>WNFP01001051.1_pt1 | contig 26292 bp, 22 predicted proteins | sample 5400201 | NCBI WGS metagenome assembly WNFP01 (sample SAMN13153355, study PRJNA577476) | soil metagenome | isolation source: 115 cm saprolite under Madrone tree | place: USA:California | collected 2016-06-14 | reverse complement strand
AGAAATTGCTCGGCGTACACATTATCGGAGAGGGCGCTTCCGAATTGCTGCACATTGGACAAGCGGTTTTCGCGCTGAATGGCACGGTCGAGTATTTCGTGGATACGGTTTTCAATTATCCGACGCTCGCGGAATGTTACAAGGCTGCGGCGTTCAACGGTCTCAACAAACTGGTCAGGACGTAGAAAGCCGCGCGTGCGGCGCCGAGCGTTCGAATTCTCGGCGCCCCAAGATTGGCAGGAGCAACATGAGCAGGACAGTTGGTGTGCTGGTGATGGAACACATCGCCGTTGGCCTCGTGGAGAACCACAAGGTTATCGGCGCGCTCAACATTTTTCCGGAGACAGCGCAATCGCTCGACCCGCTGCAATCCATGCCCGCGGAGGGCGTTGTCGACTGCATCCGGCAGCAGATCGAAAAAGTCGCTGGCGGAGAAAACATCGCCGGCATCGGCATCGGCTTTCCGGGCATTATTCGAAACGGCGTCGTCGAGGATTCACCTAATTTCCATCAGGCAAAAGGCTTTTCTTTGCAAGCCGCTCTGTCCACCGCGTTCGGCGGCAGACTTGCCGGCGCCAAGGTTCACTTGTTCAATGACGCCGACGTCATGGCTGCGGGAATCGCCGCCACGCAAGGCAAACTGAACAAGCTCATCCGCGTCTGGACGCTTGGCAATGGCATCGGCTTTGGCCGCTTCCCCTCCAGCGAAGGAATCTGGGAAGGCGGCCACTCCGTCGTCACCCTCGATCCCAAGGAAAATTTCTGCGGCTGCGGCGGCCGCGGGCATCTAGAGGGAATTCTCGGACGCCGTTCCATGCGCTTGCGCTTCCTTGATCTCGAACCCGAAGAAGTCTTTGAAAACGCTAACGCCGGTGACACGCGCTGCAAGGAATTCGTGATGTTGTGTCACCGGGCTCTTGCCGCTGCTACTGCCACCAGCATCCACATGGAAGGTCCAGGAACATTCTTCGTAACCGGACCTGAAGTAAAATTCATAGACATCGGCTTGCTCGACCGCCTCCTCCACGAAATGGTCAAGATGAGTCCGCTCCAGGGCAGCCGCTTCGAACTCGTCCCAACCTCCGACGAAATGGGCATCATCGGCGCCGCCGTCAACGCCGACCGCGCCACACAAAACTAGGGCTTGCGTCACTCTGGCGCCGGGTGCAAGTGCCACTACGGAGATAATCGTTGAGTTGGCTTGAGCCGATTCAGAAACTGGGCTTTGCGATAATTCCGAGCATGTTGAAGCCAGTGGAAGTTGGTGTCCTCCTTGAGGCATTCAGCCAGGCGGAGTTGCCGCGCAGCAGAGCCGGTTTACGCCACGCGATGAAACTTCCGGCGGTCGCGTCTTTGGCTCACGATCCCCGGCTCATGGAAATAGCGCGAGGAACGCTTGGCGCAGATGCATTCCCGTTTCGCGCCACTCTGTTCGATAAGTCTCCGACTGCAAACTGGCTCGTGGTGTGGCATCAGGATACTGCGCTGCCTTTCGAAGAGCGGCGCGAAATTCCAGGCTGGGGACCGTGGTCGGTGAAGGACGGCGTGAACTACGCGCACGCGCCGGCGACTGCGCTGAGCCAGGTTCTGGCCCTGCGGGTTCACCTCGACGATTCTACGGATGAAAACGGACCATTGCGCGTCCTACCTGACACTCACACTTTGGGCGTGCTCACTGACGAATCACTCCATGACCTCTCAACGCGAATCGCCGTGATCGATTGCCTTGTGCCTCAGGGTGGAGTTCTTGCGATGCGGCCTCTCATTGTGCACGCGTCATCGAAATCACAAACGCCTGCCCGCAGGCGCGTCCTGCATATCGAATACGCTAGTACAGCAAGCGTCGCCGACGGGCTCACGTTAGCGATCGCTTGACAATTCAAGGGGAAAAACTACAAAAGGTAATCGAAATTCGATATACAGCCTCGACAGTCCAGCTTCAGCACGCGAGGCGGGAACGGTCGAGGGTGAAGCCGTTGAGGGGGCCGAGGACGGTGACGGCGATTTGAGCGGCCTGGAACGAGCGCTGGGCCAGGGACTGGAGTTCGGCATGGGTGACGGCTTCGATGCCGGCGAGGATTTCGTCGAGCGAATAGAAGCGGCCGAAATACAGTTCCTGGCGGGCGAGATTGGACATGCGGGAGCTGGTGGATTCGAGCGAAAGCATCAGCGAACCCTTGAGATGATTTTTTGAACGGCGCAACTCTTCTTCCGTGACCGGCGACTCCTTCAAAGCGCGAAATTCCTGAATCGTGAGATCAATGACCTGGCCAACCGTTTCGGCGGCGGTGCCCGCATAGACCGTCATCATTCCCGCGTCAGAATAAGGCGTTAGTTCGCTGAAAACGGCGTAAGCAAGGCCCCGCTTTTCACGGATATTTTGGAAGAGCCTCGAGGACATGCCGCCGCCCAGAAGATTGTTGAGCACCGCGACGGTAAACCGGTCTTCATGGCCTAGGGGAACCGATGGGACACCGATGCACAGATGTACTTGTTCGAGGTCGCGCTTGGCCTCGAGATGGATGGGCGCCTCCGTGCGCGGGGCGCCATCGCTTTCCGCCGGACCTGTCGGCTTCATGTGTCCGAACTCGCGCTGCACCAATTCCAGAACCTGTTCGTGAGTCACATTGCCGGCTGCAGTCACCACCAGGTGATCCGGCGCGAACCAGTCGCGGAAGCGCGTGAACAGCGCATCGCGATTGAACGCTTTCACCGTTTCCGGAGTGCCAAGAATCGGGCGTCCGAGCGAATGTTGCGGCCAGAACCCGCGCGTGAAAATTTCGTGAAGCAAATATTCCGGATTGTCCAAATCCATTTTTATTTCTTCGAGGACAACCTGGCGTTCTTTCTTCACGTCTTCAGAGTCAAATTTCGGGCGGAGCATGAGGTCAGCGATCACGTCAAACGCGATGGGCAAATGCTCGTCCAGAATTTTTGCATTGAAACAGATCTGTTCCTTCGAAGTGAAGGCGTCCAGCATGCCGCCGACGGAATCCATTTCGCGTGCGATGGCTTCGGCGGAGCGGCGCTCCGTGCCCTTGAAGACCATGTGCTCCATGAAGTGAGCGAGTCCGTTCTCTTCGGGGACTTCGCGGCGGGACCCGTTGCGAACCCACACACCGACCGAAACGGAACGCACGTGGGACATCGTCTCGGTGATCACCACGAGGCCGTTAGGCAAAACGTGCTTCTGAATATCGCGCGTCTCGGTGGCCATAAAGTTATTTTGACACAGGGGAGATGCAATTGCCACGCCAGCCGGAAGAGCAGCCCTTGGCTTTTAGCTCCATTGACGGTCTCAGAAGCCTAAGGTAGAGTCGCGCCAATTTCAATCAAATGCTGGAAAGGACCATCAATGCCCAACGCTGACCTTCCCAATCTACGCCATGCAAATGCCAAGGCTCATCTCGGCAAACGGCGTACAGGTTGGCGAAGACATTCTTTTCACGAACGTCAAGGGTGAAACCGGCGATCGAAGCCGCAAGCGGGCAGAGGAAGCGCTGGCAAGCTTGCACGACATCCTTCCGAACCTCCTGGGGCCGAACGAAGCCGTTCTGTATATCATCAAGACCTGCCAGGCGCCGCTCGGGACCTTGGAACAACTCTTTCTTGGCTGGTATGTCTACCGGGTGACCGCAACCCGGCTCGTTTTCACGAATCTCCGGCTGCGGCACTTCGGACTGGGAGCAGGCGGCAAGTGGAACCGCACACTCAAGAGCGTTCGCTGGGGAGATGTGACCAAGGCAAAAGTAAAGGGCTGGATCAACCGTCTGCTGGAACTCCGCTACGCGGACGGAAAAAACAGAGATACTGGAGACTGCCGAAGAAAGACGGCAAGAAGGCACAAGCAATTCTCGACGCCGTTCTGCCGCAGAGCAGGGCGAGGCAACCGCAGCTCTGGGATTCCAATCCATCTGCCCGAATTGTCGCGCAGCACTTACGGCTGGAAATTATCAGTGCGCGTCATGCGGGCTGAAGTTCAAAGAGGAGAAGACGCTGCGCTGGCGGACGATTCTGATCCCAGGCGGCGGATATCTTTATTCAGGCATGACGCTCCTGGGCGTGCTCGCGTTTTTGAGCGGGGGGGCTTTTACACTGGCTACCATTACCTTCGTACTGATGGCACTTGGGTTGATGGCGGCGGAAAGAGCGGAAAACGGACAAATAATAGCGGCGCCAGAGCTATGGGCCACAGCACTGATATTGGCGATTATCCTCGCGCTGAACAAAGCATTGGAATTTATCCACGGACGGCGCGTGGTCCGTTCCTTCATTCCGTTGAACCAATCCTGATAAAGGTAGTGCGGCTACGGCGCTACAAAAGTTTTTCGGCGGAGTTCAACTTGCCGTATTCGCTGGTGTAGAAAAGCGGGACGTCGGAGTAGGTGCCCTGGTCGCGAAGATAGACTTCGCAACTATCGAAGGGCTTTGAATAAATGTGGATGCTGACAGCGCGCTGGTTGAATTCGGCCAGGTTCATGACTTCGTGGACGGGCTCGATGGGATCCACGTAGGCCGGATGCGTCGCGTCTAGATCGTATGTATCGGTCGGGATGATTTTGCAGGTGCTGTGAGCCGCGTCGCGACGGTCCACGCGGTAGTTCTGAACACGAAGCCGGCCAATCGGCGCGGACATCCAGCAATTCTGATCGCGATGGTTGTGGATCCGGCTGTGCTGGCCTACTTCCCAGCAAACGGTCATGCACTCGAACAGATCATTACCCAATCCGCAATCGCAAGTTGTTCCGTTGCCAGTTTCTGTGCCATGAGGAGCCTCCGATTCGCGTGCGGCCGAAAAGCAGCGCCTGCGCAATCCAGCGGAAGCGGGGATTGCCAAGGAATTATAGCGCGAAACGAAGGCGATGTAAGGAGGCAAGGAAGTAAAGAGGGAAGGAAAAGAGGTAATCTGTAGTTTGAGTCGTGCAGCAGCATGACGGAAAGGGTTCCGGCAAACAGGACATCATGGAACTGCTGGGCAAATCGAAGGAGGAATTGTGCGAATTCTGCGTGGCGCTCGGTGAGCCGGCGTTTCGCGGGGCGCAGATTTATCATGCGCTGCACTCGGAAAGAAAATTTGATGTGGGGCAGATTACGAATCTTCCGGTAGCGCTGCGGGAGCGGCTGGCCAAGGAGGCGCGCGTTACTTTGCCGGAAGTGAAGCAGCGATTTGCTTCGGCGGACGGGTCGGTGAGGTATTTGTTCGGCCTGGGCAACGTAGAAAAAGAGAAGAGATTTAACACAGAGATCACAGAGGACGCCCAGAGCACAGAGACCGCAGGGAAGAACGGAATAGAAAAAGCAGGCCAATTGCAGAGGCCGGCTTCGGTGGAAGCGGTGTACATGCCGAGCGAGGGACGGCAGACGATCTGCGTTTCCACGCAGGCGGGCTGTGCGGTGGATTGTCATTTCTGTCTTACGGCGCAACTCGGGCTGATACGAAATCTGACGGCGGGAGAAATCCTGGCGCAAGTTTTGCTTCCGATCGAAGAGCACAAGGCGCAACTCGCGCCGCAGACCAACATTGTGTTGATGGGGCAGGGCGAGCCACTGCTGAATTTTGAGGCGGTCATGGCGGCGGTGCGTATCATGCTGGACCCGCAAGGAATGGGGATTTCGCCGAAGCACATAACGCTTTCGACCAGCGGGATCGTACCGGGAATCGAGCGGCTGGCGCAGGAGAAGGTGCGGCCGAAGCTGGCGATTTCGCTGAATGCGTCGAATGATGAACAGCGCGAGCTGCTAATGCCGATCAACAAGAAATATCCGCTTGCCGTGCTGATGAAAGCTTGCAAGGAATATCCGTTGCGGACTTGGGAGCACCTGACGTTCGAATACGTGATGCTCGGCGGAATCAACGATGGGGCGGAAGATGCGCGGCGCGTGGTGCCGCTGCTGGCGCCGCTCAAAAGAGTGAAAGTGAATTTGATCCCGTGGAACCCGGGGGAACTTCCCTACCGCGAATCCTCGGCGGAGCGGATTGAAGAGTTCCGGCGCATCCTGGTGGAGCGCGGCGTGCCGGCGTTTGTGCGGTATTCGCGCGGACGTGACGTGATGGCCGCGTGCGGGCAATTGGCGCTGCTGCAGATTGATGGTTCTCCGTTAGCAGTGGCTAGTCCTCCGTGAGCAGCGCGCGGTGCCGCCTGGTTTGAGCTTCCCGCGCTTAAAATTTCACTGTCACCCCGCGGGAAAAGATGCTTACGGAGGGTGCCCTGGACAAATCCATGACACAAACGGAGTTAGCGGATACCGATGGCGGACATGAGGCGGCCGCTCTGCGCGCCTTCCTTGCGATAGCTGAAGAGGAGGTCGCGACGGCAGGCGGTGCAGAGGTCGCTGACGAAGATGTTTGGGGCGCGGAGGCCGGCACCCAGGAGCTGGGCGCGATTGGCCTTGCGGAGATCGAGGAGTACGTTCTTGGGCGGGGGTTGGTGGCCGGGGGGCATCATGTTAAGCCATTGGATGGGATTGGGCTCGTCACCGGTGCGGAATTCGTCGAACCATTCGGGGGCTTCGGCGAATTGGGAGAGGAATTGGGTAGCGACTTCGGTGCCGACTTCGTAGCAACAGCCACCTATCGAGGGGCCGATAGCGGCGAGGAGATCGGCAGGCTTGGATTTGAACTGCATTTGCATCCGGCCGATAGCTTTGACCACTATGCGAGCGAGAGTGCCACGCCAACCGGCATGGACGGCGGCGGCGACGCGCTCTCTCGGGTCTACTAGGAGGATGGGGACGCAGTCGGCGGTCTGGACTCCGAGAAGGAGTCCCGGACGGTTGGTGGCGGAAGCGTCGCCCCGGCAAAGCTCGGAAGGAGCGGAGTCGAATAGATGGATTGCGTCGGAGTGGATTTGCTTCAGAGAGATGAGTTTTAGGTTCGTGGCACCGAGGGCGGATTGGAAGCGGCGGCGGTTTTCAAGGACGTTTTCTTTGGTGTCCCATTCGGTGAAACCCAGATTGAGGACTTTTTCGCCGTTTTGATTGGAGACGCCACCGGGCTTGGTGCTGAAACCGTGGATTAGCCAGGGGAGTTTTGCGAGGGCGGGCACTTGGAGAGTTTTTATGCCCTGCGCTTTGCGCTCGATCCAGTCTGAAATGGATTGAGTGGAAGGGCAAGACGTGGACGTATGTCCGCGCGTCGAACGTTTACGGGGCTTTGGCTTGACCGTAGTTGTTTTCGTTGGAGGCACAATCTTACAAGTATAATCCAATGGGGAATTTGCGCATTCGACTTGCGCGGGATGACGGATCAATTGTGGATTATTCTTCGACGGGGGCTGGAGGAACAGCGGCGGCAAGCCGCCGCACTCCAAAGGGGGGACATTGATCGTAGGGATGGGGGTGGACATTGCCGAGGTGGAGAGGATCCAAGGGGCGATCGAGCGGTATGGAGAAACATTTTTGAGACGGATCTATACGGCGAGGGAGCGGGAGTACTGCGAGCGGTTTAAGAATAAGTATGAGCGGTATGCGGGGCGGTTTGCGGCAAAAGAGGCGGCGATGAAGGCGCTGGGGACGGGCTGGCGGCGCGGGGTGAAATGGGTGGATCTGGAAGTGGTGCGGGAGACGAGCGGGCGGCCGACTTTAGCAATAACAGGAGAGGCGGTGAAGATTGCGCAACAGCTTGGGGTGAAGAGCGTGGCGCTGAGCATCACGCACACGACGTCACAGGCTTTAGCGCAGGTAATTTTTGAGGGTTAAAGGTTCCAAGTTGACAGTTGAAAGAAAACGCAAAGAGTCTTACGCAGGGTGCGCGGAGATCGCAGAGGACACAGAGAAGAGAAGCCGGAAGGACTTAAGGCAGGGGCATCCCGGGCGAACCGGGGCGGCCACCGCTGGCAGAGCAGGAAACAACAGGTTCAGCTACCAGAGTTGTTCTAGCGTCAGCTGAAATCAAGACATCAAGGCAGTTGTTGGCGGGATGATTCCCTTTCACGCGCACCTTCAGGTAATTGCTGGAGAGGGCAGGAGTTGTGTCCGTTTGTAAACCTTCGGCGGGATTTTCGCTGCGGAGGGTGAGGACGCGGAGGGTGCGGCCGACTTGGGATTGGCGGAAGGAGGCGGATTTGGATTCGCCGAGGGCGCGGAGTTCGCGGGCGCGGCGCTTGATGGTGGCGCCGGGGACTTCGTTTGAAAGAGCAGCTGCTTTGGTGCCGGGGCGTCTGGAAAACGAGAATACATGGAGGTAGCTGAAGGGGAGGCGTTCGATAAAGGCGAGCGTTGCGGCGTGATTATCTTCGGTTTCGCCGGGGAAGCCGGTGATGACGTCGGCACCGATGGCGGCGTGACGGAGACGGTCATGGATGAGTTCGACGCGGCGGGCATAGTGCTCGGCGCGATACCAGCGGTGCATGGCGGCTAAAATCCGGTCGGAGGCGGACTGCAAGGGCATATGGAAGTGCTGGGCCATGCGATCGGTGGAGGCAAACAGATCGACGAGATCCTGGGTGACGTCGAGAGGCTCGATGGAGCTGATGCGGAGGCGCTCGACCGTCGTTTCGCCGAGGATGCGGCGGAGGAGGTCTTCGAATTCGACGCGGGGTGAAAGATCGCGGCCGTAAGTGCCGAGGTTGATGCCGCTAAGGACAATTTCGCGGTATCCCGCTGCGCTGAGTTGCCGGATTTCCTGGATGACGGTATCGGATGGCAGGCTGCGACTCTTGCCGCGCACGAAAGGGATGACGCAGTAGGAGCAGCGGGAATCGCAGCCGTCCTGGATCTTGAGGGTAGGCCGCGTGTGACGGCCCTCTCCGCCGAGGACCGGGGCGGAGAGCAAGATATTTTGTTCGAAAATATCACCGGTCAGGACATTGCCAAGACGAGGACCGGCATTCGCCTGGCTACGCTCGGGATAAGGTTGCGCCCCTTGAAAGGAATGGAACGGGGCGGGCGATTTGGAACGCAAGCCAGCGGCGGGGAAAAAGTCGTTTACGGACTTGGCGAGCTCGGCAGGGGCAGCAGCAGAGAGCGAATCGATGAGCTGTGGGATTTGCGGTTTGTGGGAATTGCCGACGACCCAGGAGACACCGGGAAGCGCCGCCAGTTCTTCTGGAGCGCGCTGGGCATAGCATCCGGTGACGATGACGCGGACGGCGGGATTGGCGGTGTGGAGCTTGCGGATGGCGTCGCGGGCTTGGGCGTCGGCGGAAGCCGTGACCGTGCAGGTGTTGACGACGATGATGTCGGCGGAGCCGGCCGTGGAGACCGAGGTGCAGCCACGGTCAAGCAACTGGCGCTCGAGGGCAGCGCCATCGGCTTGCGTGGCGCGGCAACCGAATTGTTCGATGTAGAAAGTAGGTATTTGGAAGCGCCGCATGGAACCGAAACCCATTTTAAGCCAATTCAAGAGCGCACCGGGAACGCGGAGAAGAGAAAATTCCCTGCTGTTATGAGTGTGCGAACCGAACGACGGCCCGGCCCGCTTCGGCGGGCGCCCCACAAGGATAGCCGGTTTGCGAGGGAGGGAAAAGATCGATAGGATCCAGATCGATAGGAACCAGATCGATAGGAACCAAGAGCAAATTGCTGACCGGGCGTGCCTGTGCCTTTACTCCGTGGAGGCTGCGCCGCTACAATCTCTGAACATTTATGGCCCATCAAAGACACAACCCGTCGGCGTTGCACGATCCGAAAGTCTCGATCGTGATTCCCGTTTACAACGAGAGATCAACGGTGGATGAGATCCTGCGCCGGGTGCTGGACACCGGTGTGCGCAAGGAAGTGATCATCGTCGATGACTGTTCGACCGACGGCACGCGGCAGATTCTGGAGAACATGGCGGCGCGGCAGGCGAATGGGGATGAATTCGCGCCGGCGCAGGATGGAAGCGACGAGATCGCGTTGCGGGATTTGAGATTCTTCTTTCAGGCTCCGAACCAGGGCAAAGGCGCGGCGTTGCGGCGGGGATTTGCCGAAGCAACTGGCGAGATCGTCCTGGTACAGGACGCGGACCTAGAATACGATCCGCGGGATTACGGCATTTTGCTCGAACCGATCATCGATGGACGCGCCGACGTGGTGTATGGCTCGCGATTTCTCGGTGGGCCGCAGCGCGTGCATTATTTTTGGCACTACGTTGCAAACCGCATGCTAACGCTGCTTTCGGATATCTTCACGAACCTGAAACTCTCGGATATGGAGACGTGTTACAAAGTGTTCCGGAAAGAAGTGTTGGCAGGGGTGGAGATCAAGTCGGACCGGTTTGGATTCGAACCGGAGATTACGGCTAAGATCGCGAAGCACAAGTGGCGCATCTATGAGGTGCCGATCACCTATGCGGGGCGCACCTATGAAGAAGGCAAGAAGATTACCTGGAAAGACGGCATCCAGGCGTTGTGGTGCATCGTGCGGTACAGATTCACCGACTAAGTCTTAAATTGAAGCCGCGGCTCGATAACCGTGCGGGTTTTTCTGTCTCCAGGCCCAGGCGGACTGGATGATTTCGTCAAGCGAAGAATGGGAGGCTTCCCAGCCGAGGGCGCGCTTGAGTTTTTCCTTGCTGGCCACAAGAACTGCGGGATCACCGGGACGGCGTGGACCGAGCTTCCGAGGAATTTTGCGGCCGGTGATGCCCTCGGCAGCAGCGATAACCTCCAAGATAGAAAAGCCGCGGCTGTTGCCGACGTTGAAGGCTTCTCCCGAAACCTTGCCGATTTCCTCAAGCGCGCGGACGTGGGAATCGGCGATATCGAGGACGTGGATGTAGTCGCGCACGCATGTTCCGTCCGGCGTGGGATAATCCGTGCCGAAAACATCGATATAAGGAAGCCCACCGCTGGCGGCATCGATTATGCGGGGAATAAGGTGAGTTTCCACACGATGATGCTCGCCGCGCTCCTTGGAGGCTCCGGCAGCGTTGAAATAGCGGAGGACCGCATAGTGGAGTCCGGTGTAAGCCCTGTAATCCGCCAGAATCTGTTCAAAGACGAGCTTGGATTTTCCGTAAGGGTTGATGGGGGCTTTAGGATGGTTCTCGGGAATGGGTACCGTTTCCGGCTCACCATACGTGGCGGCAGTGGAAGAGAAAATGAATTTCTTTACTCCGTGGCGAGTGACGGCATCGAGCAAATTGACACCGCCGGCCACGTTGGTGGCGTAGAAAATACTGGGTTCTCTGACGGACTTGGCGACGAGGGCTTCGGCGGCGAAATGCATCACAGCGTCAATCTTGTGCTGCGTGAAGACGGATTCAAGCGCTGGGCGATCCGCAAGATCGACCTGGCAGAAGACGGCGGCAGGCGGTACGGCGGCACGATGGCCCTCCAACAAGCTATCCAAGGCAATGACCGACAGGCCGCGCGAGACCAACACTTCCGAGCAGACACTCCCGATGTAGCCCGCGGCGCCGGTAACGAGAATATTCACCTGTAACTTCTCCTCGAATGAGGTTGACGCGAAAGTGCAAGGGCTCAAAATTGTCTGAACCAACGGCGCGGACGGCGAAAACTGAGGGCGCACGGGCCCGAGATTCCGACAAGAAATTTAAGCCTGCGACAAGCGGCGCTGAAAGGTAAGAAGAATGAGGTCGGCACGGCGGCGCACACCGAATTTGTTGAGCAAGTTCGAAACGTGAAACTTCACAGTGCGTTCCGCAATGTTGAGCTTGTTGGCGATTTCCTTGTTGGAAAGATTTTCCAGCAGCGAATCGAGGACCTCTTGCTCGCGGCGACTAAGGTTGGTGACGGAGTCGGTCTTCAGACGACGGCCCTGCCCGGTAAGAATGGAGTCAACAAATCCCGACAGAAGCTGCCGCGGAACCCAGAATCCTCCACTGGCCACCAGCGGGAGCGCACGGACCAATTGTTCGCGGGCTTCGACATAGGTGAGAAGGCCCTTAACACCGAGACGCAAAAGCGAAAAACTGTTGGCTTCATTGTGCTGCTCGCCGACGACTATCAGCCGTGATTCGGGAAAGCGTTCAAGAAGATTGGCCAGCAGAGCGCCGGTGGCAGGCTTTGCGGCATGGGCGTCAATGACGTAAACCTGAGCCTTAGGCGGCTCAAGAGTACGGAGGTCGGGCGCGAGGGTGGATTCCAGTTGTTTGATAATAACTTTGAATTGGGACTTCGCTAGAATGCGTTCGAACTCGCTCAGCACCAAGGGGTGCGGCGAGAGTATGCAGACGGTCAGTTTTGTAGCGGTACGTTTTGTAGTCACTGTTCGACAGATTATTATTGAAAACTGGCCAAAGGGGCAAGTCCTTTGGTGCTTCTGTTCACGAATTGTTACTGACAGCTAAGGCCCATGTCCCCGCGGTACTTCCTTTATCAAAATATCAACTATGCGCTTAGCGGCGTGGCCGTCCCAGAGAGGGGGAATTCTACCGGCTTTCCCCTTGCCCGCTAGGGTATCACGGGCGGCAGCGACTATCTTACGCGGATCAGTACCAACCAGCAGATTTGTGCCCTGTGAGATGGTGACCGGGCGCTCCGTGTTCTCCCGCAGGGTGAGGCAGGGGACGCCAAGCGCGGTGGTTTCTTCCTGGATGCCACCAGAGTCAGTGAGGACGAGCTTGGCCCTGCTCAGGAGGCACAGAAAATCGAGGTACCCTACGGGCGGAATAAGTTTCAACTGGGCGTGGTGCTTGATCCCGCCTTCTGTCAGATGCTGCTGGGTGCGTGGATGTACTGGAAATATCACGGGCATTTCGGCGGCAACCGCATCGATCGCCCCCAGAAGCTGAGCGAGTTTCTCCGTCGAGTCCACATTGGACGGACGATGCAGGGTGAGGACGCCAAAGCGCTGCCAGCCCGCTCCATTTTTCAGCCCGAGTTCATCCCCAATTCCGGACTGCTGAGCGATGGGCAAAAAATGGCGCAAGGAATCGATCATAACGTTGCCGACCATAAAGATACTTTCCCTGGGCCGACCTTCTTTCAGAAGGTGTGCGATGGCGTCTTCTTCGGTGACAAAGAGATAGTCGGCGAGTGCGTCGGTCAGGATACGGTTGATCTCTTCGGGCATGGTCCGGTCAAAGCTGCGGAGTCCGGCTTCGACGTGAGCTACGCGAATACCGAGTTTCGCAGCGGCAAGAGAAACAGCGATAGTGGAATTGACGTCGCCCACAACGAGAACCAGGTCGGGCTTGCGCTCGACCAGAACCGGTTCAATGCGCTTCAGAATTTCAGCCGTTTGCGAGGCGTGGGAGCCGGAGCCAACTTCCAGATTGACGTGTGGCGGGGGAATGCCCATCTGGCGAAAAAAAATGTCGGACAATTTTTCGTCATAGTGCTGGCCGGTGTGGACAAGGATGGCCTCGATCTCCGGATGGCGCTGCATTTCATGCATCAGCGGAGCGATTTTCGGGAGGTTGGGGCGCGCCCCGACGATATTCAGGATTTTCAGGCCTTGGCTCATTGACCGTCGGCTTCCAGTGTCCAAAGGCAGTATAGCATCCAGGGAGCAGGCGTTCAGGGCGCCAGAATTGCCATTCGCACCAATAAAGCACTGCTTCGCTGCATATGCATAGGTATCCACCGGGAAACCCGGGTAAAATGGAGGGGAGTTTTCAGCAGATGCGTAATCTGAACGAATCCACCAGAGCTCTCAGGGAGTTGCTTGCCAAGCGAATCCTCGTGCTAGACGGCGCGATGGGGACCATGCTGCAGCAACGGAACTTGACGGCGGAGAATTTTGGTGGAGCTTCGCTGGAAGGATGCAATGAGAATCTGGTTCGAACGCGTCCGGATGTAGTTCTGGACATCCATAGAAAATACTTTGAGGCCGGTTCAGACATCGTCGAAACGAACTCCTTCGGCGGGGCACCGATCGTTCTGGCGGAATACGGGCTGGCGGCGGACGCGCATCTCCTTAACCGGCGGGCGGCCGAACTGGCCAGGCAGGCAGCCGATGAATTCAGCACTCCGGCCAAACCGCGATTTGTTGGGGGTTCACTGGGGCCGACCACCAAAGCCATCACGGTGACCGGCGGGGTGACATTCAGTGAGCTGCGCGACGCCTACTACACACAGGCAAGAGGACTCATCGAAGGCGGAGTGGATCTGCTGCTGGTGGAAACCTGCCAGGACACACGGAATATCAAGTCGGCGATTCTCGCTATTCGAAAGCTGTCGAAGGAATTGGGCGTCGAAATTCCATTCGTTATTTCCGTCACCATCGAGGCCATGGGCACGATGCTGGCGGGCCAGACGATCGAAGCACTGTGGGCGTCGCTCCGACACGCAAAGCCGCTGGCGTTCGGAATGAACTGTGCGACCGGCCCGGAATTCATGACCGACCATATCCGGACGTTAAGCCAACTTAGCAGCGAATACCTTTCTTGTTATCCGAATGCGGGCCTGCCGGATGAAGAAGGAAAGTACCTTGAAACCCCGACGACGCTAGCGGCGCAGCTGGAGAAATTCGCGGATCACGGCTGGCTGAACCTTGTAGGGGGATGCTGCGGAACGACGGAGCAGCACATTCACGCGATCGCCGAGATGGTGGAAGGCAAAGAGCCACGGCAGCGGCCAGCAGAGGCGCACCGCGCCGTTTATTCGGGGATTGAAACGATTGAGGCGGAGGAAAGTACGCGGCCTCTGCTTGTAGGCGAGCGCACCAACGTGATCGGTTCGCGCTTGTTCAAGAATCTGGTGGCCGACGAAAAATGGGAAGAAGCGAGCGAGATTGCGCGGCGGCAGGTGCGGGGCGGCGCGCACATCGTGGATGTGTGCCTGCAAAGCACGGAGCGGGATGAAAAGAAGGATATTCCGCCGTTCTACGAAAAGCTGATTCGAAAAGTGAAAGCGCCGGTGATGATCGATACCACCGATCCGACGGCGATCGAGTTGGCGCTGACCTATTGCCAGGGCAAGGCCATCCTCAATTCGATCAATTTGGAGGACGGCGAAGAGAAATTTGAGCGCGTAGTGCCAATCGCGCACGAATTCGGCGCGGCCGTGGTAGTGGGCTGCATCGATGAAGACAAGTTGCAGGCGCAAGCGTTTACGCGCGAGCGCAAGCTGGCGATTGCACAGCGTTCCTACGAGCTACTGACGCAAAAGTACGGGCTGGGCCCTGAAGATATCATTTTCGATCCGCTGGTTTTTCCGTGTGCCACGGGCGATCTAAACTATATCGGCGGTGCCGTCGAGACAATGGAAGGCATCCGGCTAATCAAGCAAGCGTTGCCGGACGTGCGAACCATCCTGGGTATTTCCAACGTTTCTTTTGGACTGCCGCCGGGCGCACGCGAAGTCGTGAACTCGGTGTTCCTGTACTACTGCACGAAGGCCGGACTGGATCTAGCGATCGTGAATACCGAGAGGTTGGAGCGATTTGCTTCGATTCCCCCGCACGAACGTGAACTCGCGGAAAATCTCCTATTTTCGCATCCGCCGAAGGAGGTTCCCAACGATCTTTCCAATTCCGCTTTGCTGCGGAACGTTCCGGCGGACTGGCGCAAGCAGAGCAAGGAACAACGCGCGGCGGTGAATCAGCACTACATTGCGGCGATTGCCGAACATTTCCGGACAGCAAAGAAGAAGGAAAAGGCCCGCGCGGCAGACCTGCCGCTAGAAGAGCGGCTGGCGAACTACATCATCGAAGGTACGCGGGACGGGTTGATCGCCGATCTGGAGAGAAAGCGCGGGGAAGGCGCAGCGCCACTGGATATCGTCAACGGCCCGCTGATGGCTGGAATGGCGGAAGTCGGGCGGCTGTTCAATGCCAATGAGCTGATCGTTGCCGAAGTGCTGCAGTCCGCGGAAGCCATGAAAGCAGCCGTAACCCACCTCGAGCAGTTCATGGAGAAGGCGGACACGGCGAAACGGGGGAAGGTCGTCCTGGCGACAGTAAAGGGCGACGTCCATGACATCGGAAAGAATCTGGTGGAAATTATTCTAAAGAATAATGGCTACGAGGTGGTAAACCTCGGCATCAAGGTTCCGCCCGAAGAACTGATCAGGGCTTACCAGGAACACAAACCGGACGCGATCGGTTTGTCCGGGTTGCTGGTGAAAAGCGCGCAACAGATGGTGATTACTGCCAATGATCTAAAAGATGCGGGGATCGAAATCCCCATGCTGGTGGGGGGTGCGGCGCTTTCGGCAAAGTTCACGCAAACCAAGATCGCACCAAGCTATGGGAAGGCGGTGTGCTACGCGAAAGATGCGATGACCGGCCTGCGGTTGATGAACGAGTTGATGGACCCCGCCACGCGCGAGGGTGTGCTGCGCGCTCACACGGCACACGGAAATGGCGCGAGCGTATCGACGATGGTGACCGTGCAAGAGTTCTCGACGGTGACGCGTTCGCCGCGCGTTCGAGCGGACCTTCCGATTCCCCCGGTGCAATCACTGGACCGCAAAGTGCGGCTGGTGCCGGATTTGCGCGAAGTGTGGAGCTACATCAACCCGTTCATGCTTTTCGGGCGGCACATGGGTTTTCGAGGCGACTTCGAGAAGCGACTGGCGGAGCGCGACGCGAAGGCCGTTGATCTCGCAGAGCAGATGGAAGAAGTGAAGAAGGAAGCGGCCGCGTTCATGAAGGTTCGCGCCGTCTGGCAGTTTTTTGAAGCCGAAGCGCAGAGCGATTCCTTGCATCTTTTTGCGCCGGGTGAAAAAGATGCGCTGCACACGTTCCGATTTCCGCGACAGCGGCAAGGCGATTTTCTTTGCCTGAGTGACTATGTGCTGCCGGCGAAAAATGGGCAGCGCGACCACCTGGCGGTGTTCGTGGTGACAGCGGGCGAAGGCATTCGGCTGCGATCGGAAAAGGCGAAGAACGAAGGCTACTACTTTGAGTCGCACGGCCTGCAGGCGCTGGCCATCGAAACCGCGGAAGCTTGCGCGGAATGGCTGCACCGCCGTATCCGAGAGGATTGGGGATTTCCCGACTCGCCGGAAATGACCATGGCGCAGCGATTTACTTCGCGCTATCGCGGGAAGCGCTACAGTTTCGGCTATCCGGCGTGCCCGAATCTCGAAGATCAAGCCGGGATCTGGAAACTACTGAAGCCCGAGGACATTGGCGTACAACTCACCGAGGGATTCATGATGGATCCGGAAGCCAGCGTGAGCGCGCTGGTCTTTCATCATCCAGACTGCACATACTTCGGCGTGGGTGACAGCTCGGAAGGTTCTTAACCCCTCATCGCGGATCAGCACTGAATCAGCTGTCGAATCCTTCCCTCAGGAGTTCATTAGCCTTTCTGCGGCCTGGTTCCATTTTCAGATGGCTCAGCTGGTGTGGCCGCGGCCGCGGGTGTTGATGACTAGCCTGCATGCTTATACAAAATCCTGCCGGCCAGGGGCATTAGCATGTCCGGCAAACTACAAAAAAATTTGCGAAGCAGCCGCGACTTCCACGGCGCCAGTTCCCGCCTCCCCGTTTCGTGAGTATATCTGTAATACGTCAGCAGCTCTTTTCTTGTTCCTAGACGGTCCTTAAAGATGACCAGGGTTTCCTGGTCCAAATCGGAGCGGCCAAAGTCGATTTTTTCTGCTCCTGACGCTTTGCATTCCTCAATAAGCCGCCAAAACAAAAATGGCATGCCTCCGAGGTTGTGCAGTTTTGCGTCGGAACACCCATATTTAAAAACCGGGCATGAGGAATGTCCCAAAGTGAGTATGGCCGCGACCGGTGCGCCATTTTTTCTGGCCAATCTGATGTCAACTTTGGCGCCCATACACTCAACCAGGTTTCTAAACCACAATCGCGGCTGGGGTATCATGTGATGACGTTTTCTGGTCATCAACAGAAGCCTGTAGAATTCGTCAACCAGCTGTTGAGACCGGCCAACTTCATAGCTGAGTCCTTCTCTTTCCGCCCTACGAATCTTTCGTTGAAAGCAATTCTTGTGCAGACCGCGGAACAGTTGTTGCAGACTAGGCTCTAAATCTAACTGGTGAATCCAGTAGGAACTTTTTGACTTCAGACCACTTTTCGCAACTGGAGTAGCCAGTATCGGGCGGAGTTCTATGTACTGCAGGTCATTGCGTTCGCATTCTCGGTAGAACCAGTTCGTGAACACGCCAAAATCGGTAGAGCCATTTAACAAGGGTTCGCAGTGGTCTGCAAACGGAAGCGAGACTAAACGGGTGCCTGTCATCCAGCTCGAGATCCGGCAGACGACAACGCCGTTATCCAGAGGTTGGTCTGGAGGCGAGGTCGTCAGCACCGTGGTTTTAAACCCGTAAGTTCGCACCAGTGCTTGCAACCAAGCACGCTGATGAAACACCGACGCACGAGGATGACGCGCAACCAGTTCATCCCAACGACTGTCAAATAGAGGATCGACGGTATAAATGTTCACTGTGTGTCCGTTCGCGTGGTTCGAGAACCTATGACGCAAGGCCATCGCGTTCGACGCGTAGACCTTAAGAATTGCGGATTTCACTGGCCCTGTTGCAGGCTCGCCGTCGCCCCAAGAGCAACACGCACAGCAAGCCGTCGCAATTTTCTAGTTTCTCTGAATGGAACAAATCAGCAGGCGATCCTGCCCTGCCAAGTGGAAGGGTTCTGCAACTAAAGGGAACCGGAAGTCTTGGACTGTCTGGTTGGGAACAACCTCGACCGTGCTACTTTCCGGAGGCGCACCAATGGCGCGAGTTTGGACAGACCGATGTCCGCCCGCGCCTACCACAAAATCGTTCGAAATGTCATCGTTCAAACGAATATCTTCAGGGATCTCACTGAGTCCGAGGGCAACAAGAAACAGGAAGAAAACCATGAGCACCAGAGGTTTTTTCAATAGACGCATTCGAACAAAAGCCGTTGTATGTAAAGGTGCCGCATACTAATAAAATATCTTACTTTAGTTTTCCCTTGAGTTCAAAGAAAAAAGACACTCCACGCCGCGCGGAGTCTTTTCTGGCAATTCAACTGCCACGGCTGGACTGTTGCTTCTTTCTGTCTGATTTACGAACTTGCGGTGTTGGCGATCCTACGCGTACTCTCTGTCCCTTTCTTCACTCTGACGTTCGCGGAATGAGTCACCGGATCTTGGCAGTGAACTGCCTGTTGTGTGCCGCCAGCAACTTCTGGTGCCCAGGTCGGAGATTCAGCCCCTGGTCATGCCCAGCGATGGTGCCAGAGCAGAAGCCACCATTTGGTTCGCGTTGCCGACATCGTCCGAAGTTCCTCGAAGGCCTGATACCGCCACGATCTAGCGGCGTGAAGTGGTTCAGGCGCATGTCGCGGCGGGCCATTTGTTCGGGTACGTTCGCACCGCCAAGGCGTTCACGAGAAAATTGACACATCGCTCCAAACATGCAATCGAGATCTTCGTTTTGTATTGGTTGTTGAACGGCCATAGGGGATATAGTTCCGCGAGGCATTATCAATCGGGGAGACGCCATGTTAGGAGTATCAAAAGGCAAGACTGCGGACCCGCTATCGGTTAGGACCGGTAAATCGCTGATGCGGCACAATGATCGGATGAATCGTGTGGCTCTAGTCTCAGCCGGCCTAGCGGTCTCCATTGGCATGGCCACAGCAATTGCTCGCCCCACGCCTCAGCAATCTGCAACGGCACCGGAAGAAATCGGAACAGTGCGGCAAATCTACGATGGAACACTTTATCCCGACATGCAGGTCAGGACGTTCCGAAATATAGGTCGATTGTTTCCGACGCGGACGATCAGACACGGCACGTATGCTTTTCCGCTTCCTAAGAGCGAAGCTCCTCTGAAGGGTGTCGAATTTACTTCCGCCGGGAAGAAATACGATATCTATGATTACATCTCGCTGAATCGCGTGAGCGGCTTGCTCGTGCTTAAGGACGGTAAGATTGCGTTCGAACGCTACGAGCTCGGCAATACCGAAACCACCAGATGGATGTCCATGTCGGTGGTGAAATCAATGAGTTCGACTCTTGTCGGAGTCGCGATAAAAGATGGCTACATTAAGGGTATCGATGATCCCATAACGAAGTATCTGCCGATTCTCGCTGGGAGCGCATATGAAGGAGTGACGGTAAGAAATTTGCTCCAGATGGCTTCTGGAGTCCAATGGGACGAGACCTACACTAATCCGGCATCCGATCGCCGCCGCATGTTAGAAGCTCAATTGGCGGGTAGATCGGGATCGATCTTGGAACTTATGCGCACGCTATCGCGCGCCGGCCAACCGGGCACGATCTGGAATTACAACACCGGAGAAACTCAAGTAGTAGGAGAACTGATACACGCAGCGGTCAAACGGCCCGTTGCGCAATACCTGTCGGAACGAATCTGGTCGAAGTTTGGCATGGAGTCTGACGCAACGTGGTGGCTTGAATCGCCCGACGGGCAAGAGATCGGGGGCAGTGGCCTGAGTGCCACCTTGCGCGACTACGGCCGATTTGGACTGTTCTTTATGAATGGCGGTAAGGTAGGAGACGATAAGATTCTTCCGGAGGGTTGGGTCACGGAAGCCGGAGGCAGCAAGATGATCGGCGGCAAGAGGGTCAACTACGGGTACATGTGGTGGATTCCGGATGCTCTCGCCAATCCGGTTCATAGAGGTGCATTCTTGGCTCGTGGCATCTTCGGGCAGTCCATCTACATAAACCCGGGAGAGAATGTTGTGACGGTGGTTTGGAGCGCGCGCCCAAAACCAACTGGAACGGACACGATCAATGATGAAGACTTCTTTGCTGCGGTTGTGAAGGCGCTTCACTGAATCGTGTGTACGCTGAGGGCAACATTGTTCGCTGATGCCATCGGGGGCAAGACCAGGCGTTTCGCCTCGACACGTCACGGGACCTGGGATAAAGCCTGGCATTGGGGGCCTGGCTGGAGAACCAATGAGGAACGATGACCACGCAAGTCGATATGGTGTGGTGCCGACTGAGACAGCAAAGTCAATGTCCGGCCTGAAATTGTTAACAGCCATCATGGAAGGGAATCTGCCTGCGCCTCCCATTCAGCTGACATTGGACTTCCGTCTCGTCAAGGTGGAGCACGGGTACAGCGCCTTCGCGGGAATCCCAAGATTTGAGTACTTCAATCCCATCGGCTCCGTTCACGGAGGCTATACCGCCGCTCTTCTCGATTCGTGCATGGCGTGTGCGGTGCATTCCACGCTTGAAGCAGGCTACGGGTACACCACGCTAGAGATTAAGATCAACTACGTAAGAGCCATGACCTCTGAAACGGGCGAAGTGCGGGCTGAGGGCAAAGTAGTGCATTTAGGAAAGCGGATCGCCACCTCGGAGGGGCGACTCTCGGATTCCTCGGGGAAGCTCTATGCGCACGGAACGACAACCTGCCTCATCTTGGCACTCTGAGTTTTACCTAGCGGAGCGAATTATCCTCTGAATGGGGGATCCGGCAGTAGCCGATAGCAGCCAAACGCGAGGCTTGGACTACGAACCGCTAAGCCCGCACAAGCACATATACTACGCATCTTGGAGCCGCCGTTGATCGGCCCGTTTATGGCTGGGGTATGGACCCGAGGACGATTGACTGGAGGTAGTGAATTGCCACTTGGTGGAACTAAATCGGGACTTCGAAACTGCTCCTGAGACAAAGGTCCCGGATCCAATTGTTCTTTTAACATACTGATTATAAAATACTTACGCGCACTCTTTGGCCACAAGATCGCATCTTTATCTTGGTATGAAACCTGCTTATTAGATCTGGACAATTATGAGCATGTCGGCGGCGCAAACTCGGGAACAATTGGCAGGCGGGGGATTTGTCTGTGGGCGGGCAGCGGCGGTGCAATCCCTGAATGCGATGGTAGCTGAGATTGCCAAAACGGATATTCCCGTCCTGCTAATGGGGGAGAGCGGCACCGGCAAAGAGGTCTATGCACGGTTGATCCACAGACTATCAGGGCTCGGTGAAGCACCGCTTAAGAGGGTGAATTGCGCCGCGCCGGACACGGACCGACTGTTGGCACAGGTACAAGAGGAGTTTCATTCAAGCCGGGGTACGGGAGCCGCAGGACGAACTGTGTTTTTCGATGGTGTCCATGAACTTGATCTGGCTTGCCAACGAGTATTACTTTCCTTGCTCACCGACTGTGACGCGCAGGGCTGTGGCAAACCCGCGGGCGTGCGCCTGATTTCGTCGACATCGCGCAACCTGGAAAATGAAATCGAGGCGGGGCGTTTTCGCCGGGAACTATATTTTAGGATAAACGGCGTAATGTTGCGTTTGCCGCCGCTCCGGGAGCGTAAAGAAGACGTCCCCAGTCTGATGGAATACTTTCTCCTGAAACATTCAACTGAATTGAAAAAAGACGCACCTGAATTGGCGGCCGACGCCTGGAAGCTGCTGGATTCGCACAACTGGCCCGGAAATATTCGTGAGCTGGAAAACGTTGCAAAAAAAATGGTCGCTGTAGGGGAGGCTACGCGAGCTCTTGGTGATTTGTGCACCACACGGGAATTCCTGCCGGTGACCGGCGAAAGCGCGCGTGGCTCGTCGCTGAAAGTAGCGTCTCGGGCAGCTGCCCGGCGCGCGGAGCGCGAGCTAATTTTGAAAGCGCTGGAACAGACTCATTGGAACCGAAAGAGAGCGGCACGGGAGCTGCAGATCAGCTATAAGTCCCTGCTCTACAAGATCAAGCAGATCGGCGTCGATGTGCTGGACTCCGAGAAACTGTAAGGAGATGTTGTGATGAATCATTCCAACTGCCTTCTCCTGGTACCCTGGTTGGTCCTGTTTATTGGGGGCCCGCAAGAAGCGCAGAACCAGTCTGCCCTGGCCACGACGACAACGGCATCAAAGGTGCCGGTTAGCGACCCCGACTACAAGATTGGTCCACAAGACATTCTGCGTATCGATGTTTGGAAGGAACCGGATATTTCAAGAACAGTTCCGGTCCGTCCGGATGGAAAGATTTCCTTGCCACTGCTGAATGATGTGCACGCCGCGGGTCTAACGCCGATGCAACTTGCCGCGGCTATTGAAGACGGATTCAAAAAGTACATTACCAGCCCGCAAGTAACCGTGAGTGTGACGGAGATCAACAGCCGGCGCGTTTATGTAACGGGAGAAGTCACTCGGACAGGAGCATTCCCCCTGTTACCCAACATGACGGTCCTACAAGCGCTATCGAGTTCCGGAGGATTTACGGCATTCGCCAAGATTAAGAACATCTATGTCCTTCGTGTCGAAGAGGGAAAGCAGGTCAAGCACCCTTTCAACTATAAGGATGTCGTATCGGGCAAGAATCAGGCCCAGAACATTCTCCTGCAACCAGGTGACGTGATCGTGGTGCCCTGAAGGATTGGATTGCAATGAGCGGCTCTTCGAAGTACTTGACAGTTCCAATAATCGCAGGTGTTTTGCTTTGCGGAAGTATCCGGGCGGCGGCGCAGGAGGATAGCTCGAAGCCCAAGCCTGCAGCCCGCGTATACCCACCCCTGGTCGGGGGACCTGGCGATCAAGATATGGAAAATGATAAGCAGTCGCAAACCAACCTGACTCCAGATACGCGCCCACTGACCGGAGTGCAGACTCTCACACTTGGCTCCCCGGAACTTCGGCACAGTTATTGGATTCCTGGCTTCCAGTACAGCAATCTTGTGCGATCCGACTCCCTCTACCAGCCCGCGATTCCCGACTGGAATACGACAAGTTACATCGTGGGGAATCTTAGTCTTCTGGAAACTTGGAATCGTTCGCAACTCGCAGTCAACTATTCTGGTGGTGGCAGCGTCTCCACCGATCAGTTGCAGGGGAACAACTATTATCATCAACTCGGAATCGTCCAGGCCTTCAATTGGCAAAGATGGCAGTTAATTTTCATCGACCAATTTAGCTATCTTCCCCAGGCGCAATTCGGGTTTGGCGTTTCCAGCAATCTCGATGTACCGGGAACAGGAGGGTCGTTGCAGCCCACTCTGCCCGGTCTTCAAACCAACTATCAGCCCAATCAAAGCATTCTCACTTCCCTGGGACCGCGGTACAGCAACTCCATAACGACCCAAATCGCTTACGATACAAGTCCCCGTAGTTCGGTGACGCTTTCGGGCTCCTACGGCATCTTGCGTTTTGTCCAAATCGGGAATATCGACACCAATGATGCGATTTTCAGCGTAGGCTACAGCTATACGCTGTCGCAAAAAGACTCCATCGGAGTCTTATACCGCTTCAACGGCTATCGCTATATCGGCGACCCACAAGCATTCAATTCTCACGAAGCCCTGCTTGCATATGGCCATAAGGTCACTGGGAGGCTGGCCTTGCAGCTCTTCGGGGGGCCCGAGGTGACGATATTCCGGGTACCGGTTGGCAATGAAAGCAATAGAATTTCGGTTGCGGGAGGCGGCACCGTAACATATGCGTCCGCGCGGACCGGACTATCAATAACCTACGATCATGGCGTCAGCGGTGGCAGCGGCCAATTTACGGGCACAAATACGGATCAACTGCAGAATACGATTAATCATCAACTTTCCCGTGTCTGGAAAGGGAATCTCACTTACGGCTTTGCGCGTAACGCGAGCCTGGGGCTTTCTAGTGCTTCTCAAGCCTCGCAGGTCTTTGACTCGTGGTTCGCAGGCGGTGGCCTGAGCCGGCCCTTGGGACGCACAGCGAATTTCACCTTGGGATATACGGCCTATATCCAAAGTTCACGTCTGCCAGTTTGTGTCGGGAGTGCTTGCAGTACAAGCTATTTACAACATCAGGTCTCACTCGGGTTTCAGTGGCATACGCGGCCCCTGGTACTGCGGTAGAATGGCATTGTAGAAGCGGGATCTGTGCGATTTTCTTGCAGCGGCAAATGTTTCTTATTGGGACCCTTAGAATATGTATAAGACCTTCTTCGGACTGAAAGACAATCCATTCAACGTCAATCCAGATCCGCGCTACCTCTTTCTTACTAACGAGATTGAGGAAGCGCTCAGCGGGTTGATGTATGGCATCCAGAACCGCAAAGGCTTCATTACCCTCACCGGCGAAGTCGGCACGGGAAAAACCACCCTTATAAACCGACTTCTTGAATGGTTGCACCAGCGGCGGGTGCGAACAGCGTTTCTATTTAACTCCCGGATGAATACGAGTCAGCTGTTCGATTTTATTCTGGCGGAGTTCGGAATTTCCTGTGAGACCAGGTCTAAGAGTCAGCAGTTGATGCGACTCAACCAATGGCTTCTTGATCGCTACCGTGCCGGTGAGACTACCGTGCTCATCGTGGACGAAGCGCAAAACCTGACCTATCCGGTACTCGAAGAAATTCGGTTGTTGACCAACCTTGAGACATCCACCGAGAAGCTCCTGCAAATCGTACTGTCTGGACAGCAAGAGCTCGAAGAGAAACTGAAACTCCCGGAACTGCGACAACTCCGCCAGCGCATCATGCTGAGATGCAAGACGAGCCCGCTGACGAAAGAGCAGACTCATGATTACATTGCCGAACGGCTTAGGATTGCGGGAGCCAGCGGAGAACTGATTTTCCCTCCGAAAACGGTCGAAACGATCCACTTGTACTCATTGGGAATTCCACGCGTCGTGAATTTGATCTGCGAACATTCACTCATAAATGCGTACGTCGAACAGCAGCGGTCGATTTCATCGAAGATCGTTGAAGACGTCGCACATGAATTCCAGCTCGACGAGGTTGAACCGACTGCACCGGCAGGAAGCACCACAATTGACTCGGACGTCTATAATTCAGAAGCGTTTATCCAGAACCTCGGAGAGGCAATGTCCCGATTCCGGATGCCTTCGACTACAGCACCGACGCGCGGCAGAAAGTGAGAGCTGGAAGTTCCTCAGATTTGTCCTGATTCTTACCCCTCGAGCGGGTTCCCGGGCTAGTTCGCTTCCTATATCTGTCAGAAAGTGGCAAAAATATGCCGCCTGTTTACGAGCTCCCGTTGACGTGGTTTGGCCTAAAATGCGTACGCACTATGAGATAGACACTCTGGCCTTCAGGTCTTCTATGGCCCTGGGACTGCTGCATTTCCGCTGAAGCTTTCTTTGCTATTGGGACTGCCGCAAATGTCACTGGCGGTAGCTGCTTCTCGGTCGCTTGAGTCAGTCACCGGTCTCGTCACCCGTTCGGCCGGCGCTGAATTGCTCACTCTGCTTCCATTTGGAGATTCGTCATGAGATGGTTTTCTGGCCCTCGCCGGTTTTGTGGGCCTCACCAGTTTTGTGGACCTCGCCAGATTGTTCAACTTCTGAGCACCAGGATCATCGTGTCCTTGACTCTAATCGGGGCATCGATCTTGGTAGTGACTCCGGCTCACGGGCAATCCAGCAATCCGATCGTTGTCGAAAACCAGCAGCCCGGTACGAGCCAATGGAGGGTTCCTTTTTCTGCCGTAGGGTCGGACGGAGTGGGCCAGATCAAGGGCTATGCCTCTGCCGCCAGCGTCAACAAGGGTGAGAACATTACCCTCTACGTGAGCGT
>WNFP01000665.1_pt1 | contig 26296 bp, 25 predicted proteins | sample 5400201 | NCBI WGS metagenome assembly WNFP01 (sample SAMN13153355, study PRJNA577476) | soil metagenome | isolation source: 115 cm saprolite under Madrone tree | place: USA:California | collected 2016-06-14 | reverse complement strand
AATTCATGTCCCATGACGGCGGCGTGGTTTGCTTGCCGGATTTGGTGACCGGGTTCTTGCGAATCTCCATCAGGCAGGAGATCACGTTGAGGTTCGGACGATAAGGAATTTCGAACTCTTCCCAGTATTGCGGAGAGTCAGTGCCGGCCCGCCGCTTGATATGAATCTCGACTGTGTTGCTCATTAGCAGAAGCTCCGAAGGAGCGAAATGAAATAGCCCCGGGCGTGAGCCCGGGGGAAGGCGGTCATTGAACAAATCCTAGAGCCCCGCAAGGGGCGAAAGAAAATGTAACTGCTGCCCAACGAATGGTCCTCATTTGTGTCGCCCGCTTCGCGGGCTCGTAGTTATTGGGAACTCTGGATTCCCCGGGCTTACGCCCGGGGCTATTACCTGTCGCGCCTTCGGCGCTCACGTCTAAGCTTTCGCCGTCTCTTTCTTCTCGTGCGAATAGTCGCGTTTGCGCGGAGTGATCAGAGAAACGTCGACCGGCTCATACGAGAACACCGGTCCTTCGCCTGAGTACTCGGCGAGGGTTGTCTTCAGCCAGTTGGGGTCGTCGCGATCGGGAAAGTCAGGCTTATAGTGAGCGCCGCGCGACTCGTTACGATTGAGTGCTCCGAGCGTAATCACTCGCGCCAGATCCAACATGTTCTTCAAGTGACGAGCATGCGGCAACGCCATCGTCGCCCATAAATTCGAGTCGTTGATTGAGATGCGCTGGTAACGATCCTGTAGATGGCGCAGGGTATTGTCGGTTTGCTTCAGACGATCGTTGTAGCGCACCACAGTAACGTTGTCGGTCATGATCCGGCCCATCTCTTCGTGCAGCTTGTACTGGTTTTCGTGGCCGCTTTGGGCAATCAGTTTGTCGTTTATTTCCTGCTGGCGTTTCGTTTCCTGTTCGTACAACTGCGCGCCATTTTGGCCGTTGCGCTCGACACCCTGGGCCCAACTTATCGCCGCAGGCGCCGCGATAAATCCGCCGTAGACACAGCTGACCAATGAATTAGCTCCCAGGCGATTAGCTCCATGGATGGAATAATCACATTCGCCGGCCGCGAGCAATCCAGGGATGTTTGTGTGCTGCTGGTAGTCAACCCAGAGGCCGCCCATTGAATAATGCACGCCCGGGAAAATACGCATGGGCACGTGGCGCGGATCGTCGCCCACGAACATTTCGTAGATCTCCAGAATCGCGCCGAGCTTCTTGTCCAGAGTCTCAGGCGGAATATGCGTCAGATCGAGATAGACCTGATTCTCGCCGTTCACTCCCATTCCGGCGAGACACACTTGAAAGATTTCGCGGGTGGCGATGTCGCGCGGCACAAGGTTGCCGTACGCGGGGTATTTCTCTTCCAGAAAATACCAACGCTCCTTTTCCGGAATCGATGAAGCGGACCTCTTATCACCCTTGGCGCGCGGGACCCACACGCGGCCGCCTTCGCCGCGGGCCGACTCACTCATCAAACGCAGCTTGTCTTCTCCCGGAATTGAAGTCGGATGCACCTGAATAAATTCACCGTTGGCATATTTCGCACCTTGCTGGTAACAAGCCGAAACGGCGCTGCCGGTGCAAACCATCGAGTTGGTCGACTTGCCGTAGATCAGTCCCGGACCGCCGGTCGCGACGATCACGGCATCGGCAGGAAAAGCTTTCAACTCGAGCGAGCGGAGGTTCATCGCGACGACGCCCCGACAAACCTGATGGTCGTCGAGGATCAGAGACATCATTTCCCAACTTTCGTATTTCTTAACCTGGCCCCCCACTTCATAACGCCGCACTTGCTCGTCCAGCGCATACAAAAGCTGTTGGCCGGTCGAAGCTCCGGCAAAGGCAGTGCGATGATGTTTGGTGCCGCCGAAGCGTCGAAAGTCGAGCAGGCCTTCCTGCGTGCGCGAAAACGGCACACCCATGCGATCGAATAGATAGATGATGGCCGGCGCCATTTCGCACATCGCTTTCGCCGGGGGCTGGTGCGCCAAAAAGTCTCCGCCGTAAACAGTGTCGTCGAAATGTTCCCAGGTCGAGTCGCCTTCGCCCTTCGTATTGACTGCGCCATTGATGCCGCCTTGCGCGCAGACAGAGTGCGAACGTTTCACCGGCACTACGGAAAGCAGATCGACTTCGTGACCGGCTTCGGCGATTTTCATCGCCGCTGCCAGTCCGGCAAGACCGCCACCCACCACAACTATCTTGATTCCACTTCCCATAGGTTTTTCAGCTTGTGGCACAGACTTCAGCCTGTGAATCGTCACGCCAAGTCACAGACTAAAGTCTGTGCCACTTAAAATCCATTTACAGAATTCCCGCCAGCAAACCACCGGGCCGGATGAACGCCACCGCGGCGTTGATGCCCACGGCCAGCAAGAAAATGCCAAAACCCAAACAAGCATAACCGGTGATCTTCTGCGCCCGCTCGCCGATGGTAATGCCCCAATCGACCAGAAACAGCCAGATGCCATTTGCCAAATGCCACACCGTCGCGGTAATGCCGATCACGTACACGACAAAGATGGGAACTCTCCTGAACTCTCCCGCTACTATAGCGAAGGACTGCTCCGGGTGATGCGCGACTGAGACTGTATTAAGGCCCGGAATCAAGCCAAAACGAAAATTCAGGACATGAAAAGTGATAAAGAAAAACAGGATGACGCCCGTCAGACGCTGAATGGTGTAGAACCAATTGCGGGCGTACGGATAGTGCAGATTATTCGGCCGCGCTTCGACCGTGATCACCATGCCATAGACGGCGTGGTAGATTAAGGGAATGAAGATGCCGCCGATCTCGACGAATAGAATATAAGGAATCGACTGTAGATCCTTGACGGCGCCATTAAAGTCGGCCGCGCCGGTCAATGCTTTGGAATTGGTGTAAAAATGTTCGAGTAGGAAAAAGCCCAGGGGCATGATGCCCGTTAATTGGTGGAGCTTGCGCAGAACAAAAGTTCTGCTCAGACGAATCGCCACGAGGGCTCCTCTCTGCGGTGTGTACTCAGCAAGGCTTCTGGTCTCAGCGGGAACAAGTTAGTTAGATAATTTCGGAACACCTAAAATTATAGGGTGAAGAATCAGAAATGCAAAACGACGACGACGATCTCGATCCATTTCCGGAGCCGGTCGAGATTGAAATCACCGATATTTTTGACTTGCACACCATTCCTCCTCGTGAGGTGAAACCGGTAGTGGAAGAATATCTGCGCGAAGCCCGGCGCAAAGGCTTCCCCGTCGTTCGAATCATCCACGGCAAAGGCATTGGGGTGCAACGCGAGATCGTCAGATCAATTCTGGCGCGGACGTCTTTCGTTCTGGATTGGAGTGACGCACCTCCGGATGCGGGCGGTCTTGGGGCGACTTTGATTCGGTTAGCTTAGCTCCCGCAAAACGCAAAAGCCTGAGCGGCGTCTGCCGGCTCGCGCCTTGTCAAGAATCTTTGGTTCATAGTAGTCTTGCCTCCCCTGGCCAAAAGTCCATAAACCAGTTAGCTCAATCACGTGGGGATAGACTGAGCGGCGATACTCTTTTACGGACGGTTGTTCGCCTCGACAGATTTCCAATTCATCTGCTCTTGTTTGGGGCTCGCCTCGATGAAGAAGGTTCTGTTTACCCTGCTGTATGGCCTTGGGATTACCAGGCTCGCTGCCTGGTGGCACTGCGATCACGTGGCCATTCTTTGTTACCACGGCATTACCGAGAGCTTTGGCTGTGCATCGGACGATCCCAAAGGACTACACGTCAACCACCAGCGGTTCGCCGCACACCTCGACTATCTGCAGCGCAATTACAATGTCGTCTCGTTGACCGATTATCTGCTCGCCTGCTCCGAGGGCCGATCATTGGCCCGTTACTCCGTTGTGCTAACCTTCGATGACGGCTTTCGAAACTTCCTTACCGTCGCGGCGCCGCTGCTGGTGGCACGCAGACTTCCTGCTACCGTTTTTCTAATAACCGACAAAGCAGGTCAGGAAGAAGCTGGCGAGCGGACTCCGACCTGGACGCCCGATGATGACCGGCGATACCTTTCCTGGACTGAGGCGCGTTACCTGAAAGCGGAACACGGTTTTGAATTTGGATCTCATACTTGTTCGCACTCGCCCTTGCTTGGTCTCCCGGCCGCGGACACAGAGCGCGAACTGCTTCATTCTTACAATTTGCTAGTGGCCCAAGTTGACGTCAAATGGCCAACGCTCTCGTATCCAAAAGGCGAATATTCGAGCCTGCTGGCCAACGAAGCTCGCAAGCTTGGTTATGCCTGCGCGGTGACGACCGACCGTGGCCTGAACGAGATGGACCATGATCTTTTCACGCTGGGACGGGCCCTGATCGGCAACAACGACGACCAGGCGTCGTTCGCAGTTCGCGTCTCAGGATTGCGATGGTGGCTGGTGAGCCTGGTTCGCGGCTCAGATCACTTGCGCCACGTCCCCCCACAGCCAATCGAAGAGACGGTTCCGGCAGGTCAACCCGGTCTTCAACTCGGCGACTAAGCCGTCCCGGTTCTACTGGATGATCGCCTATCGAAAGAACTTTCTGCGGATTGCTGAATACTGGAACAGCGAAGAGCCCACGCTCGCAGGAGTGGACCTGGTACGGTGCTTCCAACAACCTCAACCGCGGAAAGGAATGCACTGCCGCGAATTCTATACTATCCTCCTGGATCTCAATCTCGACGCCGACCAGCTACAGAGACGCTTCAAGCGCGACACTCGCTACGAAATTCGCCGCGCTGAGGGCCAGGATCGACTGAACTATGAGTGCCGGACTGGCCGGGACGAAGAAGCCTTCCATCGGTTCTGCGATTACTATGACACCTTTGCAATCCAAAAAGCCCAACCGAAAGTAAACCGGGCCTGGTTGGCACTGCTGGCCAACGAAGGCGCGTTGACGCTATCAAGGGTGAGTGACTCGACCGGTGAGACGCTGGTCTGGCATGCCTACCATCGCTCGCCGCACCGGGTCACCTTATTTTACTCAGCGTCGCTTTTTCGAAAGTTCGACAGCAGCACGCAAAGAAACAAGGTCGGGCGCGCCAATCGGTATCACCATTGGCACGACATACAACGGTTCAAAGGGGAAGGGATCTCAATCTACGATCTCGGGGGCTGGTATCAGGGAGATCGCGACCTCGAACGGCTGCGAATAAATAAGTTCAAGGAAGAGTTTGGCGGAGAAATCGTAAAGAACTTCATCTGCGAACGTGCGTTGACTACAAGAGCGAAGCTATTCCTGGGCATGCGCCGTCTACTGTTGGGCGACGCAATCTGAAGCCCGAGCAGGCCACAAGGCTCATCTACAGCGCCCACCGTTATGGATTACAAGACAATTGTTGACGAAGTGAATCGGAGAGCTTACACGACCAAATCAGTGCGCTCGTGGTACCAACGTCTGGATTTTATCCAGGATTCCGAGCAAGCCATTTTGGAAAAGATAACTCCACGCCTGAGAGACAAGCGGCTGCTGGACATCAGTATTGGCGCAGGCAGAACCACCGGGCTTTTACTTCCGATTAGTAAGGACTACGTGGGCATCGATTACGCGCCAGATCTGGTTGCGGCCACACGCAGTAAATACCCGGAAGCAAAAGTCATCTGCCGCGACGCGAGAGATCTAAGCTGCTTTGAGGATGCGACCTTTGATTTTGTGCTGGTGTCAAACAACGGCCTCGATTACATGGTGCACGAAGATCGAGTGGCCGCCATGAGAGAGATTTACCGCGTGCTGAAGCAGGGCGGCCTTTTCATGTTTTCGACGCACAACGGTGATTATGAGAATTTCGACCGCTTGCCGTGGCAGCAGAAATTGTCCACCGATCTCAATTTTATTAAGACTTGTGCTCACGCTTTGGCCTGCCTCCCAAGACATCTGAGGCTAAGAAAGCATGCCAGGCGATCAGAGATCTACGCGATCATCAATGACAATGCTCACGGATACTCTCTCCTGACCTATTACATAACCATCAGTAGGCAAATCGAACAATTGGCCGACGTGGGTTTCGGCGCCGCGGAAGCTTACGACTCGGCCGGCACGGTGCAAACGTCAGACACGACCTCGCCGTGGATTTACTATCTGACCAGAAAGAAAATAGTTTGATGGGATATGGTGCCCCCAGCGCAATTCCAACGTTGTGAAAGGGCGGGAAAATGCCAATTCACAGAACATCAACTTCGGAGTAAACTTCCTGACATAGAACGGAACCTCAAAGAAGTCTTTCACGAGGCAGCGCAATTGCCCGAGCGCGATCGAGCGACCTTAGCTGGTTTACTGATTGAGACGCTCGACCCGGTTTCCGAGCCGGACGTGGAAGCAGCCTGGTCCGAAGAAATTAGGAGACGAGTGGCTGAGATTGATGCCGGCACTGTCGAACTGATCCCTTGGGAAGAAGGACGAGCGGAGTTGTTCGGACAGTCAAATGAAAGTTAGGCTTCATCCTGAAGCTCGCGCCGAACTTCGGGAAGCGCGTGGCTGGTACTTCGAGCGAAGCCCGTTAAGTGCTACTGCCTTCGTCCACGCTGTTGACAATGCCGTCTCTCAAATCGCGGAAGCTCCGACGTGCTATCCTTTTGGCGGAGCACGGAACGCGAAAATTCGTTCTGCAGCGATTCCCTTTCAACATAATCTACCGATGGGGCGAGACGGAGATCGTGATTGTTGCTGTGGCACATCAGAAGCGACGCCCTGGTTACTGGTCTGATCGGGCGACGGCATGAATCGTCCATGTCTTCAACTTCATCTGGCAATGCGAAAAAAGTTGGTCTTCATTAGTAGCGGGTAATTACTTCAGCACCTGACGAGAAATACTCTTTGCGATTTCCCAGAATAGTTCGGCGTCTCCGTCGCCCAGCCGGATGCCGTGAGACAATTCCTTTTGCGGATGAATGTAGTTGCGATAGTCACGAACGACTTCGCCAATGTCCTTTGCGGACGGCGTGATCCAACCAAGTTCATGGGCCACGTCGATATAATGGCGTAGTGTCCAGTCCTGCAGTTGCAAAGTTTTACCAGTTGAACGATCCTTCGGTGCCGTAGCAGCTTTAAACACTAACGTTTTAGTGGGCTCTTTATGGACCCGCGCTAAAAGGAGGGCCTCCAAGAGACCGCCCATCATTACGATTGCCGCGAGCGGGGCTCCCGCCACAATGCACTTTGAACATTCTGCCCACCTTCGCTGAAGGATCAACTGCATTGCGGGGTCGTGCACGAGCGTTGAAAAGGGCGGCGGTGCGTCGCTAGTTGGAGTAGCATCTCGAGGTGCCGGTTCGATCGCGTAGCCGCGGATTTCTGATAGCGACCTGCGCAACTTTTTGATAGTTTGATCGTATTTCGCGCGTGAACTAGCGCGGTCGGATGCTGTGAACATTTGTTTATATAGCGCATCAGCATCCGCTAGAAGGTCTTCAGCAACGGACTCAACGATCAGGCGTCGATGAACGTTGAACCAGGCGAGACAGACAGCTTTAATCAGGGACTGTTCCTCGGTTGAACGAACCTGAAGGGTTTCGCTCTTTTTAAGTGTGCGACGCAATCGATCTATTTCGCCGATCGACGCATCCACAGCCGGATGGGGGTTCGACATTTGTTCTAACCCTTCCGTGCCTTTTTGCCCTCTGATGGAAGGGTCATCGCAACTAGGTTTTCTCCGACCGTGCTAATCGAATAAGACCCTCGGTCTGCTTTGTCTATGAGTCCAACTTGGTGCGCATTGATCAGAGTCTGGCCAGGTTTTTGTAGCCTAGCTCGGCCCGCAAGACGACAGGCCTCTTGAAGATCGTCGGCAGTGATCGACTCTTTGCGGTCAGATTCCTGCGCCTCGAAGCGGTAGAAGTAAGCTACGGTTGCCGCGAACTCGTTGTTGCTGGACGGTGATTTCTCCGCAACAAATGACTTAATATCCATGCGATTTGGGCGGACATGCGTTGTTGATGGCGTTAGGTCCGAGGCGGGCAATGCTACGGTTCTGGTCGGAAGGGGATGAGTTCTAGCACCCATATCGGTAGGAAGGTTGAGCTTTTCTCGGGACCATCGCAGGATACGCTCTTGTTCATTTGCTTCAAACTTCTCAAGAGTCGCGACTATCGTTCGAACAGCCTCAAGGTCGTCTGGTTTTGATGTCATAGCTTTCTCTCGGTGCTAGGTGAAGAGTAATCGAAGCGGGATGTCGCGATGACCTTCCCCAAAAATATGGTGCCCCCGGCGCGATTCCAACGCGCGACCTCTCGCTTAGGAGGCGAGCGCTCTATGCAACTGAGCTACGGGAGCACACGAGAGAGATAGTACAACGTCAGTTGTCAGTTGTCAGTTCGTTCGGCACATCATTCGATGATTCGCAATAGGGTGGGAAAGAGAGCGCAGAGCTTCGTCTTGGTTCGTGTGATTTCGTGGATCGTCCGCTGCCTCGGGAAGAAGCGATCCACGAAATCACACGAAATGCTCCCAGGAATTGGCGGCAAACAATTTATTATTCGGACTTCCGAAGCCTTACGTCTACGCCTACGATTGGTACTTAATCAGCGACCGCACGTCGTAGCCTTCCAGTTTCTTTCTTCCCGGAAGGAATTCCAGCTCAACTACGAAGACTAATCCTTCGATTTTGCCGCCGAGGCCTTCGACCAGATCACAAACCGCTCGGGCAGTTCCGCCCGTAGCCAGTAAATCATCGGCGATTATGACTCGCTGCCCAGGGCTGACGGCGTCGCTGTGAATCTCGAGCGTGTCCTGTCCGTATTCGAGGTCGTACGAGATCGAAGTTCGAGCAGCCGGCAATTTCTTTGGCTTGCGCACGGGCACAAACCCGGCCCCCAGGTGATACGCCAGGGCGGGCGCGAAAATGAAACCGCGGGCCTCGACACCAATGACGGCGTCGATCTTCATCCCTTCAAATTCCGCGGCCAGAGCGTCCACGGTCTGACGCAGGCCCACCGGATGTTTCAATAAAGTCGTGATGTCGTAAAAGTTGATTCCGGGTTTAGGAAAGTCCGGCACTTCGCGAATTAGTTTTTTCAGGTCGTCCATGATCTCGTCAAACAGCCTCAGCATTTGATCGGGCGAATTAGAAATCGAGTCGTCCCGTTTCCGGGTGCGGCATGATATCATCTCTGCCGATCTTCCCAGACACCTCAGAACTTCATTCAGGAGTTTTTCATAGTGCGAGCTTGCCTTCCGCTTTTGCGCCTTCTGTTTTTTTCAGCCGCATGTTGGGCGTGCGCCGGGCCGGCGTTTGCCCAGGAACAGGAACCTTCCCGGCAGGTTCCTGACGTAATCCGGGTTAACACTGCGCTGGTGCAAACCGACGTCATGGTGTTCGACAAGCAGGGCAGTTTCGTCGACGGTTTGAAACGCGATCAGTTTGTTTTGAAGATTGACGGCAAGCCTCGGGACATTTCTTTTTTCGAACGGGTTGTCGCTGGGAGCCGAAACGAAGAAGCCCAGATTGCGGCGGCGCGCGGGACTTCCGGCGCGAGTGTCCGTCAGGGAGATCGTGGACCGCTGCCTTTGGATCGGGGGCGGACAGTGTTTTTCTTTATCGATGACATGCACCTCTCTCCGGCAAGTAACAGGCACGCGCGGGTGATGCTCCAACGTTTTGTCGATCGTGAGATGGGCCAAAACGACGAAGCAGCCATCACCTCAGCCAGCGGTCAGATTGGGTTCCTGCAACAACTGACCAACGACAAAAGAGTGCTAAATGCCGCGACCGAACGACTGATGGCAAAGTCCTATTCGACCCAGGACTCCGACCGGCCTGCAATGACTGAATACCAGGCCCAACAAATCGAAGCACGGAATGACGATGTGCTCGGGTTTTTCGTCACTGAAGCGATGCGACTGAATCCGGGTCTGCCGCGCGAGGCAGCCGAGTCACAGGTCAATGCGCGCGCCTCCCGGATGCTTCAGCAGGCTGCGTTCTTGACCAACGCCACGCTTGCGTCGCTCAGGAGTCTGGTCAAGAGTTCGGCGGGATTGCCGGGGCGCAAACTTATTGTTTTGGTCTCGGATGGTTTTCTTCTCGACCACCGGAACTCAGACGCATACCAGCGCGTGCATCAAATCACCTCCGCGGCCGCGGCTGCGGGCGTAGTTATTTACTCGATTGACGCCAGAGGCCTGACCACGGGAATGCCTGACGCAAGTATGGAGACACCCTTTGACCCTTCGGGCAGACTGATGCGGGGATCCATGGGCGAGAACACCGCCTCTCAGGACGGTCTCAACGCTCTGGCGGCAGACACCGGAGGCCGCGCCTTTTTTAACAAGAACGATCTGTCAGCCGGCGTTACCCGGGCTTTGAAAGAGACTGCGGCTTACTATCTTCTCGCCTGGCGGCCTGAACCAGGAGAACAAACTGCAAAGTCCCGGCGCGTCGAAGTGAGCGTCACAGGACGTCCTGATCTGGTAGTCCGTTTTCATCGTGGCTTTGGTAACAGCCCGCCGACGGAAACGGTTTCGCAGAAAAAGCCTGATGGTAACGTCGGCCCCAAACCGGCCGCTGAATTAATGGTTGAGGCGATGCATGCCGTCTATCCGAAGACCGAGTTGCCCGTCGCAATTTCGCTAAGCTTCCTGGATCTGGCCCAGGCTGGTCCGACCTTGACGACTTCGATCAAGATCTCCACGAACTCACTGGTGCTTGAGGCCCGGGAAGGCCAACAACTGGCGGCCATCGACATCGCAGGCGTCGTCTACGATGATCACGGCAAATCCGTCAGCGGCTTCAACAAGCACCTGACGATTAAGGCGAAGTCAACCGACCCGAATACCGGACCGCCGGACAACGTCTTCTATAACCACTTCTGCGCGATCAAGCCCGGGCTTTATCAGGTTCGAGTGGCGACGGTTGACGCGAAACGCGGCCATGCCGGCAGCGCCGTGAGTTGGATCGAAATTCCTGATCTCAGCTCGAAAACTCTGACACTTAGCAGTCTGATTGTCGGAGAGAGAGAGCCTGGACCGGAGATCGATCCCTCGGCTGCGACTTCTGCTGAGCCTGCCAGGACACCGGGGCCTCTGGGTCAGATCGATTTGAACGTTGACCACCACTTCGCCAACTCTTCGCTGCTACGCTTTCTAACGTTTGTCTATAATGCGAGTGGTGGCGCCGCAGCGGCCGCCCCGACTTCGACATCGCAGGGTGCCTCCGAACCCGCTAACAACCTGCCGGCGAATTCTTTCAGCGCCCCTGCCAATAGTCCCGACCTGGCTGTTCAAGTCCAACTGTTTCGCGACGACGAACCAGTCGTTACCACGCCTTTGCACAAGATTCAGGTTAATAGCCTCTCAGACACGCGGCGCGTTCCTTATGCAGCCGAGATAAGTCTGGCAGGCCTGCGTTCGGGCCGATATCTGCTGCTGGTCACGGTGATTGACCGAGCGGCAAAAGCCAGCGCTTCCCAAAGATTTGGTTTTCAGATTGACTGACACTGGCTCGCTCGTGTAAACACGGCCTGCAAAATCCGAAAAAGCGAGGTCCATCAAATAATGAAACGACGTGATTTCATGATCGGAACGGGCGCGGCCGGCGTGGTCCTGGCGTCAAAGTCGCGGACCACAGCTGTCTTGCCGACCATGCTGGTCCCCAGCGCGGTTAAGCCTCTGGTCATTTCATCCGCTAACGGAAATCAGTTCAAGAACGGCGGCGACGTGACCTGCGTCCAGAAGGCCTTCACGATGATCACCCAGAGTGAAGACGTCCTCGACTCAGTGATCGCGGGCGTGAACATAGTCGAACTGGATCCGCTGGATGACAGTGTCGGGTTTGGAGGCCTGCCAAACGCCGAAGGGATCGTGCAGCTTGATTCTTCGTGCATGCACGGACCAAAGAAACAAGCCGGCGCCGTGGCTTCGATCGAAGGCGTGCGCACGCCTTCGCTGGTGGCGAAAGCCGTTTCGGAACAGACGGATCATCATCTGATTGTCGGTAAGGGTGCACAGGATTTTGCGCGCAGCCTGGGATTCAAGGTCGAAGACGATCTGAATACGCCGCATTCCCGCGAGCTATGGCTGAAGTGGAAGCGCCAGATCGATCCGTCACACTATCTTGATCCGAAAAAGAGGGCTGAAGCCGGACGCCGCGCGGCCCTGGACATGCTGGCGAAAGGACAGCTCAGAGAAGAAAATTTCCATGGCACGATCAATTGCGACGGAATCAACAGCAAGGGTGAAATCTGTGGGGTCACCACCACCAGCGGTTTGGCCTGGAAGATACCCGGGCGGGTGGGTGATTCGCCGATTCTGGGCGCCGGTCTGTATGTCGACGGCAACGTGGGAGCGGCCGGGTCCACCGGTCGCGGCGAAGCAAATCTCTATGGTCTCTGCTCGTTCCTGATCATTGAGGAGATGCGCCGGGGCGCCCATCCGAAGGACGCCGGAATGGAAGCGCTGAAGCGCATCAAAGCCAACACCGTGGAGAAGCGCTTGCTCAACAGCAGGGGAACTCCCAACTTCTACGTAAACTTTTATATTTTAAACGCTCGTGGCGAGTACGCGGGTGTGACCATGTATCAGGGATCGAACGCCAAGTTCGCTATCTGCAATGAAAGCGGGCCACAGACTCTCTCGTGCGAAGGGTTGCTGCCGGGCAAGTCCGCGGATTGATTTCGCCTTCAAATCCAAGATCTCGAATTTGAAATTTCGAATTCATGATTCGAGATCCGAACCTCGCCGTGACTCCTGGCCGATGTAAGCACAAATGAAGCAACCTCCTACTCGACTGGCTCGAGGATCACCTGTTTCTTTTCATGTTTCCTGACCAGAGAGAGCACGTGTTTCTTCTGGCGGTTGAATTCAAAGCCCATATTCCACGCGCCGCGTCGCAAGACTCGCCCGTCGATCGATTCAATAACGTCGCCTTCCCTCAAGCCGCTGCGCGCCGCGATGCTTTCCGGTTCCACGGCAACTATCAGCGCCCCGCTGTCAGCGCCCATTTGCGCCAGATTTCTTGGAGACAGGGCCATCGTCTCAACTCCCAGCCATGCCAAACCGCTTAGGTCTGCAGCCATCTCCGGAAATTCAAAATGGTATTCAAACGCCGGATCAAACGAGCCGCCCAGTTTCACGTCTATTGGAAAAGGGACCGGTGAGCTGGGCCGCCGCACCAGAAACTGAACTTCCCGGCCGCTGCCTGCCTCTCCCAGTACTCTAGAGAACTCCTCGCTGCTTTGAATGTCTTCCTGGTTGACACGAACAATAACATCGCCCGGATGCAGCTTAGCCAGCGCAGCGGGCGTGCCTGGCTTTACTGAGGTCAGCAGAATGCCCAGTTGCTTCTGGAGCAACTCAGTCAATTGCTTCTCCTCCCATCCGTGCGCGAGAAATGAAGCGCGCGCGGCGAATTTTACCGGCTCACCAACTACCCCGAGCAGAGGCCTGGGAACGCTCGACTGTCGCTCCAACACGCGGCGGGTAGCCGCGCGAACCTTATCTGAGGGCAAGATGCGCGCGTCGTCACCATCGATGGATTCAACAATCCCCAGCGTCTTTCCCACTTCATCACACGCCACTCCGCCAATCACCAAAGGCGAGAGCCCGGCGCCGCGCACCGTTAGTCGCTCCTGTTTCCCCGGACTGTTCGGCAGCGCGACGATCTTTGTATCAACCTCACCGACCTTCACATAAATGTTTCGCGATTGTGCCTCACCTTCGGGCATGGTGCGCTCAGGAGCGAAAATCTGTACTGCCTGGCCTGGGGTCAACTCCTTCGCGGCTTCTTCGGGCATCAGTGGTAATACAACCGTGTTCACCTGCAACACCGACAGTCCGGTTTGTGCGTCCAGTCCAATATAACGAGCTCTCAGCTTTCGCCCGTCGCGAGTAATGACCGTCAAGTCAGGGTCAGTGCCCGGCGGTATGAATGTGCGCATGGTTATCGGTCCTGATACCGCCGCTTTCAGTTCGGCCGGCAGCGTCAGCGCCCGCGCAAATTCAAGTTCAGCTCCGGCCTGCGGCAGCCGCACGGCGATCGTCTTACCATCTTCAAGCGCCCATCCGGCGATAATGCTCGCGTGCGCATCGGTTGAGATTGACTCAGTATCGATTGTATAGACCGCTCCGGGTTCGCCTGCCTGGCGCTGCAAGAGCCGCAACATCTTGACCCCACTCAAACGATGAACGATGGTCACCACTTGTGGCGCAACTTTTGTTTGGTCGGCAACGACTGTGACCGTGGCAGGCGGAGTCGATGGCCGCCTCGGGAGCCGCCGGAGTTGTGTCTTTTCAGGGGTCGATGGCTGCGCCGTAGCCGGTGTCTGAACCACAGTTGATGCTGCCGGCGCGTTTGTCTGCCCCGTGCCCACGATGGCCAGACACATTACGGTCGTGGCGGTGATTGCCAGCGTCGATAAGCGATGTACAAACGTATTCATGGGTATTACTGGAAAACTCAATTACCAGCTCCGGCTGTTGGAATTGAAACTCATCGGAACCCGGTTATCGACCATTCGTTGAGCGCCGAAGCTAACCGGCGGCAAAGAAATCTTATGCTTTGCGCCGCGGTCATCCTCCATCGACACGACCATCGGTTTGAGCGGCGCACTCAGAGAAACCTCACCGGCTTTTTGTTCTATCTGCCTAATCGATTCCGCCGGTGAAGCTCCATAATCTCTGGCATTGATGCCAGCCGAGTCGGACTTACGATTAATTTCTCCATCGCTGTTTCCTTCCCTGTTCCGGCGACCAGTTGGTTTCAGATCGCTACTGAGTTGAGGTGGCGCTTCTCTTGATTCCACCGGAGCGAGAGGTGAGTACGACAGATTCGCTTGTTTGGGAACAGCGGTCTCTTGCCGAGAAGCGCTCGCGGCGATCGCCGGCGCCTGATTTCTATTTCGCTGTGCCAGCCAAACCAGGGCCACGGCCAGCATTACTATCAGCGCGGTGGCGGTGATTGCGGGAGTGCCGATTGCCAGCCGGAAGATAAACGGGCGACGAGAACGATTTTGCCGTTCGCTCGCTAGACGCGCTCGCAGTCGCAAGTCAAAATCTCCCGGCGCTGCTACCGGCTCGAGGCTTCCCACTAACTCACGCAAACTGGTTCGTTCCGCGCGAAACTCGCGGCACGACGCGCATCCGGCAACGTGCGCGTGCGCTTGCCGGCTCAACGTCCGGTTCAGTTCTGCTTCGTCAATTTCTCGCCGCGTCGCGCGGCATTCTTTCCCATTCATCATGGCACCACCTGAATGTAATTCCGCATCTTGTCGCGCAGGAAATTCCGGGCCCGGTTAATGCGCGATTTCACCGTTCCCTCACTCGTGCATAAGATCGCCGCGATCTCGTCGTAACTCTTGCCTTCAACGTCGCGCAGAACCAGAGGCGCGCGATACTTGTCGGGCAGAGTACTGATGGCCCGTTTCACCACCGCACGTTTTTCCGAATCGACCAGACTGATATCCTGCAAAGGCTTGTCGTCCGGCGCATCAAAATCCCTCGCCTCCTGGCCGTCTTCGGAAGAGAGCAAGCCCGTCAGCGATACCAGTCGCCGGCGCTTGCGTTTGCGCAACTCACTGATCGCCAGGTTCGTAGCGATCCGGTAGATGTAAGTTGAAAACGCATGGGTCGTCTGATAACGGCCGGCTGCGCGATACACCCGCAAGAACGTCTCCTGGGCCAAATCCACTGCTCCGTCGTAATCGTTCGTCATGCGGTAAATGTAACTCGTAATTTGGTTGCGATAACGTCGCACCAATTCCGCAAACGCGTCTTCGTCGCCCGCCAGGGTCGCTTCCAGCAGAATGTGATCCGACGTCTTCTTAACGACGACAGTCGGCATCGCGGCGGCGAAGTCCAACTCCTCAATCGAAGTTAGCGTTCTCATCGGGCAGGCAGGCTCTCAGTCAGTGTCGACGCAATTTTCTTTTGCGCTGGGGTTATCGCGAGCAAAATTATACACCGGCCCGCGACCGCCTCGGCAGTAAACACGCGCTGCTGCGCTTTCGGTTCCGAAAAAGTGGACTTTCTGGCCGGCTGATCCCAAGTGAGTTGAGTTGGGTACGTTCTGAGTCCGAGGTTGCTCGACCGGTCCGACAGAATTTCCGATCTCTTTTGCCGAACATTATGCAGTCTTACGGAATTCTCAAGACGATCTTCCTGGTAAGGCCGCTTTGGATAGCAATCGGTTGCGCGGCGGTGTCGGAAGGTTGATTATTGAAATACCAGGGTTTGCGAGGTTGAATTTCTACTTTCAGAAAGTAAGTGCCCGTGGGCAGACCGGAGATCTCGAAGTGTCCGTTGCGGCCGATGGGAGCTTCGACGGAAGGCACCCAGGTGGCGTCTCGCGGATTGACCAGTACCCACGTTTGGCCCAGGAGTTTCAGCGGCCGATAGGCTATCACTTTCCCATTTGAAATCGCGTTCCGGTTTCTCGCACCTCGAACCTCTCCCTCGAGCGTTCCGGCTTTCGGCGCCAGTAAAACATCGACTTCCGACGCGACGCCCGCTGTGATCTTCTTGCATTGTCCACCTGTCGGAAGACCGAACGGTAAGAGCCACGGATCCGGGTATCCTTGCGCCTGCTTCGAGGCGCAGACGTCATACGCCACGCCGCCTTCGAGTCGCGCGATGAAGAATCGACCTTCGTTGTCGGAGGTGCCCATTGGGACGCGACTATCTAACGGGCCCTCCTTGAGCGGGATCGCGGTTACGAGAGCCCCAGGCGCGACTTCGCCATTTGCGTATAAAACCCGCCCATGAATTCCCACGATCTCTCCGGGCTGCTGAGCTGAAAGTGGGCTCGTTGGCAATAAACCTAACACAAGCAAAGTCAAAGCAACGGCGATTAAGTATCTCATCAGAATCTCATCGGCCATCTGGACGAAGGCCTTGATTTTAAGATTGGAAAGGCTTAAGGCTTTTCGGACGAACTTGCCGCTTCGGGATTTTGGAAGAGTGAATCTTCCATCTTCACGCCGTAGGTGATCGTGAGAATGCGGGTTTCGAGTGTCTGCTTGCCGTCTTCGAGCAGCACCGTGCGATAAGGCACCAGGGTGCTCTGGGCTATTCGATAGTCATAGAAATGTCTGCTGTACTTTACCGGAGTCGTTGACCCGGGTGGAGTTTCCTCATAGTCGAGCCAGAGCACCCGAAAAGTTTTGGCGCTGATAAAGTATCGCGTGCGGCGATTTGCTTTGTCCGTGAGATCGAGGACGTAGACATCAACCCCCAGATGTTTATCCTTGCCGGCTGAAGTAAGCTTGGATTCGTTTTCCTTGTAACGAAGCAGCGCGTCGATGCTATGTGCCTGTTGGGCAATGAAGTCCGCCGTAGCATCCGCGCGAGGCGTAAAGATCGACCCATTGATTATCCCGAAGATGCGGCCGTCGCCATAAACCAGGGAATATTCAGACTGCGGCGTCTTGCTATCAAACCGAACTTTATCTTTCTCCGATTTGTCGCCGCGCACAAAACGCAGTTCGTATCGCGTTTCCTCCGGGCGGCCGTCACCAGCCGTGCGAGTCAATCGCCCGCGCTCAACACCATTGCGCCGAATCTGCGTCAGCACCGCGCGGCCAAAGCCGGCCCCCGCAAACGCAATTACCGTTTCTGCGATCTGCTCGGCCGTCGGCGTCTTGGGATCGTCAGCCCGGATAGGGCTAGAGATCGAGAGGATTAGAACCGACGATAGCGCTAACGCCAGTGCGATCAAGTTTCGGAAGCGCCAGGGGGCTTTCAGTTTCATACTCACAACACCTGAATCAAAAACTCTGCGATTTGCCGGGATTGTAACACAAGCCAATCTGGAAATGGGCGTGCCTTCCTCACAGATGCCCGGGTCCGGTAGTAGGATGTCTCTGCGAACCCGCGAGTTTGACAACCCGCTCAGCACCGCGTTAAGTAAGAGAGCAAACACTAACAGGCCTTCGCGGGATCAATGGTCGCTGCCCGGCCAGCCCGAACCTGACCAGAGTGTCGGCTGAAAGGATATTTGGCTAATGAAAAAAGTTGGTATTTTGGTTGGCCGGGAAAAGACTTTTCCCGAGGCTCTGATTAGAAACATCAATGAACGTGGAAATGGATCGGCGGTCGCCGAACTTATCACCCTGGGAGGCATCCGTCACGACGCCCCGCCAGCTTACGATCTCGTAATCGATCGCATCTCGCACGAAGTGCCTTTCTATCGGGCCACGCTTAAACGTATGGCGCTCGAAGGGGCCATTATCATGAACAACCCATTCTGGTGGTCGGCTGATGATAAATTCTTCAATTACTCGCTGGCGCGCAAACTTGGCGTGGCGGTGCCAAAGACTGTGCTCCTGCCGCAGAAGGACTATATGGCCGGAATCACCAGTGAAAGTCTGCGCAATCTCGAATTCCCCCTTAATTGGCAGGCGATCATTGACTACGTCGGGCTCCCGGCGTTCTTGAAGCCGTTTGACGGTGGCGGCTGGAAGAATGTTTCGAAGATTAACTCGCCCGAGGAGTTGATCGCAGAATACGATCAAACCGGCACGTTGTGCATGACTTTGCAGGAGGCCATCGACTTCGATCAGTTCGTCCGCTGTTATTGCATCGGTCAGCAGGAAGTTATGATCATGCCTTACGATCCGCGCAAGGCTTACCTCTCTGGAGAGCAATATATAAATGACCCGAATTACCTTGCGCCGGAGTTGTCAAGCCGGGTGGTAAACGACGTGCGCACACTTTGCTCGGCCCTGGGTTACGACATCAACACCGTCGAGTTCGCGATCAAGGACGGCGTGCCCTACGCCATCGATTTCATGAACCCCGCACCGGATGCTGAGTTGCAGTCAGTCGGCGCTTTCTATCATGAATGGGTCACCGAAGCCGTAACGAACCTCGTCTTCAAACGCCTGAGCGAAACGGTTGAACGTGGTCGCTATCGCTGGGATGCCTTTTTGAATCCGACGCCGGTTAGAGTTGAGGCGGAAGCATCCGCGTCTGAGCAAGCAGGGCGAACTGTTGAGCCCAAAACGTCCACCAGGAAGAAGGGAGCTACCAGGGCGAAGTCTTCGGCAAGTAAGGACCAGGCTAAGGAAGCGTCACGCTGAAGCGGCAGTTTAGAGTTCAAGTTTTAGCTTACAATAGCGGACAACAATCTAAAGGGTGAACTCTGAACGTAAGGCGTCAAGCGTCGATGGTTTGCGGACGGCCTCTGGTGGCCAGAAGTTTTCTGGTGATCAGCGAACCGGACCAGGCAATCAACGACGAAGAAGCCAGCGCCCAGCCCAGGCCAGAGACCATTTGATCAATTGAGGATCCGGCTAACGCTATCAGCATAGCAGCGAAGCTGACGCGGCCTGCCAAATGCTGGACGCGATTTGCTCCTTCCAGCCAGTTCATCCGGCGCAGCTCTGCGGCCAGGTAATCTTCATCATTATTCAGACGCGAGTAGTAATCAGCCTCCCGTCGCGCCAGGGCGGCAGTGGCTTTGTCGGGCGCCACTCGCACCGCGTCATTGTAGTGATGAATCACATGCGCGAGTTTGCCGTCCGTCAAGCCTACTTCAGCCAGTCCGAGCTGCGCGCGATAAGCATTTTCGTCGATATCCAGTGCGCGGCGAAATAATTTTGCGGCCCGCTGTGGATCACCGTACTCGAGAAAGGATTCAGCCACCCGCGCCAGCAAACTCGCATCAGTCGGGCCGCGCATCGAGGCAAGTCTAAGGGCTGCGCAGGCGCGTCCCAGCAGGCGCGCATCACTGAACGCACTGGCCTGCGACTTCAGTAAGCGAGCGTATTCGTAAATCAACCACGGACTCCGAGGTGAAATCAACAACGCCCGGCGAAAGGCTTCACCCGACTGCTGCAGGTAACCGGAAATCCGCAGCTCGTTCGCTGACTTCCTTAGCAGGGTCGCGCGCTCAGAATCGTCTCGGGATTTACGATCGGCGTCAGGCGATGATTGCTGCGCAGAGATTGCCGCGCGATATTTGTCGACTCTCTTGGCGTCAGTAGTTTCTTCCAGCACCGAGGTCGGAGCGATTCCCAGCATCGCGGCCTCACTGCGCACAGTACTTACCTCGGCCAGGTGATCCCGAAGCTCGCCCGCCCGCGCATCGAGCTTATACTCGCCGATCCGAGGCAACAGTACGCGCACCATCCGGCGAAATTCCCTGCCTCCGGACGCCAGCACAAAAGCCGAACCTTTCCCGGCGATTTCCACTCGATAGCGATAACGCACCTTGCCGCCCCGGCGGAGTGTGCGCAGAGTCGCAACTTCAACGCGCTCGACATCGTCAACGGCAATGGTTTGGTTTCGCCGGCGCACCAGTCTGATCAACCAGGCAGCCAGGCCAGTTCGTGAGATTGTATGTCCATCAAAACTGAGTCGATTGGTGAGTACTAACAATGGAACGATGGTCCACGTGCCAATCATTAGGGCCAGTGCGGTGAGATCGCGATGAGTCCGCAAGCACAGGAGCGCAGCAAAGGTCAAAAGGGCGGCCACAGCGAAATACCCACTGGGTGAAATGCGAATGCCTGCCAGCTTCTTTCGCTTCGCCGGAGCGACATATCCGCGCGCAGTTTCCGCCAGCACTTCACGCAGTTGGTTTTGTGATGAATCGCTCAAAGCTTTTTCCCCGGATGCGAACCGCAAGACAACTAAGGCGCGGGACAGTTGACAGGAACAGTTAAAGAGAAATTTCCGCGCGATACGCCGGGTTCAGTGTAACGCAAATCAGCAAATTGGACGAGCGCCTGGCCACTGCAGTGATCCGCTTCGACGCGGGCGATGGGAAATCTGGCAAAGCCCAGCAGAATCTTTGCCCGGGGATCAAGCGCGGCCGCCGATACCAGTTGTTCGGCTTTGCCAGTGGGCTTCTCGTAACGTTCGATCTCAGGCGATGGATCGGCGCGACTTCCAGCAACGGCTGACGGAGGATCACCGACACCAACGAAGAATCGGTACATCGCATGATCAGTTTCGGCTACGCATAACCATTGAAGCGGATTAGCTGCCGTCGGCATCGCGGCCACGCGAATAAAACGCTCGCTTCGCTGCGAGGCAATTGCATTGGCCTCAACTTCCGCGTTGTTGTATGCCGCGTGATGCGCCCACGCCAGAGCGCCCCAGTAAACTAAAACGAACGCCAGCGCAGCCAGTGCCAATGGCTTTCCCACGCGCTTCTGGAGGCCCACCAAACGCGCCAGCCCCAACGACGTCACACCCGAGATCCAAATAATTCGTGGGACAGTTAGACCGCCGATGCCCGCGGTTCTTTGCGCAGGCACCCGCACCAGAATGATTGTGAAAACCAGGGCGATGATCGACCAAATAACAGTTTTCCAACGACGGTTGCTGGTTAGCAGGAAAGCAGCTCCGCCCAGGACCAGAATCAGATAAGGATCAATGATGAAGACCAGGTCGCCATAGAACCACCGGCCATCCCAGGGCAGCAGCGGCCGCAACCCATAGTTATTGGTCCAATCCATTAATGGGTGCGTGGCCGCGGCGATCAACGACGCCGCCAACAGCCCGCGATATCGAATCGTCGGCGGCCGTTGACGCCAGTTGGCAATCGCTCGCTCGATTCCAAATAAAATTGACGGAATTAACACGCCGAGGACGAGCGCGCCCACGATGGAATGGGTTATCCCTCGATGATATTTGAGCAGAACCCAACGGCCGCCAAAAAAGCCTGAAACGACATCGATGTCGGGAGCGTTAGCCGAGAGAATACAGACGGCGGCAGTGTAAGGGGAGAGGCGTTCCAGTCCCGCTTTGGCTGAGGTCAGGCCAACCAGCGAGTGTGTTAGACCGTCCATTCTTTGAGGTGCAAATTTGAGACTTCAGATCTCAGATTTCTTAAAAGGGCATACCGGCCGGCGTCGGCGGGGGCGTTAATTGCGCGTGACGCGACGGATCGATCTTCAACAGTTTCTGCGCAGCCTCGCGTGACGCTGAGGATTCAGGAAGCGCCTTTCCATCCTTGTCTTTCGTCTTGCGGGCCGTCTCTACTATATTGAAAAGGAGATCCGCCGCTTCTTTCTTCTTTCCCTGTTTGTCGTATACGGCCGCCAGCCGCAAGTTGGCTGTTTCTGGTGTGACCACCGCCGAACCCTGTTTGGCAATCTCACTGTATAACCTGGCGGCCTCATCGAGATTGCCATCGGCTTCCTTTGCCTGGGCTAAAGCGAACTTCGCCAGGGTGGCTACTTCTCTGCTGCCCTGGCTCAAAGCCAGCAAATCAGTCTCGCCCCTGGCGCGATCCGTGACCAGTTCGTTGGTGGCGATGAAATAACGAGCTTCCGATTTATACGGCTCACCGTATTTAGCGGCAATCTTCTCGAATTCCGCGATGGCCCGCTCGGACCGTTCCTGTTGAGTGCTGAAGACCGGTTCGCGTGATCCTGCCGGCGGAGCGGGTAAGATTTCCGCCCCATTGATGGCAATAGCACGGCCCATAGCCGCTTCAGCTTCAGCAGCATGCTTTGCACGCCAGCGCATCACGCCATAGGCCGCCGCGGCCAGAACTACCAGGGCCAACAGGCCGTAGAGAATCTGTTGCCGGCGCCCGGCGACCCGATCGGCGAGCTTATCGGCGAGGAGCATCGTCGTATCCCGAAACCGGTCGTGCTTCAGTTCGCGAGCTCGCTTCTTCTTATATTTTGCCAACTGTTTTCCTCTTGCAAGAACGCACGGTCACATGCGTTCATTTTGGTGTATGATCGCAGAAACAGCGAATTTAACGAGCGCCCGGAACGTTGTCAAGGAGAGTGCCAGCGATCACAACCGTAACCTCCGTAATCGTCATCGAATAAAGGGTGCAGGTGGAATGAAAGCCGAGATGGACAGACGGGAACCAAAGAAAGTCAGCCGGTGTCTAACTCCGCGTCTGTCCGGAGAGCAGCAGCCGAAGACGGTCTTGAAGGTTACCGCATATGGGGGTCCCAGGTGAGCTACGGAGAGCAAATCGCACTCCGCGGGCATGCGGACTTGGAAGAAGTTGCTTCGGCGACCGGGGTCGAGGTCCGATTTACTGCCGAAGATCAGTTCCTTGAAAGACTAAGGCGGGGCGAGGTTGCCGCATTTGAGCAGCTCGTCGCAGAGCATACCAACGATGTATACGCACTGCTGTATCGATTGACGTCCGACCCCGAAGAAGCTCGAGACTTGGCGCAGGAAACGTTTCTCCGAGCTTTTCAAAGCATCAGCCGCTTTCGCGGCGATGCGAATTTGAAGACCTGGATATATCGGATCGCGGTCAATCAAGCACGCAATCGCTGGCGTTGGTGGCGCCGCCGCAAACGCGACCTTACGGTTTCGCTGGACGCAACCGACGATCGTCACAGTCAGCCGTTGGGTGCGACTTTGCGAAACGATGACGCAGTCGATCCCGAGCAAGAGACGCTGGCGAAGGAGCGAGAAGGTCAACTGCGCGAGGCTCTACTCAGTCTGCGGCGATCCTATCGAGAAGCCGTCATCCTGCGCGACGTGGAGGGTTTTAGCTACGAAGAGGTGGCGGCCACGCTGCAAATCAGTATTGGAACCGTGAAGTCACGAATTTCGCGGGGCAGAATGGAGATGCGCCGCAAGCTCGAAGGATCTGTGTAATGAGGAATGGTTGGCCCGCCCCGGCTTCACAAACTCGGTGCCAATTGGGTCGAAGTGACGGTTTGGGAACGGATGAAACGGCGATTCAACCAGAGGCGGAATGATTTGAAAACGGCCAGCAACAATCCGTCGATTTCATTCCGGCTTGGCATGATGAGCAAGCCAGAGTTTCCAGGTCGGCCTTGCTTTCCCGGATTTGGGGGAAGCAGCCGGGGCCGGCCAGCCATTCGAGTTAGAGGACTGAACCACAGAGGACACAGAGAAAAATTGATGACTAGCCAAGCCGCTTATTTGTTTGTTGATTCTTCTCTGTGACCTCTGTGGTTAGATGATGCACGAATTGGCAATACTTATGTCGTGTGACGAAATCCAACAATCGCTATCGCTTTACGTCGATGACGGCTTAAAGCCGGATGAACGCGTTCTGTGCTACCGTCACCTGGAAGTCTGTCCGGTATGCCGGGCGCGTCTGGCCGAGATGCGGTCGATCCGCAGCGGGCTGGAAATGCTCTCTCGACCTGCACCGCCCATCGACTTGGCGCCCTCGATCAAGAAGGCTTTGATTACCCAGGCAGCGGCGCGAAGATCCCTTCACCAGACTACGTTCGGCGACGTCGTCTCCGGCTGGCTGCAACCGGTGACGATGCGTTACGTCTTCAGCTCGCTGGCCTCAGTGATCATTTTTGGCTGTGTGTTCGCGGCCATGCGCCCGCAGATGGTTGCGCTACACGAAGCAGCAGTAGTGTTGGATCAGGTGCCGATTTCAATTGAACCCGCCGGTGTCTTTCGCCCCGGGTACGACATTAACAAACCGATTTCATCCGAGAGTTATGCTGCCCTGCGAGCTCCATTCAATACCGAGTCGCCGAGCCTGAACCCGGGCGGCGCGCTCGCGACGCTGACCTCAGAACCAACCCGAGTGCGCGCCGGAGGCCGCGGTGGCGATGACAACATGATGGTGGTGGCCGATGTCTTCACCAACGGCTCGGCCTCGCTGGCCGATGTAATGCACGCGCCGCGAGATCGCCGGATGCTGAAGGATTTTGAGAAGGCCCTGCGGGAAAATGCTGCGTTTGTACCGGCCGCCCTCGATCGCCGGCCTGAGACGATGCGCGTGGTGTTCTCGATCCAGAGAGTCGACGTCTACGATCGTAACTACTGAAACGTCGGATACGCAACCGCTTGCGGTAGCAAGCGGGTTAAGATTCTTTGTCACGTCTCCTCAGAACAAATCAGGACAATTTGAAAAGTTTTGCGCGAGAGTAGCTGCACCCATCAGTGTACCCGCTGGCTACCGCAAGCGGTTCTGTACCGAACGGCGCGCGCGGTCACGTACTGAGCGCGCGAACCGCGCCTCGATAACTCCGCCTCGTTTTTGGCCCAGAGCGGCGGTGAGTGCTGGATAGGTTTCCATTACAGCGGGCATAGCTTCCGCTTCCAAAAGCTTCTCAACCCGCACAATTTCCTTCGCGGATCCTTCAATCTCCATGAACAATCCGAAGGGGAGCTCGTCCAGCGCAATCTCAGCCTTACCGATGTGCCAACGTACGCGCCGCTTTTCATAGACCAACGCCGGCCGAAACTCGAGTGACTTCAGAATTGCGGCCATGGCGTTGCCGTCCGCGACTTCTGTCTCTTCTTCTCGCTGATGTTTGATCGGAGATTTTCCTGGAAAGCGTTGTTTGAGAGTCAACAGCGCGCGTCCGTTAACGCGACGCAGCCGCAGTGAACGGCCGCCGAGTTCGAGCCGTCCACCGCGGTAAAGAGTGTTCTCTTCGAATTCGACCTCACCCGGCGTCGCTCCGAGTTTTTGCAAACGCCTCACCATTGCCTCGCGCTGCTTCTTCGTTAGCCGGTATTTCTTCTCAATCTCAACGGGCATCAGTGGATTTGCGATTCTAGATCTTAGATCTGCGATTTCAAGATCAGCGAAACATCTGCGAAGGATTTCAAATCAAAAAATCAGCAATCAAAAATCGAAAATGTTCAGGACTGTCTCACCCAGCGCCAAACCTCGGGAATAGTCGCCTTCTTGCCATACATCAACATACCCACCCGATAGATGCGCGACGCCAGCCAGACCAATCCAACTATGGTGACGAATCCAATCGCCAGCGACAACAGAATCTGCCAGAGCGGAGGCGTTTCAGTGACAATACGCACCAGCATCGTAATCGGGGCAAAGAATGGAAACATTGAAGCCCAGAAGGCCAGTGGTGAACTTGGGCTGCGAATAATATTAAAAGAAAGATAGAGTCCCGAGACCAGCATTAACACCACGGGCAACGCGAGCTGCCCGCCTTCCTGCGTCGTTGTCACCATCGAACCTACCACCGCATAGACAGTCGCGTAAATAAAAAAGCCCATTAGAAAGAACACGGCGAAATATACAAACATTATGAGCGGGATGCGTGGCAGCTTGATCGATGATCCGCCGGCCGCCCAAGCTGAAAATATCAGAAACGCCATCGCCCAGATTCCCAGTTGTGTCAGCGCGACGAGGGAAACGCCGACGAGTTTGCCCATCATTAACGGGAATGACCGGATCGATGAAAACAGAATCTCGGCGATGCGCGTTTCCTTTTCCTCAATCACAGCTCCCAGAACAAACTGGCCGTACAGCAGCACCGTCATATAGATTAGAAAGCCCACACCAAAGACGAGATAGAAGCTGGCCGCGCCCTTGCTTTCTCTGCCCTCGGCTCCGGTAGTTTTGAGTTGCACGCGCGCGGATGCCGCGTCGACAGAATTCTCGTCTATCTTTTCCTCTGCCAGGCGCTGTCCACGAACCGCGCTGCTAA
>WNFP01002716.1_pt1 | contig 26307 bp, 19 predicted proteins | sample 5400201 | NCBI WGS metagenome assembly WNFP01 (sample SAMN13153355, study PRJNA577476) | soil metagenome | isolation source: 115 cm saprolite under Madrone tree | place: USA:California | collected 2016-06-14 | reverse complement strand
TATCGGCCCTCGGCTGCCCCTACCTGGTCGGGGACCCCGTCGGGGAGGGTGCGTATTTTCTCTTCCCCATTTTCTACTTTCACTTTTCTAATTTCTAATTTCCAACTCCCTTGCTGACTCGAAATACGTGTCCGTCCGGGTGCCGCACGTGCATCTCTCTAACCCTCCACGGCATGTTCGCCGGTGGAAAAGTCACATCCAGCCCTGCACGCACGCACTCTCTGTGGACCTCGTCAACATCCTCCACCCACACCGACATCCACACGCCCTTGTCGGCCGTTTCGTCTCCGTCTGGTCCAAACGTCGAGCTGTTTGCTCCCTTGCCCCGGCTTCCCTGCCCTCCTTGGCAGAGAAAGATCTCGCATTCGCCTGAACCCACCGCCCCGAAAGTCGGCGGCGTTCCCCAATCCCAGCACTTCTTCCAGCCCCACTTCTCAAACCATGCGAAGCTCGCGGCAATGTCGGATACATTTAAGATTGGCGTAATGTGTTTCGCGTCCATGGCGTCGAAGCATAGCACGCCCGCCGATTGCTGACTGGCGGGCGGCCGCGCTCTTAGTCTGAGGCGTAGCCCACCCGTTTGTACTTTTGTTTCTCACAAACGGTGAGGCACCATAGGGGGCGGGGGCTACCTATGTAGCTCAGCTCTCAGTTTCGCCAACCGCGGCTCGGCTCTTGGCAGGACGCGATTCCATCACGACACGAATCCCGTGCCTCGGCCGCAGGGTGATCGAAGCCAGTGGCACCACCGCATGCCCATCGACCAGCCGGAACCGATACTGCTGCGCGATCGTCGCCAGAATCAACGCCGCTTCCATCAGCGCGAACGCATTCCCGATGCACTGGCGCGGTCCGCCTCCAAACGGAAAATAGGCGAACCGCGGCAGCCTCTTCAGCAGGTCACCATCCCACCGCTCGGGACGAAATTCGTCCGGCGCGTCGTACCATCTCGGGTCGCGATGCACCGTCCACTGCGCAAAGGAGACTCCCGAGCCTTTCGGTACCGAATAACCAGCAATTTCGTGGTCCTCGATGGCCGTCCGCGCCGTTCCCCACGCCGGTGGATAGAGACGCATCGACTCGGTGATGATGTGATTCGTGTAAACGAGGTTCGGCAAATCATCGAGAGAAGGAGATCGCCCCGCAAGCACCGATCTCAACTCGTCATGGAGCCTCGCTTCAACCGCAGGATTCTGCGCAAGCAGCCACCACGTCCACGACAGCGTGTTAGCCGTGGTCTCGTGGCCTGCAAGAAAAAGCGTGATGGCTTCGTCGCGAAGCTGTCGGTCGGTCATGCGCGTGCCGTCGTCATCTTGCGCCGCCAGCAGCATGGAGAGGAGGTCGCCGGCATCGCGGCCGGAGGCGCGTTTTTCCGCAATCATTCTGTAGAGAACTTTCTCGATTTTCCGGATCGCGCGTTCCATGCGGATATTCGTCGGTGTGGGCAGCCAGTGCGGAACAAAAAGAGTGCGCCGGAAATCCGCGCCAAATTCGAGCAGAAGTTCCATGGATTTGCCCACGTCTTGCGCATCGTGTTCAACATCCGCATCGAATAGCGTCTTTCCGACGATTTGCAACGTGAGCCGCATCATCTCCTTGTGGATGTCGCGCTCTTCCCCGTCCTGCCATTCGTGCAGCAGCCGCTCGGTGTACTCCACCATCGTCGACGCGTAGCTCGCGATCCGCGCACGGTGAAACGCAGGCTGCGCCAGCCGCCGCTGCCGCAGCCAGAAATCTCCTTCGCTCGTCAGCAAGCCGCTTCCAAAGACGCGCTTGTTGGCTTTCAGTACGCGGCCTTTTATGAATTTTCGCGGATGATTGACCAGAACGTCTTCGATGTGGTCCGGATGATTGATCAGCAGAATGCGGAAGTTCAGAACGCGAAGTCCGACGAGATCTCCATACTCGCGGACAATCCAAGTGAAATAACTGAGTGGATCGCCATTGCTCAGCGGGCCCCGCCACCAGCGCCTGAACCCGAAAGAAGGTCCGGGAGCAAACTTGAGCTTCGTGCGAGAGCTCATACTTTCATGCTACGGGCCATGCGCGGCTGCGTCAACGCGCGCGCCGTCGCTCAGACTGTCTGCATTCCGCGGACGCAGTGCGCGCAAACGGTACGCGCCGCGCAGATAATCGATGGACACGCTCGAAAGTCCCACCGCTAGGAGCCGCTCGGGCACGGATGACGGCGCCACCGGCACAAACGTGCTTCGGATATGCGCGATTCGGCGCAGCCATCCATCTGGAATGTCGATCGCCAGAAACACGCCGCCGGGCCGCAGTACGCGAAAGACTTCCGCGAAGGTGCGTTCCTGAAGCTCTTGCGATTTCAAATGATGCAGCATCAATACGGCGATCGCTGCCGAAAAAGTTTTCTCCGGAAAAGGCAAACTAGACGCATCGCCTTGCAGCACCGCACCGTTTGGGCTTTGGATTCGCTGCGCAAGCCGGGCAGCGAACGCGTGGCTATACTCGATGCTCGTCACTCGCCCCGCATGCTTCCGCAGTTCTTCCGTCGCTGCGCCCGGACCCGCGCCAAGTTCAAGAACGTGTTCGCCCAACTCCGTGCCCGACAAAAGCCACGGGATTACTTCCTTCCGCGTCATGTTGCGCCAAAACGACGAAGCACAAAACCAGTTCTCGAACCGATTCACAAAAACACATCCTCTCCGCCGCGCGCAAAAGAGTGTCGCAAGTTTTTGAAAGAGGAGCTAATTTCTCGAGATTGATTATCGCAGGCTATCGCAACATTTAGCTATCGTAGCAACGCTCGGATTTTCCGCAGCGAAGAAGCAAATTGACCGGCGTTGTACGCCGACGGATTTTCAAGCTGCTGAAAGAGTTCGTTGATGACGGCGCGAACTTCGTCGGCGTTGCCGGGTTTCGCGTCTTTGCTGTACGCGATATACAGCGAATCCATCGCCATCGCCGCTTGTTCCGCGGCGCGCTCGTCGGCAAGAGAAATAGCTTCTGCGTCGTCCGAAATTCGCTGCAACATGCGCAGCACGAGAGCTTGATCGTACGGCATCGCCGCAAGCCGTTCGGCAAAACGCTGAGCGAGCGGCGCAGCGGCGGTGGCCGACGACGCAACAACGTTGCGATCCGGATTCAGTTTGGACATTTCGTCCGAGACTTCGAGCACCCGGCGATCGAGCTCTTGCGCATTCGTTGAATCGATCTGCTTGGCGAGTAAACGGAACACCGAGTAGCGCGAACTGTTCCACGCTGGATCGCCTGGACGACGGCCCGCGAATCCATGCTCTTGCCGCCAGCTATCTTTTGCCGGCACGAGCGCGTGGTGGCACGCGAAACACGAAAGCTCCGAGTATTCAGGCCACAAATCTTTTTTGTCGAAGCGCTCGCTCTTCGCTCTCCACGTGAGGCGCTCCATTTCCGCGCGGAGCTGGACGGCTTGGCCGGCGCTCCAATCGCGCACGCCGGCCCACGCCGCGTCTTCGACTGGCTTGCCGGGAGCGGATTCGCGCGGCGATTTCCAGTGCCGCGGCATGACCGCGGAAAAAGAATCCAGCTCGAAGAAAAGATCCGGATGGCCGGCGGCGATCATTTCGTGGTCAACAAATTTCTCTTTTGTTCCGAGGTGGCACTCGAGACATTTTTCTGTGCGGTGAATTAGGTTGCGCGTATCACGCATGCCTAGCGCGACGGATTTTTCGTGAGGCCAGTCGCGCGTCGTGTGAGGACCGAGCCAAGCTGAAGCGGGGCCATGGCAGTTTTCGCAGGAGACGCCTTCGGACAATTCGAATGGGCGGCCACGCTGCTCCGGCGTCGTGTACAGCGCGTGGCACGCGAGACATTTTGACGCTTCTTCGGCTTTCGAACTGAGCTTCAGAATGCGGGCAATGCGTTCACCGATATCTCCGGTCAGCACTTGATACGCGTGGCTGTGCTTGTCTCGGACGATCCATGTGGAATATTCGTTTTGCAGAATGCGGCTTCCGGCCACTGCTTTGACGCTGCCGTGGCAGCTCGTTGCGGCGCACGAACCGGGACCGATGTACTTCATCGGTTCGGCGTTCGAATCGGCGGGGCCATTTTTGGCTGCGGCGATTTGAACGGCAAACGCAAGCGGCAGGAAGAGCGCAACGCACAGCGTGGCGCGCGGCCAATAGGGTTTGGGGGCAATCTGCATTCGCAATGACGGATGATCGTTCGCCCAATTATCGTTTGGAAGATGCGCCAGACGCGTTGTCTTTTTCGCGGCGTGGCGCGAAAAGGCAACGGGCTTCTATTTACAGGGCGGCGGGGCGCCAGTAATATGCAAGAGAATCCGTACTTCACTCCACGCCGGGCGACACGACCTGACCGGCTCCTTTAAATGCGAGACGCCGCGCCGTGATCTTCGACGACCTGCGAGCTATCCAGCTTCGCTACGGCTTCTTGCCCAAGGCGGAACTCGAAGCGTTTTCCCAACGCTCGCATACTCCCCTCTATCAGATCCACAGCGTCGCGAGTTTCTATCCGCATTTTCACCTTGTGGCGCCGCCGAAAGCGGACGTTCGCGTCTGCGCGGACATGAGCTGCCACTTGAATGGAGCTTGCGAATTGCGCGCGGAGTTGGAGCAGAGTTTCGCGAAGAACAGCGCGGCGGATGTGCTGATACGCGACGTATCTTGCCTCGGGCGATGCGATCAGGCGCCGGCGATTTCCATCAATGATGAAATTTTCACGACTGTGACGGCAGCCTCGGCCGAAGCGATTGCGCGAAGCGCGATTCTTGGAAAAGCCCTTCCCGAGCCACATCCAGAGCACGCGCGGGTGCAGTGCGCGTCCGATCCCTACGGCGACGGCCCGAAATACGGTGTTGTCCGGAAATTGGCGGCGACGAAAGATGGGGACAGCGTTCTTGCGGAATTAAGGGCGTCGGAACTGCGCGGGATGGGCGGAGCCGGATTCCCAACGAGCATGAAATGGGATTTGGTGCGCAAACAGCCGGGGGCGGAGAAATACGTCATTTGCAATGCAGACGAAAGCGAGCCCGGGACGATTAAGGACCGCTTCATCATGACGCATCTGCCGCATTTGGTGATCGAGGGAATGATCGTGGCGGGGCTTGTTACCGGAGCGAAGCGCGGGATTCTTTACATCCGGCACGAATATCAATTGCAGGAAGCGATTCTTGGCGAAGAACTGCGTCGCTGCTATCACGAGCGTTTGCTTGGAAAAAACATTTTGGGAAGCGAATTGGGTTTCGATTTAGAAATATTCGTAAGTCCCGGCGGATACATTTGCGGCGAAGAGAGCGCTTTGATTGAGGCCATCGAAGGGAAGCGCGCGGAGCCGCGGAACAAACCGCCATTCCCTGGGCAGGCCGGGTTGTGGCAAAAACCGACGGTCATTAATAACGTGGAGACGTTCGCGAATGTGCCGCAAATTCTGGCGCGCGGTGTCGAGTGGTACAAGAGGCAAGGTAAAAGCGGTTCGCGGGGATTGAAATTTGTCGGCGTTAGCGGTCATGTGGCCAAACCTGGTGTTTTCGAAGTGCCTATGGGAACGCCGATGCGCGAGATCGTGTTTGACTATGCCGGCGGAATTCGTGGCGGGCGGCAACTGAAGGCGTTTGCGCCCTCGGGGCCTTCGTCGGGCTATTTGCCGGCCTCGATGGTGGACGTGCGGCTCGATTTCAAGGCACTGGCGGATGCGGGGTCGATGCTGGGCTCTGGTGCGATTGTGGTTTGTGACGATACGACTTGCATGCTGGATATGGCTTTGAATGCGGTGCGCTTTTATCGCAATGAGTCGTGCGGCAAGTGCGTGCCTTGCCGGGTGGGGTCGCAGAAGATGACGGATTTGCTGGTGCGGTGGACGCACGGCGGGGTGCCTGAAAAACAGTACCGCGCGGATCTGGCTTTGATCGATGAGCTTTGCCAAGCCATGAGTCTGACTTCGATTTGCGGGCTGGGACAGATTGTTCCGGCGCCTGTGCAGTCTGTGTTGAAACATTTTCGGGAAGAGATTGAAGCGCACGTGGTGAAAGGACAGTGTCCCAGCGGAATTTGTTTTACGGATGCTTCGCGGGCGGGCGAGGCGCAACGCGTGGGGATTCGACCATGACGTGGGCGAAAGGAAAAAACAAGAAAGGGATTTACGCAGAGAGTGCAAAGGGCGCAGAGAAGAGACGCGCGAAACGAGGGTTGTGAGCACAATCAGCAGACTGCCGGAGCTTGTGGAGATCACGATTGACGGACGACCTGTGCAGGTGGCCGCGGGAACGAGTGTGTTTGATGCGGCACGGATGAACGGGACGCCGATTCCTACGCTTTGCCACTTGCAGAACGAAACGCCGGTGGGCGTTTGCCGGCTTTGCGTGGTGGACACTGGAGCGCGCGTGCTTACTGCGTCGTGCGTGCGGCTTGTCGAGCCTGGCATGAAAGTAGTAACGAATTCCGAGAAGGTATCGAATGCGCGGAAGACTTTGCTCGAGCTTTTGATGGCGGATCATCCTTCGCCGTGCGCGCGGCAGGAAAAATCGGGAGATTGTGAACTGGAGACTTTGGCGCGGGCCGCGGGAATTACGCAGCCGCGCTTTGCAAAACGGAACGTCTCGCGGGGGATTGACGATTCTTCGCTGGCCATCGCAGTTGACCACGATGCGTGCATTTTGTGCGACCGGTGCATTCGCGGTTGCGACGAGATCAAGAATAATTTTGTGCTTGGGCGCATGGGGAAGGGCTATTCGACGGGAATTGCGTTCGATTTGAACGTGCCGATGGGTGATTCGACATGCATCTCGTGTGGCGAGTGCATGGTCTCGTGCCCGACCGGCGCGCTGACGAATAAGACCATAGTGGGGACTTCGATTGCAGCGGGGCCGGACGCGCAGGGCTTCGAGGCCGAAGAGCTTTTGCAGTTACCGGTCTTTCAGGGCGTATCGGGAACATTTCTTGAATTGAACCGCGGGGCGATCGTCAAACGGAGATTTCATCCGGGGGAGATTATTTGCCGCGAGGGAGAATACGGTTCCACGGCTTTTTACATTCTCGAGGGCAAAGCGCGCGTTTCGCTTTCGGCGCCGATTGCGCACGTTAAAACGCAAGGCGGAGCGAAAGGCCTTTTCAAAAAGCTCACCAGCACGCTGGCCGCGCGCGACGCGGACGTGCGCGATGAAGAGGCGCGCGACAAAACGATTCCCATCGATGCCTCGGTGGATCTCGCGTACGGGAATCCGGTGGCGGAACTTGGTCCCGGCGATCTTTTCGGCGAGATGACGTGCATGAATTTCTATCCGCGTTCGGCGACGGTGATTGCGGAGACGGATGTCGTGGCGTTCGAGATGCTTCGGAACGTGCTCGATATCATGATGAAAAATAAATCGTTCCGCGCACAGATCGACCAGAACTACCGGCGGCGGGCGCTCGAGAACCATTTGCGCGGCGTGCCGATGTTTGCCGGCCTTTCGCCGGATTTTATCGAGCATCTGAAGGGGAGCGTGGAACTGCAGCGGTTCGCGCCGGGACAGATCATTGCGCGGCAAGGCGATGCGGCGAAGAGTTTTTATCTGGTGCGCATTGGATTCGTGAAAATTTCGGAGACGTATCCCGGCGGTGAACTCGTTCTGGCGTATTTGTCGCGCGGAGATTATTTCGGAGAAGTTGGATTGCTTGCCGGCGGCGTGCGCACGGCGACTTGCACGGCATTGGACCACGTGGAAGTGGTGCGCATTTCCGGGGACGATTTTCGCGACATGGTGGAGCAGTTCCCGACCGTGCGGGAGGGGCTCGAAGCCGTGGCGGCAGAGCGGGGCGCGCAGAATCAGCAACGGATGCAGATGGTCCGGAGCGTGCCCATCGACCAGTTTCTGTCCCAAGGTTTGATGGAAGCGCAGAGCTTGTTGATTCTCGACCTGGAAAACTGCACTCGGTGCGACGCTTGCGTGAACGCGTGCGCCGATGCGCATGACGGAATCACGCGGTTGGTGCGAGAGGGTTTGCGGTTCGAACAGTACTTGGTGGCGACTTCGTGCCGGCAATGCCGCGACCCGCTGTGCATGGTGGGGTGTCCGGTGGGGTCGATCCGACGGCGCAATTCGCTGGAAGTGATTATCGAGGATTGGTGCATCGGTTGCGGGCTGTGCGCGCGGAATTGCCCTTACGGAAATATTAATTTGCATCCGTTCGAGGTGATGGTGGAAGACCTGGAGCGTCCTGGCAGAAAGAAAGCGGTGGTGAAGCAGAAGGCTACATCGTGCGATTTGTGCACGCATTTGAAAGAGCCGAGCTGTGTTTATGCCTGTCCACACGACGCGGCGCACCGCGTGGATCCGCGGACATTTTTTTCCGAGATGCTGGGGCAGGGATCAAAGAGGTAGCGGACCGAGGATTGCAAAGTGCGGATAGATGAGACACACAGAATCTGGTCGATAGCTACCGGAACGATCGTTGGGACTTCGACCGCTTTCTATCTACGGTATGCGCTCAGTGCACCCGAAGGACCGCGCGGAGGGAGCGCGATCGGAATTGGATTTGGGGTCGTTGGATTTGGCTTCATGATTTTCGCCGCGCTGCTGGGAGCGCGAAAGCGGGTGCCGACTTGGCGAGTGGGACGGGCACAAGCGTGGATGCGCGGGCACTTGTGGCTGGGATTGCTGAGCTTGCCAATGATTTTGTTTCATGGCGGATTTCATTTTGGCGGGACTCTGACGCGGGTGCTGATGTGGCTGCTGATTGTTACGGTAGTGAGTGGCGTTCTTGGGGCAGTGTTGCAGCACTATGTGCCGCGCATGATGACGACGGATGTGAAGCTGGAAACAATTTACGACGAAATTGGAAATGTGAGGAAGCTGCTGCGCGAAGAAGCGGACCGCGGCGTTGAAGCGATATGCGGGCCACTGGGGATCGGGAAAACAGCAAAGGAGGAAGTGCAGCGCGCGGGGGGATTCAGCGCTACGCGGGCGATGGCTGCAAGCGGCAGCGGCGCAGCGGTGGTGCTGACCGAAGAGGAGCGCGCGCCCTTGCGAAAGTTTTATTTAGGCGAGATGCGTCCGTTTCTCGAGCAGCCGAAGCAGCGCGGATCACGGCTTGGCGATGCGGATAGAGCGCATGGCGCGTTTTCTGGATTGAGGACACTTATGCCGCAAGGGGCGCAGGCGACTTTGCAGGATTTGCAAGATATTTGCGATGAGGCTCGGCAGTTGCTGCGGCAGGAGCAGCTTCACCATCTGTTGCATGGGTGGTTGCTCGTGCATATACCGCTTTCGCTGGCTTTGATTTTGCTGGGGGCAGTGCATGCGGTGATGGCGCTTCGCTATTGAATGAAGAAGCAGCGAGTGACCCTTCGGCTTCGCTCAGGGCAAACGAGTGGCGAGAACAAGAACAACCAAGAAATTGGCGCAGCGCATCGACCTGAATTATTTCAAGCGGCCGACGGCGTTGAAGCGCGCGAAGTTTTGGCTGAGCGTGGGGGTGCCTGCGCTGGCGCTGGTTTGGATTGGCTGGCACGGATTTGCGCGGGACTCACGCGTTTATTCTAGCGGGAGGATGAGCGAGGCGCATGCGGTGTTGGAGGCGGAGTGTGCGGCGTGCCACGTGCAGACCGCGGGGTCGATTTCGGCGAAGGCGAGTGACAACGCTTGCTTGGACTGTCACGATGGGCCGATGCATCACGCTGCAGAAACGAGTTCGCTTGCTTGCGCGGAGTGCCACGCCGAGCATCGCGGGCGCGTGAACATTGTTGCGGCGAAGAATGAAAGTTGCGCGCAATGTCATGGCCATTTGAAAGCGAGCGGGGGTGCGACTCACTACCAAGCGCATATCAATAGTTTTGAAGACGGACATCCAGAATTTGCCGCATTGCGTCAAGTGGCAGGCGCGCCTGCAGCCGACTCGGGGACGATAAGGGTGAACCACGCGATTCACATGAAGCCGATACGGCGCGGACCTACTGGGCCGAACGTGCAGCTGGAATGCGGGGATTGTCACCAGCCTGAGGCCGTTTCAACGGATTGGAAATACGCCGACGCGAAATACACGGCTGCGAATATCAGTTATTCGAAGCAAGACGAAGTGCTCGCTGGTAAGCCCGGGGCACTTAAGCCTCCCATGCCGATGAATGAGCGTGAGCTGATGGTGCCGGTGAGATTCGCGTATGCCTGCGCCGGATGCCATTCGCTCGAGTTTGATAAGCGGTTCAATGAGGGTGTGCCGCACGACAAGCCGGAAGTGGTACACGCGTTTCTGGTGGAGAAATTCGGCGAGTATATTGCGACCCATCCTGGGGAGTTGCGCGAGGCGCGCGACCCGGGACGCGACTTGACCGGGAAGTCAGCGCAAGCGGCGGTGCGAGTGTACACGGCGAACGAGTGGGTTGCGGCGCGGATCAATGATGCCGAGGAACTTTTGTGGCGGAAGACTTGCAAGCAGTGTCATGCGCTGTCGAGTAGAACGGGCCAGAATAATTTGCCGATCGTAGAACCGGCGCGGACGATGCTGCAGTGGATGCCGCACGCGAGATTTGATCATGACGCGCACCGGGGTTTTTCTTGCGTGGGCTGTCACGAGAAAGCGTTGAACAGCACGGAGACCAGCGACGTGCTTTTGCCGGGGATTGCGACTTGCAAGACTTGTCACGCGCCGGGACCGGAGCACGCGGAGTCGCGGTGCTTTGAGTGCCACACTTATCACGATTGGGCGAAACGGAAAGAAGTGAAGCCGACATTTATCTTGCCGGCACTTCGAACTGGCAAGCGTTGATCGGTTGAGTTTCTTAGTGGAGTTGATTCCAGATAATTTGCGCCACCCAATAGGGGCGCGGCGTGTTGCGCCCCACAGAACTACATAAGCCAAAGGGGCGATTAAGCAGACGCGGACTGTTTTTTGTTGATGAGTGCCATCATGTGCTCGGGATAGCGATCGCCGGAAGCTGCGCCGCAGGGAGCGGCTTCATCGATGCTGCGCAGGTCGTCGGCTGAAAGTTTGACGCTGAGTGCTCCGAAATTTTCGTCCAAATATTTGCGGCGTTTGGTGCCGGGGATGGGAATGATGTCGTCGCCCTGAGCTAGGAGCCAGGCTAGAGCGAGCTGGCCTGGCGCGCAGTTTGTTTCTTTGGCGATGGATTCGACGCGGGCGACTAGATCGAGATTCTTATGGAAATTTTTGCCCTGAAAACGCGGGGAAAAACGGCGGTAGTCGTCGGGCGCGAAATCTTCGAAGCGCTTGATGTGGCCGGTTAGAAAACCGCGGCCTAGCGGGCTGTAGGCGATGAAAGCGATACCTAGCTCGCGCGTGGCGGGAAGAATCTGATCCTCGGGGTCGCGCGTCCAGAGAGAATACTCAGTCTGCAAAGCGGCGATGGGGTGGACTTTCTGGGCGCGGCGAATCGTATCCACGGAGGCTTCGGACAAGCCGATAAATCGGATTTTCCCTTCGCGGACAAGTTCGGCGAGAGCGCCAACGGTTTCTTCGATGGGCGTTTTGGGATCGACGCGATGCTGGTAGTACAAATCGATGGCGTCGACGCCGAGGCGCTTGAGACTGGCGTCGCATGCGTTGCGTATGTAGGAAGGTGTGCCGTTCACGCCGCGTAACGCCGCATTCGCTTTGTCGCGCACGATGCCGAATTTTGTGGCGAGAAAAACTTCGTCGCGGATACCGCGAATGGCTTTCCCGACGAGAATTTCGTTGTCCCCGAACCCGTAGACATCTGCGGTGTCGAGAAAATTCATGCCGAGTTCGATGGAACGGTGAATCGTAGCGATGGATTCGGCGTCGTCGCGAGCACCGTAAAACTCAGACATGCCCATGCAGCCTAGGCCGAGTGCTGAAACGAGCGGTCCATTTTTTCCAAGATGACTTAGCAGCATTTCGTTCACTCCTAAGGTGCTTATGTGTTTGGATGTTGCGTGCGGAGTGCGGGATACACGGTTGAAGGCGAGGACACTGATAGACAGATGGGTAGGAAGGCAGCACGAATAGCTTGAACACCCTGGGGGAACAAGTGACAGAATGAGTGCGAGCGGAGAGGGGCGGTTGAGGAGGGGGGCAATGTGGGAAACGAGGCGCAGGTTTTTGATGGCACTTGTCGCGGCGGCGGGTTGTTCCGTCACGACGCATAGCACCGTACTCATACAGGTGGGCAAGAAAAATCCTTTTCCAACTCCGCCGGCTTCGGCCGAAACTCAGAACCCAGCGGAGATGGATGCGGCAAAAGCGGATCCTCGGAGCGCGAAGAGAGCGGCTTTGAAGCAGAACGAAAAAGAATTTCGTGCTGGAGTCGACCGATTGTATCAGCTAGCTAGCGAATTAAAGCAAGAAGTCGACAAGACGGTGACGACGGAAGTTTTTTCGGTGCAGATGTATAAGAGGACGGAGGAGATTGAAAAAGTTGCGAAAATGTTGAAGGGCAAGGCTAAGGGTTAGTGAGTGGTGAGTAGTGGGAAGAGGCGCGCTTGGTACCCATGAACCTAGGTTTCTCCAAATAAATTGAGATGGAAACGGATGAAGAGTGTAGAGATTCGAATAAGAAAGGCGATGGCGGCGGATGTTCCTCGGCTGCAGCGGCTGATTGAAGCGTCCGTGCGGGAACTACAGGCTGAGGACTACACGCCGGCGCAGATGGAAGGCGCGCTGGACTCAGTCTTTGGTGTGGATAGCCAGTTGATCGCGGACGGGACTTATCTTGTTGCAGAAGCCAGGATTGTTGATTCGACGCTTGCCGTGGAAAAAGCCAATGAAGGAAAAAACCTGAGACCGGAGTGGGTCATCGCCGGTTGCGGGGGTTGGAGCAAACGCAAGACCCTTTATGGCAGCGATCACTGGACGGGGCGAGAGGACACGCTGCTGGATCCGAAGTGCGACGCGGCGAAGATTCGAGCGTTCTTTATTCACCCGGCGTGGGCGCGACGCGGTGTTGGGAGCAAGATGCTTGAAGCTTGCGAAGCCGCGGCTCGCGAGGCTGGTTTCAGAGGCTATGAAATGGGCGCGACTTTGACGGGAGCGAAGCTGTTTGGGGCGAAAGGCTATGTCGCCGTCGAGAATATCGAAGTTCCTCTGAGAAACGGGCACACGCTCCCCGTCATTCGCATGGCAAAACGGACTTAGAGCGCCGCCAGAAGCACAGATCAGCTCCCCATCAGGAACAAAGGCTTGGCCTCAAAGCTCGAGAATTGCGGGCGGAGACGCTCGGTATTGTAGTGCTCCTTGATGTCCACAACTTTCTTGGTGGAGGTGATCGTTTCGATGGGAATGTTTCCGTAGCTGCCGCTATGAAGAACAACGAGCCGGCCGTGAACGCCCTTTAGAAGCAATTCGAGGGCGATATTGCCGTAGGCCATGGGAACGATGGAGTCCACAACGTCAGGGTCGCCGCAACGGGCAAGGTAGCCGAGTTTCTGGTTGACCACCTCAATGGTCTTGCCCTTGTTAAATTTCTTCGAGAGTTCCTTTACTTTGTCCGAGACGATATCGCCGATCCCGCCAAGTTTTTTGTGGCCATAGGCATCGGCGGCTTCGCTTTCAAAAACCATTTCTCCGCCTTGGAACATAGCGCCTTCCGAAACGAGAACGGTCGAGTAGCGGCTGGGATTTTTCGCCCTGTCGTTGACGAGCAGCTCGGTAAGACGCTCGATATTGAATTTGTACTCGGGGATGACGCAACGGTTGGCGGCGCCGGCCATGGTGGGAAGCATCGCGGTATAACCCGCGTAGCGGCCGAAGACTTCGATCACCATGAAGCGCTCGTGAGAGCCGGCGGAAGTGCGCAGATCATTGACGAGCTGCAAAGTGCGCGTGACGCAAGTGCTGAAGCCGATACAGTAGTCTGTGCCGGGGACGTCGTTGTCCATGGTCTTGGGAATGGCGATGACTTTAAAACCTTCTTTGTGAAGGCGCACGCCGTAGCTGAGTGTGTCGTCGCCACCGATAGGAATAAGCGTATCGATGCCCAGCCAGGCCAGATTTTTGAGGACCTCAGAAGTGAGATCGTTCTTCTCGGCGGTAAAATTGTCTTTCAAATGTGCAGGCACGTTGGATTTGCTAACGCGGCCAGGATTGGTGCGTGAAGAGTGAAGAAAGGTGCCGCCGGTTCGCGCCGCGCGATCGACGACTTCCTGCGTGAGAACCATAAAATTGTCAGAATTGTCGTAGTCCTCCCATCCATGGCGGAAGCCGATGACCTGATAGCCTTCGTGAAGCGCGCGAATGGTGACGCCGCGGATTGCGGGGTTCAAACCGGGGACGTCGCCGCCGCCAGTGAGGATGCCGATGACGCCTTTTTTGGTGTTGATGTTAGCCATGACGCCGAGCCCTTTCCGAGGAATAGTGAACCCTCAATTATCCACGCACGGCAAATATTTAGAAAGGGCAGATCGAAAGAGAAATATCAGGCGCTGTGACCAAGTCATGCGCGCCACCACTCGGATTAGGGTTGAATTTGTGTGCCGAGCACGCCGAGAAATTTGGCGAGCCAGGAGTGAAGCGCGGGCCAGGCCGGGCCCGTGACAAGGTTGCCGTCGACGAGCGCGTCGGTCATGGGGAGGCTGACGTAGGTACCGCCACCAAGCGTAACGTCCGGGCCGGTGGCCGGATAAGCGCTGCACTTTTTCCCGTTGAGAACTCCGGCGACAGCGAGCACTTGCGGGGCGTGGCAGATGGCAGCGAGGGGTTTGTTGGTTTTCGAAAAGTGATGAACGATTTCGATGACTCGGGGGTTGAGGCGAAGGTATTCAACCGCGCGGCCGCCGGGGATAACGAGGGCGTCGTAGTCTTCCGGCTTTACTTGGTCGAAGGTGGCATTGAGAGCAAAATTGTGGCCGCGCTTCTCCGTGTAAGTCTGATCGCCTTCGAAATCGTGGATGCATGTGGCGACGAAGTCGCCGGATTTTTTACCGGGGCAGACGGCGTGAACAGTGTGGCCGACCATCTGCAGCGCCTCGAAGGGGACCATCACTTCGTAGTCTTCGACGTAATCGCCAATGAGCATGAGTATGGATTTCTTGGACATGAGACCTCCGCGCAGAAATTGTAACCGAGGAGGAGGATTGCTCAAAACGAAGCGCGAAGCCCAAGGGAGTAGCGAGCGAAGAATAGGGAAGGGATTTTGCGAGATGAGAGAAAAAAGGAGAGAGAGATCGCGTCTCAAAACGAGACGGTAAGGTTTAAAACGATTGAACATGAGATGGCAGCGCGAAAAAAGAGGGTCTGGAATGCCGGGATATCATCACGGCTACGCCCATAAGTCCATGAATCTAAGCAGATTCCAAGAAGGCTCCGGCGGCTGTAGTTTACCTCGGAGTATGGCTGGCCAGATGCAAGAAGAGGCTGGCGTTTACTTCGCCGGACTTTCCGGCTTCAAGGACATCATCGTGAATCAGGTTAAGCGAATACTCGCAGTGTGTTTGCTCGCCGTACTCGCCGCGGCGATTGGCGGGACAGTTTCTCTTCGCGCTCAAATCGCAGAGCTCCCGGAGGCGAAACGCAAGGTCAAAGTACTGGTAAAACCTCAATATCCGGACCTTGCCAAAAAGTTGAATCTTTCTGGTCTCGTAAAAATCGAGGTAACCATCGGGACCGATGGCAAGGTAAAGAGAACGCACATCGTTGGGGGCCATCCAGTGCTGGCGACGGAGGCAGAGAAAGCAGCGTCGCAAAGCGAATTCGAACCCGGGCCAAAAGAAACGACGGAGGTTATCGAATTCAAGTTTACCTCTCAATGAGCTTTAAAATTTCTGTGAAAAGGAAACGGGCGGCTATCCTGGCGAGGGATAGCCGCCCGTTTCCTATTTTAAATGTTGAAGTTAGTGCTTGAAGTTAGTGCGCTTGGGCCTCAGAAGCAATGACAGGCTCAGCCGAATCCTGAATAGTGAGCATATCGGTTCGCACTTTTTCCCACTCCAGCAGGTTCAGACCGTAAGAAGCGAACAAGCGGCGTATGTGCGCGGAGTCCCAGTTGAGAACTTTTTCGAGCACCGGGACGAGAACGCTCATGACGTTGTCGCTAAGGACGGTGCGTTTTGCGACGCGCGTAATGAACTTGGCTTCTGACACGGCGATTGTGAGGCCGTCGTGCTGATTAACGTGCATCATCACGGGAAGATCGGAGCTGCCGTCGCCCATGTAGATGATATGGTCGTGGCTGATGCTAAGCTCGGCGCGGCGCTCTTCCAGGATGGTGATCTTACCCCATCCCGCGGAAGCGCGAACGATGGATTCGACCTCGCCTGTCGAGTCGTTGTAGCGGAAGCGCGTGCCGAAAATATTTTGCGGCGGCACGATTCCCTCGAGCGCGGACTGTATAATTTCCTGCGGAGCCGCGGAGATCACATTGAAATGAAACTTGTAGCCGTCGGCAAGGTTGTCGAGCGCGCGCGAGAAAAGAGCGACGTTGTGCTTCAAGCGGATGCGCTTGCCGGTTTCCATCAGATGCTCGCGGCGGACGCGCCGGAATTCCGGGTCGTGCAAAATCAAATAGCTGAGTTCTGCGCCCTGTTGGACGAGGTTCATCTCCGCAAGGCCCTGGACCTTGTCGTGGAACCCGTGAAAGCCGATAAGCTCAGAGAGAACGACTCCGGAGTCGTTAAAGCTCAATGTCTGGTCAAAATCGCTTGCCAGTAAGTATTGCTTAAGCATGTCCTAGTACTCCTTCTTGGTCCCTTATTTCTTGTGCTCGCTCGAGCGAGCCATGTTCTCGCCGTGGCGAGGTGGGCACGGCGTTGGCGCGGTGCCACTACCCCCTACACTTATAACAATAGCGTCGTTCACCTGGGGGGCCCCACGAATTATTTTGATGGGTGCTATGCGTTAAAAACGTGAACGTTCGATTATACCTCGATTAGATGTGTCCTAAGGTTAAAAGATACAAAGGAAAGGAGATGAGTACCCTTTTCAGCACTGAAAAACAGCAAAAGGCGTGTCTAGAAGGACATAGCGACAGCGAAGGAAAAGTGAAAAAAGTGCTCGGTAACATCTTGAGGCAGAGCTATAGGCCCAGGGCTTTCATCTTGGGTTCCTCATAGACGTCGTCCTCGCCAGGGTAGCGGAGGCGGTCCTTGAAGCGGCCGGTTTCGGCGGCCAGAGCCCAAACCAGGCTCTCCCCGGCCGGCAGGGTCATCGGCTGAAGGCGGAAGGCTTCGTCTTGAAAAGCCAGCGAGGCGTCGATCCATTGCCAGCCGGCGGTCTCGAAAGCGGCCATCACTTCGGGGAGGACGAGGGCATTCAAGGTGTTGTAGTGAATGAGAAGGGTGTGGCGAATGTCGCGGCCGAGGACGTCAATCGCGAGCTGGCGGTAAAAGGAAGCGCGGTCGAGAAGGTGCGCGATGAGGTAGTCGCGATAAGGCTTGATGTCGAACTTGGGTTCCTTAATGAGCCGGTCAGCCATGCGTTGGTTGACGTACCAATCGGAGGCGTCGATGGTGACGTGGCCAACGCGATAGCCGCTCTCTTTGAGAAGTGTGCGAAAGCGGTCGCGCTTGTCGGCGGTGTCGCCTTCTTTTAGGAAGGGGTAGCGGAAGAGAAGAGTTTTGTTGTGATAGGGAGTGATGATTTTTTCATTTTTGAGAAAGTCTACAGCGAAGTCGGCATAAGACGTTGGGCCGCAATAATTGAGGTGCGAATAGGAATGATTGCAGATTTGATGGCCGGCCTGGTCCCAGGTGGAGAGGAGCTTCGAGCCTTCGGATTCGTCGACGCGCATGCCGCAGACGAAGAGCGCTGCTCTTACGTTTCGGCTGTCGAGAGCTTTCAGGATGCGGGAGTTCGCGTCGGGCCATCGGAGATTCGCTTCAAGTTTCAAGCGAGGGTCGTCCATGGTGATAGCGAGTTGGGGGCGCGGGGCGTTTGTGTTGCGAGAGGGCGAGGCGGCTTGGTGTGGCGCGAGTGCGTGAAGCGAGTTCGCGAGGAACGGAGCGCAGGAAACGGCGGATGCGGTTTTAAGAGCGTCAGAGACGAATTTGCGGCGATTCATAACCATAGCCTCAGTAAAGAGAATTTAGCCAATTGCGGGCACGGGCAAAGATGGATGTTAGCGATGAAGACGCAACAGGAGGAACGGATTCGACAGGTTCGTCAGTGACGGAATAGAGGGAACCATTGCTGGAGTGTTGATAGAGCCGCTTCATTTCTGCGCGATTGAGTGGGCGAGCGCCGCGGCGGCCGAAAACGGCGAGCTGGTTGCCGGATTCGTCGACGGCGCGGTCGCGGTCGATGCCTTTGGAGATGGCGAGCGCGGGGCCGCGAGTATGCCCGCTGGCGATGAGCTTCGGCTTGGGCCGCGGGCTGAAACCTGAGAAGTGCGCGGGGTCATCCCAGGGCGAAACAATCTGCAATACGCGGAGACCGTTTTTTCCGTCGGCGACGAAGGCGAAGGCGCTGCCGGCGACCATGCCGATTTTCACATCGTTGACGTCGTTGAGCTGGCCTTCGGCGGTGAACAGTTGATCGAGCTTGGGTGCATCCGGTTTTTCCACGTCGATTATCGCGAGGCCCCGCTTCCCTGCCGAAACGTACGCGTAAGTGCGTGCGACATAGACATTGCGGGCGTCTTCGAGGGGCACGACGGCATTGCGGATCGATTTGGGTTGCGCGAGGTCGGTGACGTCGAAGACTTTTAGGCCTTCGCGATCGGTGACGAAGGCGTAGCGGAACTGCACGGCGATGGCGCTAGGAGAGTTGAGGTCGGGCGCGCCGATCCTGGAAGTGACGCGAGGCGCGAGCGGATTATCCAGATCGACTACGACGAGAGATTTGTCGGTGAGGATGTACGCATAAGTGCCCGCGATGGTGATGCGGCGCGTGCCGGTGAGGATGCCGTTGGGATTGAACGCCAGGGCGCGCTTCAGGAAATTGTTGGCGGGATTGCCGTCGAGGAGCGTGCCGACGCCTGGACTCTTCGATTTCAGATCGGGATTGCCGATGACGACTAGGCCTTCTTCTTTGTCGGCGACGCAGAGAAAACCGTAAAGAAGATGGATGGGTTGCTCTTCGTTTTCTGGGAGACGCTGGCGGAGCGGATCGACGCCGAGCGTTGTCGGTGATGCGACTGCGAGTGCATTTTTTGTGGGCACGAAGAAACGCTGGCCGAGTGGCGACACGGGCGCAGTGGTGATGCGCTCGGAGAAATTTTTGTTGTCGATGTTGGCGATGTCATAGATGCGAAGGCCGCCGGGGCCGGTCGCCGCGTAGGCGTATTCCCCGCGTGTTTGCACGTCGAGGACGTTGCCTTCGTGACCGTAGGTAGTCGAGAGTTCGCGGCGATGGTCCACGAACTTTTTGTAATCGGCAGGGTAGGCGATGCGCTGGAGATCGCTGCCATAGATAGCTTCGGGCTCGTCGTGTTCAGCGACAGCCACGGCCTCAAAGCCTTTCTTGCCGGTGGCGACGTAAACATATCGGCCCATGAAATTCATGAAATTCGTACCCTGCAGAAGGAGCTGGGCCATCCAGGCGTTATTGTCGTTGGACGCGGAAACGTGGCAATCGCTGCATTGCTTGGTTTCTTTCGCGCGAACGGTGTGCGGAACGAACGTGCTGAAGGCTTGCCCCGAGAAACCCGGAGCGGAAATAGTCTGTTGCGTGTAATAAAGCCAGTCGCGGTTCGCATTTTGCGAACTTACAAGGATGGCGCAAGAAGAGCGCGCGGGGGCGATGCGATGGCCGGTTACAGTGCCGTCGACGCCGAGCATGTAGATGTCGTCGCGAAGCACTTGAAAATTGTAGCTGGTGTAATTACGCGTCGTGAGGCCTTCGTTGTGCAGCATAGGCTTGCGCGCGTTGGCCGTCATTTGCAAATGGCAGCCGAAGCAAGTGGGCGTCCAAGATGTGTGGCAGGAGTAGCAGGTCATCGAGGAATTGGCGTGTGCGAGATGTTCGTCGTCTTGCGGCATTTGCGAGGCGACGCTGCCGTCCTTCGTCATTAGCTTGGCGCGGAAAGATTTCATGCTGAAGTGGATGTTGCCGGGAGTGACGGAATCAGCGGTCTGAACGATCTCCCACTCTTTGTTTTCTTCGGACATGGAGCGCTGAATCAGAGCGCCATCAGCGCGCCATTCAAAACGGCGCAGGCCCCAAGGCGTGCGCAGAGTATCCAGATGACGACCACCTTCGGGGGCGGCCGGTCCCGAAGTGATGAGCGTGGCTTTGCCGCGAATCGTACCGTGGCAATCGATGCAGTCGATTTCGACGGCAGCGCGAGGCTCGCCATAAATCTTGCCGTTGCCATGATTGTCCTGCGCAAAATGGCAGTCGTTACACTGCATCCCTTTTTCGAGATGGATATCCGCAAGGTGCACGGCTTTGCCGAAGAGGTCCGGATCACCGAAAGCTATTTGTTTGCCGTCCTTGTCGAGCCAGTTGCCTTTGCGGTCGTGATTAAAGACGGAACGGAAGACCCAGCCGTGGCCGTGGAAATCGGCGAATTGCGTCGTTTTCAATTTCGCGTTGAATTCTGGGCTGCCGAGATTTTCGAGGAACTTTTCATCGCCCCAGAGACCACGGGCCGCGGCAGCTTCTGGATTACGCAAGAAAGATTGGTAGCGCTGCTCTTCGGTCGGGCTGCGTTGCTGCGGTGGATACATATTGTTGCCGTCGATTTCGTTGTCCCACCAGGTGAGTCCGAAATACGTAGTGAGCATGTTCGTGCCGGGGTGGATGTGGCAGACCATGCACTGGCTCGAAGGAATGGAGCGCGTGAAGACGTGCTTGATGGGATGGCCGGGCTCGTTCTTGGAAATGGTCGGATCGGAAGACGCGCTGAAACCGGAGTGCCCGAATTGCGCATACGAGCCTGAGTGCGAGGGATCGCGATCGTTTGCGTAGACAACGTGGCACGCTGTACAACCACTCGCGCGATAGTCGCCAGGATGATCGTTGGTCCCGGGCAGCGACATGACCGGATCGACGAGGCGAGTTTTCTGCAAGCCAAGGAAGACGGGATCGGTGCGGAGTTCCGTGCCAAAGCCGCGGTCGCTGAGTTTGTCATCGGGCTTGCCGGGATCTTCTTCGCGATTGGGATTACCCAGTTCGGCTTTTTTCTGACCGCCGCGCTCAAAAACGCGAAGAACGTTTCCTGGCTGAGAAATTTCCCAACGGAGAAGCGGATCAAGCTTGGGGAGCACGCCTTTGGCGCGAATCTCCTCAGGCGTCGGAGGCGGAAACGTTTTGATAGATTGCGGCTTGCCGTCGCGATCGTAGCTTTCGCCGAAACGAGTATTCTTCGTGGGGTAGCCACCGTTGTTGTAGAGCGCCGCGCCCCACAAAAGCCCGGTATGAGTCATCATGCTCGTCGAGGATGCGCGAACTTCCTTGGCGTGGCAGCCGGCGGTACCACAAGTTTCAGGAGCAACTCGCAGGTCTCCGGGATTCACAAACTTGATGAATTCGGGAGATTCTTTGAGCCATTTCGTGAACGTGCGTTCCGCCAAACTTGAGCGGTCTTTGAAGCTCGCGTCGCGAGGCTGGACGTGGGCTTTTTCTTTGGCGGCGCTGTATTCGGAGGAGTTTGGAGCTGCGTCCGTAACAACTGAAATGGAAGAATTGCCGCCGTGGCAATCCGTGCAGCCAAGAAAAACAGTTTTTGTGGGGTGCATCGTCGGCTCGTCCGTCGAGGTGTGGCACGAAATGCATCCTGACGATTTGCGGTCGGCTGCTTCTTGCGATTGGCCTCGAACGGGCGGAGCGTCTTGCTTCGCGTGAACGTTTGCGGACAATTCGACGTAAAGAACCAGGGAAAAAGATAACGCAGAGGCGCAGAGAACGCAGAGGTTCCGCAGATAGGATGTTTTGTGTGTGCGCGGCAAACTCATCGATTGCGATTCCTCAGAACGTAAACTTCACGGAGCCGAAAAGCGAGAAAAGTGTGCGGCCCGTGTAGATATCTTTAAACCCCTCGCCAGGCTGCAACGCGGAAGCGCTGCCAGTTAGCACAATGTTTTCGGTGAGCGGCGGGCGGTAGGTCACGCCGATGCCAAAATCTTCGCCGATGCTGTGGCGTATGGGCGATTCAAACAATAGGAATTCGAGCGGCTCGGTGCGCTCGAAGCGCAGGTAGTTGAAATTCGCGAAACCCTTGAGCTTGGGAGTGATGTCAAAATCCGCCCCGGCGTTCGCTAGAAAAATCCCTGGATTGACGAAATTAGCTTGCCCTTCTTCTTTTGTGGAACGCAAGGATGGAATCAGACTGCCGTCTGTCGTGAGCGAGACACCGGAACCGAGGAGGCGAATCGCTTCGCGATTCCAGAAGCTAAAGATGCCGCCTGCGAAATTTGGCAGATCTTCGATGGAATCGAAGCCGCGAGCGCGGCCGTCGCGCGGATTGGCGTCGCCTGACGTATAAAAAGTGGAAACGCGGTAACGAATCCAGTTGCTGTCGTAGGAAAGCTCGACGGCAGCCATCTGCGCATTGATAGTACCGCGTCGCCCGGCGATGGGATTGAAGGTGTCCTCGCCGACGGCCTGATAAAAAGCATGCGTCAAATTGACACGGCGGATGTGGCCACTGCCGAGCCAGCCGAAATATCCGACACGGATACCGTGCGAGAGAGGACCACCTCCCGGGCCTTGATGGATGACGTTGCCGATGGGCGCTGGGCGCACGAGAAAGCCATTGTCGTCGTAATGAACGCTCGGGTCATCTTTGTTCCAGGCAGCGACAAATTCCGCTGTGTAACCGGGAAAGAAAAAGTCCTGTAGATAGATGTTTCCCAATACAACCTGCTCGTGACGGCGCTCGAAGGTGTTCAGGCCGCTGTTGGTGTTTTTTTCGAGGAATTGAAAATACGCCGCGTTGTACTCGATACGGTCGCTGTTCCAATTGCCGAAGATGCGCAGGCCAGGCTGTTCATCCGCAAACAGAAACCCTCGAAAATCCGCATTGAATTGCTGAATGCCGGCGCGCGCTGAAATGAAATCGTAGTTGTCGCTGAGGTCATGAAGCTTCACTTCGACGACTCCGGCGTGATCCGAATGCGCCAATCGACTGGCTTGAAAGACGCATCGCCGTGGAAAAGATCGAAGCTGAAGCGCAAGGTCTGATCGAAGAAGGCCTGCTCTCCGCGGCCGAAAAAACCGGAGCTGCCAGGTTGCGCTGCGCTTACTCCGCTGGGCGAAGGCACGCGGCGGCCATCAAAGAATGTTTCCGACGAGGCACTGATGTTCAAAAAAATCTGCTGGCCAAGGACTTCGGGCCAAATCGGCTCATCGCCTTTGAAGCGATTACGATTGAAAGGGTCGTACCAGTGCGGCTTGGTGTAGAGGTACTCGCCTTTCTGCGAGTAGCGGCCATAGTCCGGTTGATTGAGCGCCCAGCGATTGGGCACTGCGTTGTAGATATCGGCGACGGGCGGCAAATATTCCGGCGCGAGTTCAGCGATGTAGTTCAGATCGGAATCGAGGCGATGACGAAGTTCGCGATAGCTGCCGGCCGCCGCTGGAGAACCGGGCGCCATGGCAGGACCAAGCTCGGGAAGCCGCGGAAGACGTGAGCGAAAATCGGCGCTGCTGGAGCTGACCAAAGAAATTTCCAGCGTCGTCACCTCGTTGGCATTCAATGGCAGATCAGGAATTATGAAGGGAGCAAATCCTTCGGCTTCGACGCGAAACTCATAGCGGCCTGGCGCCAGAGGCAGGACACGAAAGACGCCTTCAACAGACGAGGCAGCGCGCGTAACCTGCCCGCTTTGTAGGTGACGAAGCGCAAGTTGCGCCCCAGCCACTGGCCGCGCTTCGTTCGTCGAGATGACTTCGCGCAGCACGCCATCGATGGCTGCGGTTGTCAAAGCCTGCTGGCGCGGAATGCGCAGTGCGGTGGCTGGTTCGGTGGATTTCTGAACTGAGACTTGCCCTTGCGACGAGGATTGCTGCGCGGGCGAGGACTGCTGCCCACTGGATGCGGTTCTGGCCGCGAAGAACATGAGCAACAATGCGACCGAGGCGCGAGCCGAGCCACTGACGCGTCGAGAAGTTCGCGAAGAGAGAGCGAGCATGCCTGCGGCCTGGAAGAATTTGCGCAAGTAAAAGGGATCGCACTCTAGCTAACAATATCGGGCGACAGCGGGCAACCCATTTCCGCGATGCGTGAACGCAGTCGATAACACTTTGAACGGGACGCAATTGTTCACCGATAGGAATCGTGCGCCTCGCGGACGATTGAGGGGCGCGAGCATGCGTGTTACTAAGGAAGATACCCTTCATGCAAACGGAACACTCCATTCGGAGGCGGGGCGCGGCCCATCACGTACTGGGACAACGTCGAAAGACGCTGTTGGCGGGAATTTTTCTGGCGCTCGGAATTGCCGGAGGTCTCGCGCTGCTGTTGGTGGGCTGCGGTGGAGGGAGCAACGCACCGGTGTCTTCTCCGCCCGTCGCCACGGTGCCAGCGCTGCAAATCGCGGACGTGCAGAAAATCATGCAAGCCGCAACAAATGCCGTGAATGTCGATATGGTAGTCGCAATAGTGGACCGGGCGGGATTTGTGCTGGGCGTGTTTCGCACGCAAAACGCGCCAACGATGGCTCTTGCAAATTTCGGACAATCGCTCGACGCGAACGATGTGGCGGTGACGCTAGCGCGCACCGGAGCGTTTTTCAGTAATGATCAGGCGCCGTTGTCTTCGCGAACGGTGCGGTTCATCAGCGGGATTCACTTTCCTCCCGGCGTTACAAACCAACCCCCCGCCGACCTGTATGGAATCGAGAACACAAATCGCGGATGCACTCTCGTAGGCAGCGCGGCATTTCAAAACCAGATCCCGCCATCGCTGGCTTTGGGCGGAGGCTTTGGACCTGGCGTTCTTACGGGCAAGGCCGATGCGATGGACTCGAATCCTCTCGCGGTGAATCCCGGCGGCGTTCCGATTTTTTATCAGAATGTGGTTGTAGGTGGAATTGGCGTAGTGACCTCTTCGAGGTTGCGCCTACGAACAGTGCGGGACCGCCACCAGAAGGCGATCTGATTACGCCCGCAGCAGGACCGCTGGGAGGATTGCGCGCAACGGATGTGCAAGCCATTTTGGACAATGCGGAAGCGACTGCCAAAACGACGCGCGCTGCGATTCGATTGCCGATTGGTTCGCGCGCGCGGATGGTGATTGCGATTGCCGATCTGGACGGCACGATCGTCGGCTTGCGGCGGATGCAGGATTCGACGGTCTTCAGCATTGACGTGGCGGCGAGCAAAGCGCGCAACATGGTGTATTTCAACAGCTCCGCACGAGCAGCCGCGGATTTGAATCAGGTACCAATAGGCACGGCTGTCACGAACCGCACGATTAGTTTTGGCTCGCAGCCTTTTTTCCCACCGGGGATTGACGGTTCTGCGGCCGGACCATTTTTCAACATTTATTTGCAGGATTTGGCGAACCCTTGCACGCAGGGAATGCAAGCCGGACCTCCAAACGTCAACAAGAGCGGAATCGTTTTCTTTCCTGGAAGCGCGGGATTGTATCGCAACGGAACGCTTGTGGGTGGGCTTGGCGTCAGCGGAGACGGCGTGGATGAGGACGACTACGTGACCAACGGCGGCACGAAAGGATTTGCAGCGCCGACAAATATCCGTGCGGATCAACTTTCGATCAACGGCGTACCACTTCCCTACTTCAAATTTCCTCGGAATCCGACAGACTAAGCTGGCACTTCAGCGATTGCGCAACGCTTTCTTGCCACGAGCCATTTGCGCAAGGGCGCGGCTGTAGGCCTGCACGACTTCTGGCAATGCCCCAACAAAGATGCAGCCGATTAATTCGGTATTCATCCAAGTATCGCAGCCCAGAGCAAGGGCGGAGTGCTCCACTCTCGGAGACGAGTTTTTGATGAATTAACAGAAACGGAGAAGGTCATGAAGAGACTGGAAGGAAAAGTAGCGGTAGTGACCGGAGGCAACAGCGGCATCGGGCTGGCGTCGGCCAAGCGTTTGAAGGAAGAAGGAGCCCGCGTGGCCATTGCGGGGCGCAGCCAGAAGACGCTGGACGAAGCAGCAAAAGCGTTCGGCAAGGATGTACTGGCGATCCAAGCGGACGTTTCCAAACTGGAAGACATCGATAAAATCTACGCGGCAGTGGCGAAGAAATTCGGAAAGATCGACGTGCTCTTTGTGAACGCGGGCGTGGCCAAGTTTTCTCCCTTTTCGCAAACCACCGAGGCTATTTACGACGAGAATTTTTCAACAAACGTGAAGGGCGCGTACTTCACGATTCAAAAAGCGATTCCGCACCTCAATGACGGCGCGTCGATCATTTTGAATACCAGCGTGGCAGGCATAAAGGGAACCGAAGGCACGAGCGCCTACTCGGCAACCAAAGCGGCGCTTCGCTCCATTGCTCGCACGGCCGCCTCTGAATTGGTGGGCCGCGGCATCCGCGTGAATGCAGTTG
>WNFP01002206.1_pt1 | contig 26318 bp, 22 predicted proteins | sample 5400201 | NCBI WGS metagenome assembly WNFP01 (sample SAMN13153355, study PRJNA577476) | soil metagenome | isolation source: 115 cm saprolite under Madrone tree | place: USA:California | collected 2016-06-14 | reverse complement strand
TGGACTTGCCCCGGTTTGGTAGACACCGCGGTTAAGGGGTTATGAGACACGCTGCTCGGGTTCCGATCGGTGTCCGCGGAGCAGTCTCGAGGATACCAGGGATGCTGGTGATGGGGGTGACGGAGGGCGCAAGGGGGGATACCGAGATAGCGGCCCCCCTCGTTCGCGTCGCTCCTGGAGCCGCTACGGAGCTCGTAGTTTCAGGGGACCATCGTGAAACGAGCTGCGAGGCGACGGTCGCCGTCGTGCCGCCCTCTCGGACCCACCGGCGCTCGAACGTGAGCGGGCTCAGGTAGCCGAGCGCGGAATGCCGCCGCTGGCCGTTGTAGAACTGCTCGATGTACTCGAAGACCTCACCCCGCGCCTGCCCGCGCGTGGCCCAGGCCGCGTCGTGCGCCAGCTCGACCTTCACCGTCGCGAAGAAACTCTCGGCCACGGCGTTGTCCCAGCAGTTGCCGCGGCGGCTCATGCTGCAGACGATCCCATGGACCCGGAGGGCCCGCCGATAGTCGGCGCTGGCGTACTGGCTGCCCCGATCCGAGTGATGAAGCAGTCCCTGCGGGGGGCGCCGTCGGCCGAGGGCCATGGTCAACGCCTGCAGGGTGAGGTGCCGGGTGATCCGCGCGCTCAGGGCCCAGCCCACGACGGCGCGCGAGAAGAGATCGAGAATGACAGCCAGGTACAGCCAGCCCTCCTGGGTCCAGAGATAGGTGATGTCGGTGACCCACGCCGTGTCGGGCGCGGGGACGGTGAAGTGCCGGGCCAGCACGTTGGGGGCCACCGCCAGAGGATGATTGGAGTCGGTCGTGATCCGAAACCGGCGCCGCCGGCGGGCGCAGAGCCCCTGCGCACGCATCAAGCGGGCGACCCGCTTGCAGCCCACCCGCTGCCCGCGCTCCCGGAGCTCGGCGTGCACGCGCGGACTGCCATAGCGCCGGCGGGTCTCGGCGTGAATCGCCTGAATCTCGACGCCGAGCCGCTGATCCTGCTGGGTCCGGCGCGCCGGGGGCCGCGTGTGCCACGCGTAGAAGCCGGCGCGGGATACCGCCAGGGTCCGGCACAGCACCCGCACGGGATAGGTGGCCTTCTCCACCGCGATGAAGGCGAATCTCACTCGCTCTCCTTGGCGAAGAAGGCCGTCGCTTTCCTAAGAAACTCATTCATGGGATGCCGCATCGGCGACCAGCGTGAATCCCATCTGCTGCGCGCGCCGGCGGAGGTTGTCGAGCACCCGCTGGCGGTAGCGCTGTTCATAGTACGAGGCGCCGGGATCCGCGTAGGCGAGGCCGAATCGGAGCGCATTGTAGAAGAGAATGGCGAGCTTCCGAGCCGTAGCGGTGACCGCCTTGGCCTTACCGATTCGGGCGGCGAGGCGCCGATAGAAGGCGCCGAGCGCCGTGTGGGTTCGGCCGATGTTCACCGCGGCGATTCTCAGCAGAGCGGCGGCGCGATTGGTGGAGCGACGGGTCTTCGAGCTGAGCAGGCGGCCGCCGGACACCTTATTGCCCGGGGCCAGGCTGAGCCAGGACGTAAAGTGCTTCGCGGTGGGCCATTTGCTCATGTCGTCCCCGCACTCGGCCACGAGCCGGAGGACGGTGTAGGGACCGAATCCATGGATCTGGGTCAGATCCGCGCCGAGGAGCGTGTACAGGGCGGGCCGCGCATCGAACTTTGGCTCGTTCCGGGCCTTGGCGTGCCGCACCGCCGGCAGGGGGGTCTCGGGCGTGGCCCGCTCGGTGTTAAGCGTGTGCAAGACGGTCTCGATCTCCGTATCGCACTCGGCGATCTTGGTCTGGTGGACGTCATACAGCTCCACGGCGTGGCGGAGGGCGAAGACGTGTTCCGGGCGGTAGTTCCCCGTCAGCGCCGCGCGGATGGTCTCTGGGGAGGCGGCACACCGGGCATCGCGGAACTCGGCCAGGGCCTCGGGCTCCTGGATGCCGGAGACGATGGCCCGGATGATCCGCATCCCCGTGACGCCGGTGATGTCCGTGACCACGTGGTGCAGCTGCACGTTCATCTGCATGAGCGCCTTCTGCATGTGCTGGATGTGCGAGGCGGCATACTCCACCAATCGCTCGCGATGGCGCAGATAGGCGCGCAGCCGGGCGACACCGTCGCGCGGACGGAAGCTGCCCCGCAGCAGTCCAAACTGATGGAGCTGTTGCAGCCACTGCGCATCGTTCACGTCGCTCTTGCGGCCGGGCACATGTTTGACGTCGCGCGCGTTCACGAGGAGGACTTCGAATCCCCGGGCCTCGAGGATCTCAAAGACGGGAATCCAGTACACTCCGGTCGACTCCATGGCGACCGTGGTGATGCCCATCGTCTGGAGCCAGCCGGCCAATCGATGCAGATCGCCGCTGAACGAGCGAAAGGTGCGCACCGGCTGCTCGTCGCGATCAGCGGCGACCGCCACCACGTGAAAGGTCGCGCCGACATCAAGGCCGGCGGCATGGGGGTGGATCGTGGATAACGCTCCTGCAGCTCGTCCGCGGATCTTCTGCTTCTGTGGCATGCTGGGCCTCCGTGTGAGCGCCCTCGGAAGCAGGGGCGGCGCGACCGACCACTTTCCTAAACGGGATCGCCTCCCGGCGTCACCAATATCAAGTGCGCAAGCCGCCCCCGGACCATGTTTTTTAACGGGCTCGAGATGTCACCATGAAGCTGACGGCCACGGCTCCCAGGGCGCCCATCAGCATAGCCGCATCGCCAGTTTCTCGCCTCACAGGTGGGACGGTGGGGCCGTGCCCGACTGGTTTTTTAAGATGTCGCGCTCCATCCGCACCGTCCGCAGCTCGCGCCGCAAGCGGCCGAGCTCCTCCCGCTCCTCGGTCGTGAGCGCGCCCGCCGGCCCCTGGCCCGCATCGATCCCGGCCTTCCCACTCTCGCGGATCAACCGCACCGTCTCAGCCTTGAACTCCTCCGTGAACGCCCGCCGCTTGCGCTTGGCCATGGAACACTCCTACCGCACTTTCGTGCGATCTGCAGTGTCCACGAAACCGGGTCAACTCCATCGGAAGTTGCAGGAGGTGCAGGCGGAGCTGAGGCGCCGCATGCACACGCCGATCCACGCGCAGCATCGCTGGCTCTGCAGTGTACTGCGAGGGCACGATGCCTATTACGGGCTGCCGAGCAACTGGCCACGCCTGGATCGCTTTCACGATGAGGTGAGGCGCCGCTGGTACCGAGTGCTGTGCCGGCGGAGTCAACGCCGCCTGACATGGGAGCAATTCAATGCGTTGCTGGCCCGCTTCCCCTTGCCTTCGACCCGCATCACTCACCCGCGCGAGGTTTCCTTGGCCCGCGTTGGGTAACCTTCGGGAGGAGCCGAGTGCGGGAAAGCCGCACGCTCGGATCCGTGGGGGCGAAAGCCGAATGGCTGAGCTACCCGACCAACTCCGGCTCTTGGTCCGGGAGAGTCAGGTCCAGCCCGTTTGCCTTGTCCTTGAGGATCTCCACTGGATTGACGCCGAGACCCAAGCGGTCCTGAATAGCCTGATCGACGGCCTTCCGACCGTCCGCATCCTCCTACTCGTCAACTACCGTCCTGAGTACCAGCACGGCTGGGGGAGCAAGACGTATCACACCCAGCTCCGCATCGACCCGCTGCCGCTGGAGCGCGCCGAGGAACTTCTCCTGGCGATCCTGGGCAACGACCCAGGGCTCGCGCCACTCACGCAGTTCTTGATCAAGCGCACGGAAGGCAACCCGTTCTTTCTCGAAGAGAGCGTGCGAACGCTGGTGGAGGGTCACGCTCTATCTGGCGAGCGAGGGGCCTATCGGCTAGCGCGACCCGTCGACACGATCCAGGTCTCGCCCACGGTGCAGGCAGTCCTAGGAGCACGGATCGATCGGCTCTCGACCGAGGACAAGAGGCTGCTCCAGTCCGCCGCGGTCATTGGCCACGAGGTTCCGTTCGCGATCCTCCACGAGATCGCCGAGTTGCCAGAGGAACGGCTGCGACTGGGCCTCGCCCATCTCCAGGCCGGCGAATTCCTCCAGGAGGCGAAACGCTTTCCGGATCTTGAGTACACCTTTAAGCATGCCCTCACGCACGACGTCGCCTACGACAGCATCCTCCGACCTCGACGGCGCCAGCTCCATGCTCGCATCGTCGAGGCCATGGAGCGGCTCTACCCAGACCCGGTTCCTCATGCCGAACGGCTCGCGTACCATGCGTTCGCCGGAGAGGCGTGGGAGCAAGCGGTACGGTACCTCCGCCAAGCGGGGGCGAAAGCATTGGCGCGATCCGCCTATCGGAACTCCACTGCCCACTATGAGCAGGCGTTAGCCGCATTGCAGCACCTGCCGCAGACGCCCCGGGCCCTGGAGCAGGCTATTGACCTCCGCTTCGACCTCAGGAACTCGCTGCACCCCGCGGGCGAGCTTCAGAGAGCCCTGGCCTATCTTCGCGAAGCCGAAAGACTGGCACAAACCCTGGACGACCAGCAGCGACTCGGCTGGCTGTCTGTCTACATGAGCGGGCATCTTTGGCAGACCGGCGATACGACCGAGGCTCTAGCGTGCGGGGAGCGCGCCAAGGTCATAGCTGAGCGACTCTCCGATCTTCCGCTCCACGTCGCGGCCAACTTCTACGTCGGGCAGGCCTGCTTTGTCCTTGGGGACTACAGGCGGGCGGAGTTGGTCTTCCGGGACAATGTGCAGGTACTCCAGGACGACCTCAGTCGGCAGCTTCTGGGCCTGGCAGGCTTTCCGTCCGTACTATCTGGTTCTTATCTGGCCTGGACGCTGGCCGAGCAAGGAGACTTTGGCAACGGCCTCATCCATGGACAGGAGGCGGTCCGCGTCGCAGACGCGACCGATCATCGGTACAGCCTAATCCTCGCGTGTTGGCGGCTGGCATGTTTCTACGATGTCAAGGGTGAGATCCAAAGCACCATGCCTCTGCTCGAGCGTGCTCTCGGCTTGTGTCGCGATTCAGACCTCACCCTGTTGGCGCCCTATATGACGTGGTCGCTGGGCTCGGCGTACGCACTCGCGGGACGCATCAGCGATGGTCTTACGTTGCTCCACAAGGCCCTCGATGCCTTCGAATCTGCCGGGTTGGGAGCGTTCCACTCAATGGTGATCATTCGTCTCGCCGAAGCGTGCGCTCTAGCCGATCGGTACGACGAGGCCACTACGCACATCAGGCGAGCCCTCTCACTCACGCGCGAGCGTGGGGAGCGTGGTTTCGAGGCTTACGCCCTCCGTCTCTTGGCCGAGATTGCCTCCCGCCCTGATCCGCCCGACGTAGAGATAGTTGAAGGCCATTACCGCCAGGCGATGGAGCTGGCGGAGCAGCTTGGCATGCGTCCTCTCATAGCCCACTGCCACCTCGGCCTCGGCAAACTCTACCGGCGCAGCGGCAAGCGCCACCAGGCGGGTGGGCATATTGCCACTGCGACGACGATGTATCGCGAGATGGACATGCGGTTCTGGCTGGAGCAGGCGGAGGCGGCGCGTGAGTCTTTTGGATGATGCGTTCTGGGAAGCATTGGATGCCGCCCGGGGCAACGAGGACGCAGCATTCCCTATTTTGAAGGCCAAGTTGGCCGATCCTTCCCCTGGTCTGATCCAAGAACTCCGGTGGCTCCGAAGTAGGTATGCGGACGACACTGATGACATTTTGAAGGAGGCGCTCGGGCGGTTCGCCGAGAAATGGCGGGCGCGACGGGGCGAGGAGGCAAACCCGTCCCTCTGAGCGTAACCAATCGCTCGCTTACTGACCCGGGTGTCACTCATCAGCGCGAGCCGGCCGCGCGGCGATTGCTGCGCAACGCGTTCGACCCGCGGGTGGAGCGGGGCATATGACCTGCACTTGCCCACGAGAGCACCTTCGCGTAACCTGCCCTCGGTCGCCGCGCAATCGTAACGCCGTGAGATGGCAGATCCTCGGCGGCACACTCGAAAAAGAGGGGACCCGTGTCGCGCCTCTGATACGGTAAAATGCGCTCTTTGGCGCCATGCCGCGGTGCAAGTGAACGTTCCATCCCTTGAGGAGGACTCAATGGCTGTCAAGATGACCATCCGTCCCAACGGCCCGTATCTGGTGGAAGGCGACGTCGAATTGGTGGACGTCAACGGCAACAAGGTCGATACGAGCGGGCGAGGGCCCCGGTTCGCGCTGTGCCGGTGTGGCGCTTCGGTCACGAAGCCGTTCTGTGATGGCACCCACAGCAAGATCGGCTTTCAGGCCGCCGAGGCTGCCGTCGCCCAGGAAAAAAAGTAGCTGACTCCCGCGCTATCACGTTGAGTGCACCGGAGTCGGGCGGAGGAGAACAGTCGGAACCTGACGTCTTGCAGCCGTCTACATTTCGCAGCAAGCCCGTGCTCCCGGAGCTCTAGCCAGGCCTTGGTAGGTGTGTTCGGGGAGCCCGAAGGGGTAGCCTCTAGAGGGCGGCTCATCCCCTTCGGGCGGCTCCTCCCTCGAGGGTAGAGACGGGGTATAGCAAAAGAGAAGCCGGTTTCCAGTTATGAGGATGATCGAGAGGTCCTCTCCTCCCTCGGAGTCGAAATCATCCGCTCACCGTCCGCCCTGGCTTACACGCGATACACCGCTACGGCTCGTTTCATGCGGTCGTACCTATGCGGCTCCCGACAGTGTGACCAGTGTCGCCAGGTCCCGTACCTCGAGGTCCGGCCGGGCGTCGGCAATCGGGGTGGCTCCCGAGCCTACCTTGCCATGGCGCCGATTGACCCAGACTGTCTCGAGGCCGACCTGCTTGGCCGGGACGTGGTCGTGAAAGAGGCTCTGGGCCACGTGCAGCACTTGTTCCGTCGGCAGACCAATGCGCGCCAAGGCCTGCCGAAAGTTGTTCAGCGACGGCTTGTAGCTCTTGACCTGCTGCGCGGTGACGATCCAATCAAACGCGACATCGAGCTGCTGATTGGTGCGGGCAAACAGGTCGTCGTCGGTGTTGGAGATGATCGCCAGCCGAAAGCGACGCCCGAGCGCCCTCAGGGCCGCTCGCGTATCGGCAAACGGCGGCCAGTCACCGACCGCGTCGGCAAACCGAGACTGTTCAGCTGCGGACGGCGTGAAACTCAGGCGCTCGCCGAGACCCTGGAGAACCCTCATCAACAACTGGCGATAGGGCGTGTAGGGTCCTCGCTCGGCTGCGGACTCCAGCTCGGCGTGGAGCGCCAAGAGTCGCTCGGCGTCGGCCGTCACACCGTGCTCCGTCAGGATCGGCTGTAGCGTGGAGAGGATGCCCGTCTCCCAGTCGATCAACGTCCCGTAGCAGTCGAAGGTCAGCACCCGCTTGGTTGTGAAGTCGATCATTTGGGAGTGTTTCCTTTCGCGTGCTTACGCCAGTGGGTCAAGGAATTTGCAAGGCTCGCATGCACTACGGCCTACTTCCTGTTGGAAGTGAAGTAGAGCTTTACCCCGCCACCTTCTCCGGTCGGCTCGCCTCCATCAAGCGTCAGCACGATCGTCTCGTACGGGCCGACATCGTACGACCTCGCCGTGAGGGAGCCGTCGGCGTTCTCGGTGAAGGTCTGGTTGATCATCTTGGTGGTGCGCATAGGCTCCTCCTTCACGCAGGCAGCGACCACCCGGTGCCGCCTTCGCAGCCGGGACATGGGGCACGTCGTCGCGTCGACTCTATAGCAGTCCGGGTCCGCGAGAACGCTTCGCTCACCCCGTCCGAGGCTCGGCGCCAGACGAGGTCCCTGGGCGCCCGCACGGTCACCGCAGCGCTTCCTCGGCGTCTGACGGCCTAGCTCAGGGCAGCAGGAGGAGAGGGCCCGTGGTCCGACGGGCCTCAAGGTCACGGTGGGCCTCCGCGGCGGCGGCGAGCGGGTAGCGATGGTGCACGTCGACGTGGAGCACGCCGTCGTGGAGAGCGGTGAAGACCCGGCCCGCGATTTCGGCGAGCGCGGCGCGCTGGGCGGTGTAGTGGAAGAGCACGGGGCGGCTCAGTGTCGCCGACTTGTCGGTGAGCCGCTCCGCGGCGATCGCCTCCAGCGGGCCGGTGGCCTGGCCATAGCTCACCCAGTGCCCGCAGAGAGCCAGTGCTTCCAGATTCTCTTCGGCGGCGGCGCGGCCCAGGCCGTCGAAGATCACGTCGGCGCCGCGGCCGCCGGTGGCCTCCCGCACCGCGTCGGCAAAGCGATAGTCGCGCGTCACGATGGCCGCCTCGCAGCCGTGCGCGCGCGCCAGGCGAGCCTTGTCCTCGCTGGAGACGGTCCCGACCACCTGGGCGCCCAGGGCCTTGGCCCACTGGCAGAGGAAGAGCCCGACCCCGCCGGCGGCCGCGTGCACGAGCACGGTGTCACCCGCGCGCACCCGGTAGGTACGGTGCAGCAGGTACTCGGCGGTCATGCCCTTGAGCATCACGGCGGCGGCCGTCTCGTCGTCCACGTGGTCGGGCAGCACCACCACCTGGTGCGCGGCCATGGTGCGCACGCTCACATAGGCGCCCGGAGGCGGGCAGGCATAGGCCACCCGGTCGCCGGGCAGGAGGTGCGCCACGCCGTCGCCGACGTCCAGGACCTCGCCCGCCGCCTCCATGCCCAGCGGCGCCGGGGGTTCGAGCATGCGATAGTGCCCGGCGCGCACGTAGACGTCGATGTAGTTGACCCCGATCGCCGTCTGGCGGATGCGGACCTCGCCGGGCCCGGGGGCGGGTGCGGAGAGCGTTTGGTAGCGCAGCACCTCCGGGCCGCCGAAGCGCTCGACTATCACGCCGTGGGACGGGATCTCGCCGACGATGCGGGCGGGGCGGGCGGCCACGCCGGACGGACGGAGGTCGAGCGAGCGACGTAGATAGCGGCGCAGGCCCTCGAAGCCGCCCTCGTAGACGCCGACGCCGACGAGATGCTCGAACTCCCGTTCCCGACCGCGCGGCACGTCGAAAGTGGACTGCCAGTGCCAGAAGGTGCGGTCACCATCGGTCACGCGCTTGAGCTGGACGGTGGCCACGTAGCGCCGCATGGGCAGGGTGGCGTCGAGGATACAGTACGTGGAGACATGTTCCGGGTCGGACAGCGTCAGGAGCTGCTCGCGAATGAGATTGCCGTCCCGGAGGGTGAAGCGGCGCACGCAGCCCACCTGATCCGGGGGATCGCCGCCTTCGATCTCGGACTCGGCCACGGCGGGATGCCACGCGGTATGGCTGTTGAAGTCCCGCAGGACCGCCCAGACGCGCTCGATGGGCGCGTCGATCAGGGTGGAGCGGGTGACGCGAATCACGCGGCGCCCCTACCGGCGGAACAGGCCCTTGAGCGCGTCCAGTCCCGCCTGGAAGACGCCCTGGCCGATGGACTGCGCGAGTTGCCCCTCGCGCTCGGGGGCGCAATCGAACTCCGCCCACCACTCGGCGAAGGTGCGGTCGCCGTCCGTCACTGGGGTGAGCTTGAGCGTGGCCACGTAGTTCTCCACGCCCATGGGGCTCTCGAGGATGGAGTAGGTGCACTGGAAATCGTAGTCGGACAGGGTCAGGAGCTGCTCGCGGATGACGCCGCCGTCCTTGAGGCGGAAGCTCCGGACGCAGCCGACCTTGTCGGCGGCAAGGCCGCCCTCGATGCGGGACTCCGCCACGAATGGCGTCCACTTCGGCAGGCCGTTGAAATCGCGGATCTGCGCCCACACCGAATCCGCGGGCGCCTCGATGACACTGGAGACGTAGACCTTGATCATTTAAGCATGGGGGGGAGCGGCGCCGCTCCTCCCCCAACCCCCCCCACCGCCTTGTTCGTCCGCTGCGCGGTGATCGCCGTTGCTCGGCGGTTATTCTTGGGGGGGAGCGGCGCCGGAGTGCTTGGGCGATGGGGGCTACGCCCCCCTCGTGCTCCCCCGGCCCCATGCCCCCCCACCGCCTTGTTCGTCCGCTGTGCGGTGATCATGCCGTGGCGGCTATTCTTCGGCTGGGACCTTCGGTGACGGGGTGGGGGGGAGCGCGGTCGGCGTGCGGTCGAGAAGGCCGCGGGCGACCTTGCCCATGTCGCCGGCATCTACGCCGATCTCGCGCAGGAGCTGGTCCACCAGCGGGGCCTGCGCCCGGTAGCGCAGCGCGGAGTTCACCACGCTGTCCGCGAAGCTCCCTCCCTCGCGCCCCTCGCCGCGGCTCCCACCCCCGCCCCCGAGGCCGTCCACCTGGAGAATCTTGATGCCCTCGATCCGCTCCATGGGCTTCACCGACTCGCGCACGATGCCCTCGAGCTTGTCGATGAGCCGCATACGCATCGCCGACAACCGGGCCTCCGGCGTCAAGAGATTGGAGGCCTCGTTCATGAGGCGCAGCCCCTCCGCCTCCACCTCGTTCCTGATCCGGGCGGCCATGGCCCGCACCCTCGGCGTCGGCGCGCACCGCCGCGCCGCGGTCGCCCGCGGCCGCCCGTTCCGCCTCGGCCCCGATCCGCACCCGCAGCGCGTCGCGCTCTGCCTCTTGCTCGGCGCCGATCAGATCGATGCGCTTGCGGCGCTCGGCCATCTCAGTCTCGCGCGTGGTGAAGACGCGCTCCTCCTCCGCCACCGCCTTGGCGCGGGCGAGGTCGGCGGCGGCCTGCGCCTCAGACTGGGCTTTGGACTGCTCGGCCACGGCAATGGCGCGCTGCTGCTCCGCCAGCTCGATGGCCTGCCGCCGGGCGATCTCGAGCTGTTGCACCTCGCGCTCCCGGGTAATGCGGTCCTCCTCGACCGATCGCTCCGAGGCGATGCGGGCCCGGTCCACCGCCTCGCGGGCGGAGATCTGCGCGCGCTCGGCTTCCTGCTCCCGATCGGCACGCTGCCGAGCCACGTCGGACCGCTGGGTGGCGCGCTGAACCTCGAGCTCGCGCTCCTGGGCCAGCCGCGCGTATTGGGTGAGGCCCTCGGCGTCGAAGGCGTTGGAGGGTTTGAAGAACTCCATGCCCGTCTGGTCGAACTGGGTGAGCGACACCGCCTCCAGCTCCAGCCCGTTCTGCAGCAGGTCGCCCGCCACCACCGCCTTTACGCGCTTGACGTACTCCCCCCGCTTCTCGTGCATCTCCTCCATGGTCATCTCGGCGGCGACGGTACGAAGGGCGTCGACGAACTTACCCTCGACCAGCTCCTTGAGCGTCTCCGGCTCCAGCGTCCGCTGGCCCAGGGTCTGGGCGGCGGAGGCGATGGCGTCCACCCCCGCCTGCACCCGCACGTAGATCTCGGAGACTACGTCCACTCGCATGCGGTCCTTGGTGATCAGTGCCTTGTCGCGGCCGCGCGAGACCTCGAGCCGCAGAGTGTTCATGTTGACGGGCACCACGTCGTGCACGATGGGCAGCACGAAAGCGCCACCGTTCATCACCACCTTCTGCCCGCCCAGCCCGGTGCGTACGAAGGCGCGCTCCTTGGACGAGCGCAGGTACAGCCAGTTCATCAGCCAGACGACGATCGCCACGATCACGGCGACCGCGATCAGCCCGAGGATCACTGCACCAACCTGTGCTCCGGTCATGACAAGTCTCCTTTTGGGCCGGGGGGAGCAGCCGTCCGTTCCTCATGCTCGTTGGCGGCGCTCGTCAGCGCCGGATGCGCTTGAATTTCCGTGTCGTCTCCATCAGCGCCGCCTCGGTGGGCAACCGTTCCATGCTGGAGGCGCCGTAGAAACCGTGACACCGCCGGCAGCTCCGGAGGATGTAGCGCGCGTCGGCGGGGCGGGCGATGGGCCCGCCGTGGCAGAGCACGATGACGTCGGGATTCACCGCGCGGGCCGCCTCCGCCCACGCGTCGATGCGTCCCACGCAGTCCTTCAGGGTGAGCGCGGTTTCCGCGCCGATGGCGCCGCCCGTGGTGAGCCCGAGGTGACAGACCACGATGTCCGCGCCCGCCTTGGCCATGTCCGCCGCGCTCTCCTCCGAAAAGACATAGGGGGTGGTAAGGAGGTCGAGGGCATGGGCGGCGCGGATCATCTCGACCTCGAGGCCGTAGCCCATCCCCGTCTCCTCGAGCTGGGCGCGGATGGTGCCGTCGAAAAGGCCCACGGTGGGGAAGTTCTGCACCCCCGAGAACCCCAGCGTGGCCAACCGCGACAGGAAATCCTCGGTGATCATGAAGGGATCGGTGCCGTTGACGCCGGCGAGCACCGGCGTGTGCTTGACCACGGGCAGCACCTCGCGCGCCATGTCGAGCACGATGTCGTTGGCATTGCCGTAGGCCATGAGGCCGGCGAGTGAGCCGCGGCCGGCCATGCGGTAGCGGCCGGAGTTGTAGATGACGATGAGGTCGATGCCGCCGGCCTCCTCGCACTTGGCGGAGAGGCCCGTGCCCGCCCCGCCCCCGATGATGGGCTCGCGGCGGCGGATCATGGCGCGGAAGCGCTTGAGGATGTCCGCGCGCGCGATGCGCGGCATGGCTATCTCGCCCCCGCCGCCGCGACGGGCTCGCGGGAGATCTCGCCGAACGCCGCCACCAGGGCGTCCACGAACTCGGGATCGTTCACGTTGTGCGGTAGCCGCACGATCCGGCGGCTCGACGTCGCACGCACGCCGGAGGTGATGGCGTCGAAGAGCGCCTTGTCGGCGGCGGGATCCCAGAAGGGCTTGCCGGGCGCGTCGATGAGGGAGACGCCGCCGTCGGGGATGAGGAAGCGCACCGGCCCCTCCATGCGATTGAGCTTGTCCGCGATGAATCGGCCGATGCGCGCGCATTCCTCGGGAGTGGTGCGCATCAGGGTCACGTTGGCGTTGTGGCGGTAGAGATTGCGCCCGCGGAACTGGGAGGGGACGGTGTCCATAGCCCAGAAGTTCACCATGTCGAGCGCGCCGCACGAGCCCACGTAGGGCACCCGGGCGCGGGCGATGGCGTCGAGACGGCCGGGCCCGGCCGAGAGCACGCCGCCCACGATCTCGTCGGCGATCTCGGTGGTGGTGACGTCGATCACCCCCGCGAGCAGCCCCGAGTCGACGAGCTTCTCCATCGACTGGCCGCCGGTGCCGGTGGCGTGGAAGACGAGACAGTCGTAGCGCTCCTCGAGGGCCCGGGTCACCGCCTGCACGCAGGGCGTGGTGACGCCAAACATGGTCAGCCCGATGGCGGGCTTGGTGTCGGACGGTGCGTTCAAGGGGCGCGCGTAGGCGATCATCCCAGCCAGGGCGTGGGCGGCATTGGCGAGCACGCGCTCGGAGATCCGGTTGATGCCGGCGACGTCGGTGACGGAGTACATCATGCAGAGGTCGGAGGGGCCCACGTAGGGCCGCACGTCGCCGGAGGCCACCGAGGAAACCATCAGCTTGGGCAGGCCGATGGGCAGCCGGCGCATGGCCGGGGTGGCCAGCGCGGTTCCGCCGGAGCCGCCCGCCGAGATGAGGCCGCCGAGGTCGCGACGCCCGACGACGAAGTGCTCGAAGGCCACCGCCATCTCGCTCACCGCGGTGCCCCGATCCCCGGTGAACACGGCGCGCTCGCCCTTCGGGTGATGCCGCGCCACCTCGCGGGGATGGATCATCGCCGGCGAGGGCTTGCCCGAGGTCGCGAGGTCCACCGTCACCGTGCGCATGCCCAGCTTCTCGAGGCAATTGCGCAGGAAGAAGAGCTCGCGGCCCTTCGTGTCGAAGGTCCCCGCGATGTAAGCGGCGCGGCCGGTGGTTGCGGCCACCGGAAACTCGACCACCCGGGCGTCCCGGCCGCCTTCCGCCAGCGCCGAGGCAGCCCCCGCGAGCGACGGCATCGGGACCGCCGTTTCCGCCCGCCCGTCGACGAGCCGGTCACGCGGCGCGGCCAGTGGGTCCGCCGCGTTCCATCGGGTGAAGCCGCGCACCGCCCGGTCGGCGGGCGCGCCCGCGAGAGCGCCGGGTGCCTCGCCCGGCGGCGTGTCGTCGGTGGCGCGCCGCACCGTGTAGATCCGCACCTCGCCGGTCTCCGCGCGCGCCGGGAAGGCGCCCTCGGCAAGCGCGAGCGTTTCATCCGGCGCGTCGTCGGTACCGGTGTTCACGCCGAGGAGCTGCTGCTGCAGATGGCGATCGGCCGCCAGCTCGGCCGCTGGCATGGAGCGCGCGATGCGGCCATTGACCATGACGTCGACGGTGTCGGCCACGTCGATGGCCACGCCCAGGTTCTGCTCGATAAGGAGCACCGAGATCTCGCCGTCCGCCGCCAGCTGCTTCAACATGCTCGTGACCTGCTGCACGATCACCGGGGCGAGGCCCTCGGTAGGCTCGTCCATCACGAGGAGCATGGGATTGAAGAGGAGGGCGCGCGCGATGGCCAGCATCTGCTGTTCGCCGCCGGACAGCTCCGCCCCGCCATTGTGGCGACGCTCGGCCAGGCGCGGGAAGATCTGGTAGACGCGGGTCACCGTCCACGGCCCGCCCTGGGGGCGCGCGGCGAGGCGGAGGTGCTCGTCGACGCTGAGCGACGGCCAGACTCGGCGCCCCTGCGGCACGTAGCCGACGCCCCGCTCCGTGATGAGGTGGGGCGGCAGGCCGAGGATCTCCTCGCCGGCGAGCCGCACGCTGCCCGCGGCGGGGACGAGCCCGGTGATGGCGTTGCAGAGTGTGGTCTTCCCCATGCCGTTGCGACCGATCACCGCGATCACGCCGTGGTCCAGGGTGAGCGAGACCTCCTGGAGGGCATGGGCGCGGCCGTAGTGGACGTCGAGCCGCTCCACCTGGAGGATGGGCCGCGCGGTCCGGCGTGGCCGCCCGCGGGAGTACCAGGCCATCAGCGGTGCCCTCCGCCAATGTAGATCGCCTGGACCTCGGCATCGCCCTCGATCTCATCGGGCGTGCCGTGCTTGAGCACGTGCCCGTTGTGCATCACGGTGACGCGCTCGACGACCCGCAACGCCACGTCGAGGTCGTGCTCGATGATGATGTAGCCCATGTGGGGCGGGAGCGCGGTGAGCAACGCCACCAGCTCCCGCCGCTCCGCGGGGGACAGTCCCGCCGCGGGCTCATCGAAGAGGATGAGGCGCGGCGCCCCCGCCAGCGCCATGCCGATCTCGAGCTGGCGCTGCTGGCCATGGGAGAGCGAAGCCACCGGCTGGTCGGCCACCGCGCCGAGGCGGACGCGGTCGAGGAGATCCGCGGTGGCGGCGCGGGACGGATGCGAGGGGCGCGGACGCAGGAGGCCGAAGCGGCCACGGGCCACGCCCCGCACCGAGAGAAAGAGGTTCTCCGCCACCGTGAGCTCGCGGCAGAGGAGCGAGGACTGGTAGGTGCGGCGCAGCCCCATGCGAATGCGCTCGTGCGGAGCCAGCGCGGTGACGTCCTCGCCGAAGAAACGCACGGTCCCAGCAGTGGGCGGGAAGTCGCCGGTGACGGCGTTGAACAGCGTGGTCTTGCCGGCGCCGTTGGCGCCGATGAGGGCGCGGCGCTCGCCCGCCGCGACGGAGAGCGACACCTCCTCGATGGCCTTGAGCGCGCCGAACGTGCGGGTGACGCCCTCGAGGACGAGGGCGTCACCCGACGCGATCGGCGTCTGGCGGTCCTGACGAAGCTCGGTGATGGAAACCACATTCCTCACTTGCTTTCCTTGATTTCTCCGTTGCCTACGGGCAGTTCGGGACGTCCCGGGAGCCGAGACCGACCTTGTCGAAATCGGCCTTGGACATGCCCAGCCGCTGGTTGACGTTCGGCACGACTTTCACGACCTTGTTGTAGTAGACGCCGTCGGCGCCCGCCGCTACCTCGGTGACGAAGGTGGTGCCGATGGCCTGACGGTTCTCGTCCAGCGTCACCACCCCGGTGGGCGTCTGGAGCTTGAGGTTCTTGAGCGCCTCGCGGTACTTGGCCTGGCCGCCGGAGAGGTCGCCCTTGACCGCGTCGAGGCCGTCCAGCGCAGCCTTCATGTTGATGTAGTAGACGTAGGCGAAGAGCGACGGGCTGGGGAAGCCGTCCTTGAAGTTGGCCTTGTAGTCGGCCACGAACTTCTTCCACTCCGGGGCGTCGTAGCTGTCGGCGATGGGGCCGGCCGACGGCGTGCCGAGGAGCGACTCGCGCCGCTTGCCCTTGAAGTTGAGCACGGTCTGATCCACCGTGATGGACCCGCCCACCATGGGCTTGTTGCCGCCCGCCTGCTCGTACTGGGTGAGGAAGTTCACCGCGTCCGAGCCACCGAGCACTACCAGCAGGGCGTCCACGTCGCCGGGGAGCTTGGCGATGACGGAGGAGTAGTCCTTGCCGCCGAGCGGGACCCACGCCTTGTGGGTCACGTGGCCACCCGCCTTGCAGTACTCGGTCATGAAACCCTGCACCTGGGAGTACGGGAAGGCGTAGTCCTCGGCGATCAGCGCCATCTTCTTGTAGCCCTTGGTCTTGAGCGCGTACTCGCCGAGGCCCACCATCCACTGCGCGCCCTCGGTGTTGAAGCGGAAGAAGTTGGGCGACGGGTCCTGGAGGGTGGTGGCCTGCGCGCCCGACGAGCCGTTGATGAAGGTCGTGCCTGGCTGGGACTTGGAGTAGTTCTTCACCGCGATGCCCTCGGAGCCGGAGAGCGGGCCGACCATGATGTCGACCTTGTCCTGCTCCACGAGCTTCCGGGTGGCGTTGACCGCCACGTCGGGCTTCGCGTCCGAGGAGGCCTTAATGATCTCGATCTTCTTTCCGGCGACCACGCCGTTGCGCTGCTTGACCGCGAGCTCGGCGCCGCGCATCCCGTCCTGGCCGCCCGCCGCGAAGGGTCCTTCCAGCGTGGCGAGCAGGCCGATCTTGACCACCTGCTGGGCGTCGGCGGTGCCGGCAACGACGGCGAAGAGCGCCGCAAGCGCCAGCATCCGCATGCACTGCCTGGTGAGTGACGTCATTGTCTTCTCCTCCTGGTGAACGCAGCCGGCTGGCTGCGTGGGTGGAATCTTCCGCTCATGCCTCCCCTGTCTCGACCCGGCGACCCAGCCGCCCCCGCGCCGACGCCGCGCGTAGCCGGGCGGCGCCGCCCGCCCACCAGCCGAGCAGGCCGTCGGGCGAGAACAGCACGATGATCAGAAAGATGGCTCCGATGAGCAGGTTGAACCGCTCGCGGTCCACGAGATCGACGGCGAAGTTCTGAAGCAGCACGAAGACGATGGCGCCGATGAAGGGCCCGATGGGATGCCGCATCCCGCCGAGCACGGCGATGATCAGGATATTGATGAGCCAGCTCGTGCCCACCGAGCCCGGCGACACCAGCCCGTTGTACCAGACCATGAGGATCCCGCCCACCGCGGCAATGAGGCCGGCCACCGCGTAGGCGGCGACGCGATGGGCGGTGACATTGAAGCCCAGCGCGGCCATGCGCCGCGGGTTGTCGCGGATGCCCTGCAAGGCCACCCCGAAGGGCGCGCGCAGCAGGTACTTGACGGCGAAGTAGCCGGCGAGCGCCCAGAACAGCGCGAGATAATAGAACGGCACGGGATCGCGCAGCTCCAGGCCGAGCACGCGCGGCGACTTCACCGACTGGAATCCCTGGAAGCCGTTGAAGACCGAGTAGTTCTGCTGGACGAGGTAGAAGAAGGCCACCCCGATGGCGAGCGTGATCATGATGGTGTAGATGCCCTCGGTGCGCACCGAGAACCAGCCGATGAGGGTCCCGCACACCGTCGCGATGGCGAGCGCCAGGAACACCGCCAGCCACCATGGCCAGCCGAGACTGATGTCGGTGCCGCTGGTGGCGAAGATCGCGTACATGTACCCGGCGATGCCCGCTACCGTCATTTGGGCCAGCGACACCATGCCGCCGTAGCCGGCGAGGAAGGTGAGCGAGAGCGCGATCAGTCCCAGGGCAAGCGCTTGCGCCCCGATCTGGAAGGTGAAGAATGGCGGAGCGAGCAGCGGGTAGGCCAACGCCGCGAGGAGCACGAGCACGTGCCGCGCCCGCACGCGTTCCCCGATCCAGCGGAGCCAGCGCGTTCCATCCCGCGTGACCTCGTCGGGCGCCGCGCTCCGTCCGGGCAACGGGGCCGTGCGCGGCCAGGCGGTGCGCCCGGCGCCCGCGTTCATGGCCTTCCGCCACTCGGACGCGCTCACGCGCGTCTCCCCAGGAGGCCCTGCGGGCGAAAGGCCAGCACCAGCGCCATGATGACGAAGGTGAACACCACGCTGTAGGTGGGCGCGTAGGCCAGACCGAACTGCTCGGCCACCCCGATGAGGGCGGCACCGATGGCCGCTCCTACCACGCTGCCCATGCCGCCCACGATCACCACCACCAGCGAGGCGAGCTGGTAGCGCGTGTCCTCGCCGGGGGCGATGGAGAGCGCGGTGCCGCCGACTACCCCCGCGAACCCGGCAAGCCCGGCGCCGATCGCGAACGTGATCGCGAACACCGCCTGCACGTTGACGCCGGCGGCGGCGAGCATGGCGCGGTCGTCAACGCCGGCGCGGATCATCATCCCCACGCGGGTGCGATTGAGGAAGAGCCAGAGGAGTACGCCGATGGCGGCCGAGATCGCCAGCAGCACCAGCCGGTAGGTCGGGTACACCTGCACCAGCGGCAGCGGCGTCCGGCCGAAGATCCACCGGGGCGGATCGAACTGGTAGATCTCGCCGCCGAAGATCCACAGGAGCACGTCGGCGAGCATGATGGAGAGCGCGATGGTAACCAAGGTCTGGCGCAGATCCTGACCCTGCATGAACCGGAACACCGTCGTCTGCAAGACGAGCCCGATCAGCGCGGAGCTCGCGAAGCCGGCGGCGACGGCGAGGAGCCAGGAGCCGGTCTTGTCGCCGACCACGTAGCCCACGTAGGCGCCGAGGAGATACAGGGAGCCATGGGCCAGGTTGACGTTGCGCATGAGTCCGAAGACGAGGGTGAAGCCGCTCGCCACCAGGAAGTACAACGCGGCCAAGGTGAGCCCGTTGAGCGCGGTGGTGAGGAAGAGCTTGGCGTTGTCGACGAGACCCCAGACGGTGAACGCAGCGATGGGCACCCCCAGAACCACCACCCAGAACCAGCGCCAGAATCGCGGCACGGGATCGGCCTCAGGCGACCGAGCGGCCCCAGCGGGACTGGGCGGAGCGGATCTCGGGTTCCTTGTAGAAGACGCCGTCCTTCATCACGGCGAGGAGCTTGGACTGATCGCGCAGAATGCCGAGATTGGCGAGGGGGTCCCCGTCCACCAGGATCAGGTCGGCGAGATAGCCGTCCTTGAGCTGCCCGAGCTCGCCGCCCTTCATCATGATCTCGCCGCCGTACCGGGTGGCCGACAGCAGCGCCTCCATCGGCGTCATCCCGAGGTACTTCACGAAGTACTCGAGGTCGCGAGCGTTCTCGCAGTGCGGGGTGAAGGCGAAGCCGTAGTCGCCGCCGGGGAGGACGCGGATGCCGCGCTTGTGCATCTTCTTGAGGGACTCGACGGCCGCCGCCAGCTCCACCTCGTAGCCCATCTCCACCGCCTTCTGGCGGGTGATGCCCCAGGGCGCGGCGTGGTCGAGCATGGCGACGAGGATGCCGATCCCCGGCGCCACGAAGTGCCGGTCGCGGTTGGCCTCCAGCATGTCGAGCGCTTCCTCGTCGGTGAAGCTCGCGTGGTAGATGATCTCGATGCCGTGGCGCACACACTGCTTCACGGACTCGCACGACCGCGCGTGGGCGGCCACGCGCTTGCCGCGCATCTTCGCCTCCCGCACCGCGATGGCGACTTCCTCGTCGCTCATCCACGTGGTGCCGGCGGGCGAGGTCGGCGTGAAGTTGTCTCCTGAAAGATTCAGCTTCACGTGGTCCACCCCATACTTGAGGAACATGCGCACGACCTTGCGCATCTCCTCGGCACCGCTCACGAGGACGCCGAAGCTGAACTCCGGGAAGGGCAGGTGCGGCAGCGTCTCGTCGCCCAGCCCGCCCGCCACGGTGATTTCCTGGCTGCCCGCGAGGTAGCGCGGGCCGGGGATGAGACCCTGGTTAATGGCGTTTCGCGTCACCACGTCGAGCCGGGGCTTGGCGCAGGCCGCGCCGACACACGATGTCCAGCCGGCCTCGAGGTAGCGCTTGGCCACGTTTGCGGACCAGAGGACGTGCTCCTCCAGAGGGAGGCGCTGGAGGTCGGCCAGCCCTGCCGCATCGTTCCAGGAGAAGTGCGTGTGAGCTTCGACCATGCCGGGCATGAGGGTCGCGCCGGCGCCGTCGATCACGGTCACCCCCGCCGTGGGCAGGGAACGGGTGCCCCGGGCCACCCGCGCGATCCGATTTCCTTGCACCAGCACCTCGCCGGCATAGGGCGCATTCCCCGTTCCGTCGATGAGCCGTACGTTGGTGAAGAGCACGCTCGTCATGGTTGGCTCCCTTACATGCGCTGGGCGTAGAAGCGCTTCAACAAGTCCTCGCACTCAGCCGGCTTCTCGATCGGCGTCCAGTGCCCGCAGCGCGCCAGCACCTCGACGCGTGCCCCGGGGATGCGCCCGCCGAGCTGCCGCACCGACTGGGCCGGGGACACCGTGTCCTCGTCGCCGGTGACGAGGAGCGTCGGGCACGCGATACCGCCCACCTCCGCCGGCTGGGCGTCGGCGAGGGCCTCGCAGGTGCGCGCGTAACCGTCGGGGCACTGGCGCATCAGTAGCTCGCGCACCGCCGCCACTGCCACCGGCCGCCGCGTCCGCGTCTCCGCCGAGACCGCGGTGGTGAGCAGGGCGTCAGCGATCGCCTGCATGCCCGCCTCGCCCTCGTCGCGCGCCTTGGCGCCCCGCGCGCGGATGCCGGGCCGGGCCGCGTCGGGCGGGCTCGCGAGGGGACCGAAGAGGGCCAGGCTCCTCACCAGCCGCGGCGTGGTGACCGCGAGGTGCAGGGCCACGATGGTGCCGAGGGAGTGCGCGGCGACGTGCACGCGGTCGAGGCGCAACGCCCCGCACACGCGCTGCATTGCCTCCACGAAGCGTCCGATCGTCAGCGGCCCCTCCACCCGGTGGGAGCGGCCCGAGCCGGGTAGATCCGGCCGGATCGTCCGATGCCGGGCCAACGCGGGGAGGACGGGCGTCCAGACATTGGAGGTGCCGCCGAGGCCGTGGATCATCAGGACGGCCTCGCCGTCGCCATCGCACTCGACGGCCACGCGCTCGATGAACTGGGTCGGCATGCGGGTCCGCACCTCAGGCGGCGGGGAGGCTCCAGCGACCGCGTGCGGCGCGGCCCTGCGGGTCCTTGTGGAAGGCGCCGTCCTTCATGATGCCGAGGATGCGCTTGGGATCCTGGAGCACGGCGACATTGGCCACGGGATCGCCGTCCACGAGGAGCAGGTCGGCGAGGTAGCCCTCCTTGATCTGGCCGAGCTCGCCGCCGCGCAGCATTATCTGCCCGCCGTAAAAGGTCGCGGAGCGGAGCGCCTCCATGGGCGTGAAGCCCAGGTGGGAGACGAAGTACTCGAGGTCCTTCGCGTTGGTGCCGTGCTTGATCCAGGCGAAGCCGTAGTCGCCGCCGGGCAGCACGCGGATGCCGCGCTTGTGCATCTTCTTCAGCGTCTCGCAGGCGACCTCGAGCTCGCGGTGGTAGCCCATGGCCTTCGCCGCGTCCGGCGAGATGCCCCACTCCGCGGCGTGGAACGAGGTGTTGATCAGCCACGCGATGCCCGGGGCCACGAAGTGCCGGTCCTTCCGCGCCTCCAGCATGTCGAGCGCTTCCTCGTCGGCGAAGCTCGCGTGGTAGATGATCTCAATGCCGTGGCGCACGCACTGCTTCACCGCCTCTGCGGAGCGGGCATGCGCGGAGACGCGCTTGCCCCGGACGTGGGTCTCCTTCACCGCGACAGCGATCTCCTCGTCCGTCATCGGCGTGAGCTCGGCGGGGATGCCCGCGATGTACTCGCCGGAGAGGTTCAGCTTCACGGTGTCGACGCCGTACTTGAGGAACATGCGCACCGTCTTCCGCATCTCCTCGGGGCCGTTGACGATGGCCCCGAAGCTGAACTCCGGGTAGGGCAGGTGGGGCAGCGTCTCGTCGCCGAGGCCGCCGGGCACCGTGATCTCCTGACTTGCCGCGAGGTAACGCGGGCCGGGGATCTGGCCCGATTCGATGGCGTTGCGGATCACCACGTCAAGGCGCGGCTTGGCGGTGGCGGCGCCGATGCAGGACGTCCAGCCCATGTCGAGGTAGCGCTTGGCGATGTGGGCGCACCAGAGGACGTGCTCCTCGGTGGGCATGCGCTGGATCTCGCTGAGGCCGGGCTGGTCGTTCCAGGAGAAGTGGGTGTGCGCTTCGACGAGGCCGGGCATGAGGGTGGCGCCGCCGCCGTTCACTACGGTTACCCCGCTCGTGGGCAACGCGCGCGCCCCCCGGGCCGCGCGGGTGATGCGATTGCCCTGTACGAGCACCTCGCCGGGGTAGGGCGCGGCGCCGCTGGCGTCCAGGATCCGAACGTTCGTGAAGAGGACGTTGGCCATGGCCTCCTCCTCGAGGGTGACCGGCGCGCCGCACCGCGCCGTGGCGCGCAGAATGAGACACGTGTCTCACGCGGTTGTGCGAGACTAGGGCCGGTGTCGCCCTTTGTCAAGTCGCTTGTTGCCGCGCCCGGCCTCGGCTGGGTGCAGCCGCCGGGGGCCGAGCGCGGTCCGCGCGCCCGGACCTACCGGCGCCTCCTCGCACAGGCGATGACCCTCGTCCAGCGGGGCCGCATCCCCTCGGTGCCGGAGGTCGCGGCCAAGGCCCGCGTGTCGCGAGCGACCGCCTATCGCTACTTCCCGAGCCGGAGCGCCCTCGTCACTGCCGTCGTGGGCGAGGCCCTCGCCCCCGTGCGCCGCTTCGAGCCTCGCTCCGGCGACGGCCTCCAGCGGGTGCGTGAGCTCTTCGACAAAACCTTCCCGCTCTTCAAGGAGTTCGAGCCCCACATGCGGGCGGCGCTCCAGCTCTCGCTGGAGCACGAGTCGCTGGAGCGCATGGGTCTGCTCGAGGAGGAGCCCTACCGGCGGGGCCACCGCCGCTACATGCTGCACCGGGCGGCCGCCCCCTTGCGCGCCACGTTGGGCGAGCGGACCTACGAACGCCTCATCAAAGCCCTGTCGCTGATCTATGGCGTCGAGTCGTACGTGGTGCTGCGCGACATCTGGGGCTCGAGCTATCGCGAAGTGGAGGCGGTGGCCCGCTGGATGGTGGACGCCCTCATCGAGTCGGCGCTGCGCCAAGGGCGGGGCACGTCGGCGAGTCGGCGGCCGAGAGGGTGACCGACCCCAGGATCCCGATGCGGGCCATGTCGACATACCTGACAGAGCGATCCCGGCCTCCCCGGCGGTTCGTCCTAAGGACGCGTCAACGCAGCGTGCCCGGCGATGGCCTGCAAGTTGCCGTCGGTCCCGATGACTCTATGGCAAGGACCGGTTGTGTAAGCAGACCTGACGGGTAGGTCGAAAGAGACGATACTGGGCCGAGATCTGCGGCTGAGAACGTCACCGGAGGGTGCCAATGAGGGCGAGTCTGCTTCCGGCGTTCCTAACCCTCGTGCGGTTCAGCCTGTCGGTGCCACCCTGTTGAAGCGTCTGAACATGGCGAGCCCGATCCATGCGTGTTGCGGTTCCATCGGCGCACCGAAACTCAGGGGAGAAAACGTTGATGACATCTCGATTCTTGATCGCAGTGTTTCTGATTCTAGGGCCAAGCGTGTCCGAAGGGGCTACGCTGTTCGAGCAATTGCCGGGGGCGAATTCATCCAGTCAGCTCATTTCAAGCACGCTAAACAACCTTGGAGGGACTCCCGGGTTCCGGGTCGCGGACAATTTTCAACTCGCTGGCGGCGGAACGGTGAGCGCCGTAGAGTGGTGGGGCACACTGCGTAGTGGTGGCACCAGTTTTCAGATTACCTTCTATCCGGATACTGGCGGGAATCCCGGCTCGCCTTTGTCAACCGTTGCTGTAATTCCGACATCTTCGAGTGCCACTACAGGCAGCCCATTCGACCCGGTCACGTTCTACTCTGCGACCCTGAGCACGCCCTTCAGCGCCGCGCCGGGAACTCCGTATTGGATGTCAGTATTCGACGCTGCTCCAGACGCTCGCTGGGTCTGGCTGAGTGCAAATGTAGACACGTTTGGCGCGCGCCAAATGCAAAACGGCACCACGACGTGGAACATTACCGATGATGTTTCATTCCGGCTAAAGAATGACGGTGCTGTTCCTGAGCCGGCCACGTTGAGCCTTATGGCCATAGCCATCCTCGCCTTGGCGTGCTTACGTCTAGTGCGGGTTGCGGTTTGGTAGGCCAGGTGTTCCACCGTGATCGCGTCGCGCGTAGGCGACCGCAGGTAGGCGTTGCGCGGGTAGTACGCGAGCGGTGAGGCCCCGATATCGATCTTCCCTTGCTGGCGGGCGATGCCGACCGGCAGACCGACCACACTCTTGCTGACCGAGCGCAGGTCCGAGTAGCCGCGTCTGTTGGACCCCCCGGACTGAGGGGACTGCTCCCGTCCCATCGGCCATGGATACGGGAAGCCGAAAGCATCTCAGCTTGAGCGGCTCGCAGGGTCCATCCCATACGTGAAACGACGTATAGACACAGCCCCCGGGCCGACTCCATCTTGACACCCTCGCGGCACGGGAGCACCATGGCTCCCCTCGACACTACCCGCTCTTCTGAGGGGTGGATATGTCCCTGAACGCCGTACGGCGCGTCAAGTCCCCCGATGCCTCCGAAAGCTCGAGTGGGGATGCGCGCATTCGGGGCCCACCCTGCCTCGCCCCTCGATGAAGTGCATTGGAAATCAGACGTGTCCTTGACCTTGGGCGGCCGCAAGCCGCCCCCCGAGTCTGACCACGGCGCTCCTGTGATCCACTGTGACTGTTGAAAGGAGGGCAAGATGCCAGCGTCAAAAGACTCCGATCTTGATCAAAAACCATTGTCGTCCGGCCTCACGCGTCGTCAGTTCATTCCGTTGCTTGGCGCGACCGCAGCGCTCGCCACCGGCGCCCCGCGTTCGGTCGCCGCCGCCAAGCCATCCGATGCGCAGGCTCGGTTCGTCTACGTCGGTACTTACACGTTTCCAGGCGTCCCGCCCGGAGGAACCCATCAGAGTACGGCCTTAGGCATTTATGTGTTCAAGATGGATCCGAGCGATGGCGGGTTGACGGAGCTCCAGATTGTTCCGGCCTCGAACCCATCGTTTGTCGCGCTCGATCCGACGCAGACGCACCTTTATTCCGTCAACGAGGACCTTGCCGGGCACGTGAGTGCGTATGCCATCAACCCGGCGAACGGGACGCTAGGCTTCCTCAACATGGTGTCGGCAAACGGCGCGTTCACGACCCACATCAGCGTGCAGCCCTCCGGGCAGTATGTCTTCGCCGCCAACTACGGCAACCTCGCCTTTCCAGGCAGCTTCCCGGTTTATCGGATCCTCGCTAACGGCGCGATCGGCGCCATGACCGACATCTTCCTCGGCGCCGGCAACGGCACTGGCCCCAATCCCGAGCGCCAGGAAGCGCCGCACGCGCACCAGATCCTCACGGACCTGGACGGGCATCACGTGTTCGGCGTCGACCTCGGCGCGGACAAGGTCAACGTCTTGAATCTCAATCCAGGAACGGGTGTGCTCGCCGCGAACACGGTACCATTCGCACCGGTCGCCTCCGGCTCGGGACCTCGGCACATGGCTTTTCACCCCGATCGGCGGCACGCGTACGTTCTAGACGAACTCGTGTCATCCATTACGGTTTTCGACTACGATTCAGCGCGTGGCGCGTTCGTCTGGAAGGACACCATCCCAACTCTGCCCGACAATTTCACCGGGTCCAACACGACCGCGGAGATCCGCGTCCACCCGAGCGGGCGATTTCTCTACAACACGAACCGCGGTCACAACAGCGTCACGATGTTCGCGATCAACCCGGCCACGGGCGAGCTCGACGTCATCGGCTGGGAATCGACGCGAGGGGAGTGGCCGCGCGGAATGAACATCGATCCCTCGGGGACATTCCTTTACGCCGCGAACCAAAACACCGACACGATCGCCGTCTTTCGAATTCAGGACTCGAACGGAAAATTGAAATTCAGCACGCTTGTTCACACGCCAACGCCGGTAGATGTCGAATTCGGCTCGGTCGCCTGACGTGTTCTGTCGACGGGGTGGACGCATGTCTTGACACTATGCCCCGTAGAACCAGCGCCCAAGAGCGCGTGGCGGATTGTAAACACGGGTTCGAATCGCGTTGGGGCCATCAGTTTATGAACCAAGGTTTTCCGGGGTTTCTCGCGGAGTTTCACGACAGAGCGGGAGACCTCGGAAAACCGCAGCATGACCCACGATCACCCCACAGGTCGCGTCATTTCGAATTCTCCACTGCTCGCGGTCACTTGGCGCGAAGCTGCCCCACGGCACTGAGCCAGTGTTCGAGGTGGTAGGTCCTGGCAATCTTGCCGTCTCTGATGGTCTGAATATCGATCGCCATGATCCTGAAGCTCTTGCCGGTATGGGGCACACCGAAGAGATCCCCAGCAGGTGTTCCCGTCACCTCACCGCGTACGATG
>WNFP01000922.1_pt1 | contig 26339 bp, 18 predicted proteins | sample 5400201 | NCBI WGS metagenome assembly WNFP01 (sample SAMN13153355, study PRJNA577476) | soil metagenome | isolation source: 115 cm saprolite under Madrone tree | place: USA:California | collected 2016-06-14 | reverse complement strand
AAAGATGATGGCGGTTTTTGTGTCGCCACGGCGTTTGCGCTCGCGCCGCAGCTCATGCCCGATCTTTCCGGTGCAAACAATAACGCGTTGTGCGTTGGCCATCTCCGGATCCTGAATCACGTTCTGGAACCAGCCATTGGTCAGTTCGCTGAGCGGACTGGCCGCATCCGGATGGCGCAACATGCCTTTGGGCGTAAACACAATCAATGGCTTGCGCCAGATGCGCAACGCCTGCCGCCGCAGGAGATGAAAATATTGCGCCGCGGTGGAAGGCTGGGCTACTTGAATATTGTCTTTTGCCGCCAGTTGCAGATAGCGCTCAATGCGGCCGCTGGAATGCTCCGGGCCCTGGCCTTCATAGCCGTGTGGCAGCAGCATGACCACGCCGGAAAGCAATCCCCACTTGTCTTCGCCGGCAACAATAAACTGATCGATAATGACTTGAGCGCCGTTGGCAAAGTCTCCAAACTGCGCCTCCCATAGCGTGAGTCCATCCGGATAGTCGCGGCTGAAGCCGTACTCAAATCCCAGCACCGCGGCTTCAGAGAGGATTGAATTGTAGGCTTGGAACCACGCCTGGTCCGGCGTGAGGTTGCTGAGCGGCACGTACTCCTGCTCATTTTCGGTGTCAATCAGCACGGAGTGGCGATGATTGAATGTGCCGCGGCGCGCGTCCTGGCCGGAGAGTCGCACCGGAACGCCCTGTACCAGCAGCGAACCGAAGGCCAGCGCTTCCGCCATGCCGTAATCCAGCGGCATCTTGCCCGTGCCCATCTTTTCGCGCTGCTCCAGCAGTTTTTTGACTTTTGCATGAATGGCAAAGCCCTGTGGATAAGACGTGAGTTTTTCTGTGATCTGGCGCAGGTTGTCTTCGCTGACAGCGGTTGGAATGTCGTATTCGGATTTGTACCGGCCGCCGACGTATTTGTCCCAATAAGCGGGAAGCTGGCGCAGCACCGGCGATTTCTGCATCTGCGCCGCCTTGTCATAGGCGGCATCTACCTGGGCGCGGAATTTCTGCGCCATCTCCGTGGTATCAATGTGGTTTTTTGCCGCGTAGGTTTCAAACAAAGGAGCATGCGCGTTGATTTTCTTATACAGCAGCGGTTGCGTGATGGTGGGATCGTCCACTTCACTGTGTCCATGCCTGCGATAGCCAATCAGGTCAATCACCACATCGCTGTTGAACTGGTAACGGTATTCCGTGGCAATGGCAGCCACCCGCAACGCGGCTTCCGGGTCTTCCGCATTTACGTGAAAGACCGGGATCGGCTGGCGCTTGGCCAGGTCCGAAGAGAAGCGCGACGTATGCAACTCGCTCGGATTGGTGGTAAAGCCAATCAGGTTGTTCACGATGACGTGAATGGCGCCGCCGACGGAATAACCTTTCAACCCGGCAAAGTTCAGCGTCTCTGCCCATATGCCCTGGCCGGCAAAGGCCGCATCGCCGTGCAGGACCACCGGCAAGACCTGCCTGGTCCCGTTGGGACCGGCATGTAATTGCTTGGCCAGTGTGCGTCCCAGGGCCACGGGGTCCACGGCCTCAAGGTGGCTGGGGTTCGACACCAGATGCATGCGCACTACTTTGCCGTTACGGGTGTGGAACTCACCGGTTGCGCCCTTGTGGTATTTCACGTCCCCGCCGCCGAGGATGCTGCGCGGATCGACATCCTCAAATCCGGCAAAAACATTTTCCGCCGCAATGCCCACGGTGAGCGTCATCACCGTCAGACGGCCGCGATGGCTCATCGCCATCACCGCGGTTGTCGCACCCAGGTCGGCGCCCGTCTCCAGAATGGAATCCAGCAGGGGGATTTGCGTTGTGGCGCCTTCTCCGGAGTAACGCTTGGTGCCCAGATAGCGGGTCTGCATGATCTGCTCAAACAAATCTGCCTGCAGCAGACGCTCGGCCAGCCAGCGGCGGTCAACCTGCTGGGCTTTTGAGCTCTCCATCCGCTTCCGTATCCACTCGCGGCGGTCGCGTTGCGGCAAATGCATGAACTCCGCCCCAATGGCGCCGCAGTAAATCTTGCGTGCTTCCTCCACGCCCTCGCCTTCAGTGGGCAGATCAGGATAGCCGCCGCCTACTGGTCCACCAAGCGGGTTTAGGTTGGCATCGAGATATCCCCACCGGCGGAAGGTGTCAAATATCTGCTCCCGCTCCAGGGAAATCTCACTGGTTAGTTGTGCGCTCTTCGTGCTCATCTCGTGTGGTATCCAGAATCGCAGGGGAACTGTTTACAACGTGGCAGTTCCCGAAGATGGTTAACTTATAAGGATAACATCTGATGACTCGTCCACTTGAACTGCCATGTCCTGGATTGCTTGAGAGTGTGGCTTGGGCGTGTTGGCCAGAGCGTGTTTGGTCTTGGGCGTTGTGGAAAATTTCGACTTAGCTGATGGCAGCCGAAGATGAGCTTCTGAGCTTGCGAACTGCTGCATGGAGACCCCCGATAACCACCATGGGCACGCCCAGACAACAAGCAAACCGATCCCGCCAGCGCTACCAGAAACGGGCCGAGGTTTGCCGGGCCGCACGGCCCGAAACCAGTGCTGCAAACAATGCCGATCATTGCCGTCAAGACAACCACCGCAGGAAAGCAATAAGCCGATTTTCAATGTTCCAGCCATGTTCTTCCTCTTAAGGTTACCGATTACGGCGGCTGAAGGGTCTGGAAGCCTGCCTGTCAGGTGCTGATTTGCCCCCAAAAATCAAGCGTCCTGCGACGAATCGCAGGACGCCCGGCAGCCCTCCCCCAGAACTGCCTTACCACCGAGAGTGAGTCTAGAATCAGACTGGCCTTTCGTCCACGTCACTTTGGTAACATTCATGTAGTAATAAATATCTCTTTTTCAGGCAATCACTTAGGCCTTTCCGCAACTTAAAGCGGGTAGTGTCATCTAATGTTTTTGGTAGGATATTCATTCCAGGTCGATGTTCCGGGGCAGAAAATTCAATAATCGAAGGGGCTTGCATGGCTATTACTCAGGGAGTCTTTGAAGTAACAGATGGGAATTTTGATCAGTTAGTGCTTAAAAGCGATCAACCTGTGCTGATCGATTTCTGGGCGGCGTGGTGTGGACCTTGCAAGGCCCTGTCGCCTGTGGTGGATGAAGTGGCCGCTGCGTATGAAGGCAAAGTTAAAGTCGGCAAGATGGATGTCGACAACAGCCCGGCGACGCCTCAGCGGTATGGCGTCCGCGGCATTCCTACTTTGCTCATCTTCAAGAACGGCCAGGTGCAGGAGCAGATTGTGGGCTATGTGAGCCGCGAAGTCATTGAAAAAGCCCTCAACAAGCAGGTTGGCTAACGCGAGATTTCTGTTCAAGGACATAAACCCGGAATAGGTCCGGGTTTATCGTTACCTGGGTAGTTTTAACAGGGCCCGTAGAACCTTCATCCAGCGTCCTTTTGCAAAATCTGCCTTGTTCAATCGCTTCCCTGTGTGAGTGCGGCAGAAAAATAGAAATGCCCTCGGCTGGACACGGGCGTTGTTGGTTTTCTCTACCAATACGTAGTCACCATCCACTATGTGCTCGTCCTTCATGCTCTCACCCTTCACCTGCAGGACGAAAACGTCTTTGGAGCGGGTGATGTCGCCCAGGGAGATGGTCTCAGGGTTTTCCACTGCTTCAATCGGATGGCCGGCGGCGATGCGTCCCATCAATGGCAACGCCAGTTCCTTGGGCGGCTGCCTCTTGAACAGTCCGCGTATTGGCAGCACGTCAATGGACCGGCTGCGGTTGTAGTCACGCTTGAGCAGGCCCTTTTTTTCCAGGTTGGAAATATGTTTGTGGACCGTGGCCAGAGAGCTCAGGCCCAGCCCATCGCCGATTTCTTCAAAGGATGGCGAATAGCCGTTGCTCTGCACAAAGTCGTGGATGAAGTCGTAAACCTGCCGCTGCCTCTTTGTAATAGCCATGCAGCGAAATTATTACGAATGAAAGGCGAACTGTCAAGGATGAGGTTGTCAGGCGGAATCATTTCTCTCACCCCCTCAGTCGCTTTCTTCAAAAAAGCCGGAGGAGTTGCTGAACTATTATTTTGTTGCTTCGGCCACTCCCATCCCGCTCAGAATTTCATCCACCGTCGCTATGGCCCGGTCGATTTCTTCCAGGGTGCTGTAAAAGTGCGGTGAAAATCTCACGCCAGCCCGAGGCCGCCAGTCCACGAGTACGTCGCGTCGTAATAGCTCCTGGCAGACGTCTTTGGAATTGGGCATATCAATGGCTACGGTGCCTCCGCGCCGCTCCGGATCGCGGGGCGCGTTTACAGGCCAACCACGCTGGTCCGCCAGTTCAATCAGGCGGGCGGTCATCTTTTTGGACTTTTCCCGGATACGCGCCACGCCGGCCTCGTGAATGATCTTTAGCCCGGGCATGGCCGTGAAAAACCCGGGGACATTGGAAGTGCCCTGCATGAACCGGAACGGCGCGTCGCCGTATCGCGTGGGACCGATCTCAAAGCCAAACGGATTTGCATGGGCAAACCAGCCGGTAAATTTAGGCTCCAGTTTTTTACCCAGGTCAGGGCGCACGTATAGGTAGGACGTGCCCGGTCCGCCGCACAACCACTTGAACACGCCGCCGACCGCAAAGTCTACATTGAGGGCCTGCACATCCACCGGCACGTTGCCCAGAGACTGGAAACAATCCAGCACCACCAGAGCGCCCACACGGTGCGCTTTTTCGATGATCGGCTTTACGTCCTTGATATAGGAGCTGCGGAAGACGACGTGCGAAATGGGGACCACCAGGGTTTCCTCATCGATGGCGTCAATCAGGCGCTGTGTGGAAACGTGGATTCCATCGTCGGTGGGGACCATCTGGACGCGTGCGCCGCGGTCCCGCTGCGCCTCCCAGAAATACATCACGGAGGGAAAGTTCATGTCACTGTACACCGCCTTGTTGCGTTTGCCGCTGAAGTCAAGGCAGCTGGCCACCACGGCCTGGCAACTGGTCACGTTCAGGTGCATGCTCACCGAGCCGGGTGCGGCATTCATGAGCCCGCCGATAGCGTTGCCCACTTCCAGCGCCATCATCCACCATTTCTCTTCCCAGGCGCGCACACCGCGCGTGGCCCATATATCGCAGTATGAATGTACTGAGTCATAGACTCCGCGAGGCATTGCGCCCAGCGAGTTGCTGATCATGTAAGTGGTGTGCTCCAGGATGGGGAACTCTGTGCGGAAACGTATCAGGTCGTCAGTCATAGTGACTCATTCTGCCTCAAATTGCTCAAGTTTGCACAGCATTCCGCCGATACTCAAAATAGACTGAGGCTTAACATGCAGGCACCTTCTGTTAAAGCGCTGCTTTTCTGTAACGATGCTCAATTACTATCCACCGTGGACCGCGTGTTTCGTGACTTCCACCTCGTTACCGAGGTTTGCTCAAGCCATGACGGCGCGGCGCAAGCTATACAGGACAAGGACTTTGATCTGCTTGCCATCGACCTGGATGAGCCAGGGGCCGGCGGAGTGATGGATTGTTGGCGCAGGGGGCCCAATGCGCAAATGCTGGTTATTGCGTTTGCCCGCCAGGCGGAAACCATGAAGCAGGTCCGTGGACAAGTTCACTTCATGTTGCAGAAACCGATGACGGCATCATTGTTGACCCGGACCCTCAAGGCCGCACAAAGCCTGCTGGTGTTGAAAAGTCCGGTCGGTACAGTGGTAGGCCGTTGAGATGATATAGAGGCTAACGTCAGCCTGGGATATGGACGCATGTAAACTCGGGCGGTTCTTCTTCGCCTGAGTGTTGGCGGCGTCTGCATAAACACTGAGCTCAGGCTTCCCGTGGGCGTGTCCGTACAGACAGCGCTACGGCAGGCAGAAGCTACTTGCCGAACTCCGGTCATGGTCTTCAGCAAGTGGGTCTGGTAGGCCCAGGGCCCTGCCGATGCGCCCGTCGATTTCATTTTCCAAAGACAATCTCATGCTGAATGCCTTGCCCTCCGGCGATTGAGCAGCCCTAAAGTACAGCGTGTTTATGGCCGATACATTTGTCAGCACAAAGATTGGCTGAGGCTTTACTATGCAGGCTCCACTGACCGCACTGATGTTATGCAATGACGAGCAAGCGCTCCATGTAATTGACCACACTTTTCAGGAGTATGGCGTCTCTTCATATTTTTGCGTGAACAGCCAATCGGCCCAGGTTTCCGCCAGTCAGAGAAAATTTGATTTATTGATGCTGGACTTCGACGAGCCGGGAGCCGATGATCTGCTTGAATTTCGTTCCATTGATCTCTGGGGATACCCGAGCGTGGTCATCGCTCTGGCCAGTGACCCAGCCACCATGCGCCCATTGCTGAACAAGCGCGTGCATTTTACCTTGCAGAAGCCATTTACGCCGGAACGGATGTGCCGGACGCTTAAAGCAGGCTATAGCCTGATTGTGAATGAAAAACGGGCGGCCTTTCGCCACACCGTGTGCATCCCCGCCAACGCCGGGTATCTGGAGCACAACGTGCGCCGTCCCCTTGAAAATGCCAGGGTGCAGGACATCAGCACCACCGGCCTGTGCATTCAATCGGACAGCATTGTGCCCAAGGACTCCGTCTTGTTGGTGGACTTTGAGTTGCCGCAAATGAATATCCCGGTCAGAGTAATCGGCAAAGCGATGTGGAGTGATGCCAAGGGCTGCACCGGCCTGCAATTCCGGTTTATTCCGCCGATTGCGCAGAAACGTCTGCGCCAATGGCTGAACACGCTTTGTCCCTGGGATGCTGAACTGGTGCCCCGGCCTTTTGGCCAGCAAGACCTCAACGCAGCGGCTGTTTCCACACGGATTCAGTAGCAACCAAAAAATTCTCCGCTCATTGTAAGTCTTTGTTGCGCGTCTTCCGCGCGATGCTATATTGCATTTCACTGCAATGCGAAAACCCCAAAATGGTGGACGCCGCAAACTTACGGTGCTGTCATTGGCTGCGGCCACATACTTTATGGTCTCCGGCGGACCGTACGGCGTGGAGGACCTGGTGCAGGACGCCGGTTACCAACTGGCGATCGTCATCCTGTTCCTTACACCGCTCATCTGGAGCCTGCCCACAGGCTTGATGGTGGGCGAACTGGCGGCGGCGCTGCCGGCGGAGGGCGGCTTTTACGTCTGGGTACGGCGAGCCATGGGGCCGTTCTGGGGGTTTCAGGAGGCGTGGCTTTCTCTGGTCGCCAGTGTCTTCGATATGGCGATCTATCCCACCCTATTCGTCCTCTACCTGGGGCGGCTATGGCCTGCGCTGACCGCCGGACACAGGGGTGTGGCCATTGCTGCCGGAATGGTCCTGGTCTGCATGCTCTGGAATATGTTGGGCGCTAAAGCCGTTGGCAATGGTTCCGTGTTGCTGGGCGTGGTGATGTTAAGCCCCTTTGTTCTGATTGTGCTCTTCGCATTCTTTCGCCATGTCTCGCCTGGCTCCGGGTCGCCGGCGCATGGCAGTTTCCTCACCGGGGTTCTGGTGGCGATGTGGAACTATATGGGTTGGGACAATGCTTCCACGGTCGCCAATGAAGTGGAGGCCCCGCAGAAGACCTACCCGCGGGTAATGCTGCTGGCGCTGGGGGCCATCTTTCTTTCCTACGTAATTCCGGTCCTGGCTGTGTGGCGGCTGCATGTGCAGGCTGAAGTGTGGTCCACGGGAAGCTGGGCCAGCATTGCTTCCACGGTGGTGGGGCCCTGGCTGGGAGCTGTGCTGGTGGGCGCGGCCATGATCAGCGAATTCGGTACATTTAATGCCCTGGTTATGTCGTACTCCCGTTTGCCCGTAGCCATGGCGGAAGACGGGCACCTGCCCCAGGTGTTCGCGCGTAAGTTGAAGAACGGAGCCCCGTGGGTGGCCATTCTGGTGCTGGGTATCGGCTGGACAGCCTCGCTGGGGTTGAGCTTTGACAAGCTCATCATGCTGGATCTTCTTCTTTACGGCGCCAGCCTGGTACTGGAGTTTCTGGCGCTGATCGTGCTGCGTGTGCGTGAACCGAAGTTGGTTCGTCCGTTTCGCGTGCCCGGCGGGATGCTGGGGGCGGTCGGCATTGCCGTGGGGCCAACCGTGCTCCTGGTGATCGCACTGATTAAGAATCGCAGCGAGCATCTGGATCTGGGACGGCTGGGCAGCGTCAGCCAGTTGGCCTTTGGGCTGGCGTTGATGGCGCTGGGAGTCGTTTATTACGTGATAGCGGGTAGAGGAAAGCCTGCAATGAGCACGACTGAGCAACAGGAAACGCCGCTGGAGATCAGCTCCTGAAGCACGGGGCTTTCAACGATTTCCGGATCAAACGCCATTCCCGGAGCTTGCTGCCAGCTTTTTCCCCGGCATCAGTAGATACGCTGCGGTGAGCACTACCAGATAAATCCCCGCGCTTTTTGCGGCCACGCTTGATTGTGACACCCACCAGGTGCAGGCAATCGACGCGATGATGGCGATGAATCCAAGAATCGACCCGGTAGCGCCCAGTGGTGAATAAAGTCCGGCTTCTGCCAGTTGCTCGGTGGAGATCGATTGCCGGAAGCGAACATGGGCCAGCAGTGAGATCAGCCAGGCAATCATTCCACCCACCAGGGCGGCATTGATGATGTAAAGGTAGGCATTGGCGGTGCTGAGCTGGAGAAGAATTGCCGCAACAATCCCCAGCATTGACGCCAGCAGCGCGCCCATGGGCACGCCGTGCTGGTTAAGAACTCCCATGCGCCTGGGGGCATATCCGGAGCGGGCCAGCGAAAACAACATGCGCGAAGTGACATAGAGGCTGGCGTTTGCGCCCGAGAGCGCGGCGGAGAGGACCACCAGATTCATAATAAAGCCGGCTGCCGGAATGCCGGCAACTTTGAACACCGTGACAAACGGACTTTCAGAAACACTGGCGTTTTTCCAGGGCATCACGCCCACCAGCACGGCCATGGCTCCCACGTAAACAAATGCGAGCATGGCGAAGGCAATACGCGTGGCGCGGGCCACGTCCTTGCTGGAGCGGGCCTCGCCGGAAGAGATGGCTACCATTTCAATGCCAAGAAAGCTGTAAAGTCCAAAGGAAATTGCCAGCAGCGGCGCCGGCCAGCCTCTGGGAGCAAAGCCGCCCTGCGCCACATACTGGGGATGGACTCTTCCGGCAAAGAGCAACGCTCCACCCATGATGATAAAGACAAAGATCGTCACCACTTTCAGCAGAGCAAACCAATATTCGAAAGTGCCGTAGTGCCCAACGGAAAATAGGTTGATCGCCAGCAGAAACAGTCCAAAGGTGACCATCCATACCAGGGCCGGTACCGCGGGATACCATTGCCGCATGTAGGTGGCCGCTGCCACCACTTCTGACCCAATCGCAATGACCACTGAAAACCAGTATCCGTACCGGGCGATAAAGCCTGCCCAGCGGTTGACATAGAGTTCGGCATAGACGCCAAAGGAGCCCGCTGCCGGATGAACGGAGGACATTTCTCCCAGCGCCATGGCCACCGTCCAGGAAATGAGGGCGCTCAGCAGGAAGGTGAGAATCACGGCTGGACCAGCCACTTCAATGGCCGCTCCGGAGCCTAATAACAATCCGGTCCCTATGGAGCCGCCCACGGCCACCATGGCCATCTGTCGCGCGCTCAGTTCCTTTTTCAGGCCCTGCTCTTGATCAATCATCCGCAAAGTTATAAACGTTTGTTACGGCCAAATGCCAGATTTCCTTTTTTTCTTTGGCCGCTTTTTACCTGAAACCAACAAACATTGAGCGCCAAGGCAATTCCGCATAGAATGAAGCTACCCTGACCTCAGTTCATCCTGGTATGCCCGTTCCGGGACCACTTGAGGAAGTTGACCCCATGGCGGACATCTCCAAGCGGCTGGACAAAGCGGAAAGGTACCTGCAGAAGGGCAAGCCAGAGGCTGCCCTGGATGAGTACCTGGGTATTTTGGAAGAGGAGCCCAGGAATGAGCAGGTGCAGCAGTCAGCCGCAGACCTGTGCGTGGCGCTGGATCGCCGAGCTCAGGGCATCGAACTTCTGAGCGCTCTGTTTGATCAGGACTATGAAGCGGGTGAAAGCGCCAAAGGCTCCACCACCTACAAAAAGCTTTCCAAACTCACCACGCCCTCCCCCTTACAGACGTTCCGTTACGCCCAGCTGATCGAAAAAAAAGACCGTAACGAAGCATTGCAAGCCTACCTGGTTGCCATGAACGGCTTTGAACATCAGAAAAAAGACAAGCAGGTGCTGGCGGCGTGCAAACGCATCGTGGAACTTGCTCCGACGGCCGAAAACTTACAGGTCTCTGCCGGGAAAGCCGCCGCCCTTGGGGAAGGGAAGATCGCGTCACAGAACTTTGTTCAGCTTGGGTTGCTGCGGGAGCAGGAATCTCCGGGCGCTGGCTTTGAATCGTATGAGCGCGCCTATAGCTTTGATCCGTTAAACTTTCAGGCGATTTTTCTCTATGGCCGGGGCCTTTTCTCCCGCAACCTGGTTATGGAATGCCTGGCCGTGCTGGAGCCGGTGGTCACAACGGTAAAAGGCGTGCCGGAATTGCGAGAGCTATACGCCCGCGCTCTGATGGCGGCCAAACGTCCGGCAGAAGCGGAGCCCTACACCTGGGAGTTGTATGAGAAAGATCCGGAGCAGATGGCGGAAGTAGCGTCCCTGGTAGGCGTCTATCTGGACATAAACGATACGCGTGGCGCTCTGGCCCTGGCCAGAAAACTGGAAGAGCATGAGACCGCCGCCGGGCGCGGGCGTGAGTTTATCACCAGCATGTTTGAAATGTCTGAGAGCCGGAATATCACGCTCGGTTTTGCGGAATACCTGGCCAAACTCTTTGATGGCGCCAACCGTGAACAAGAGTACAGCGGCACCCTGTTGAAGCTTTTTCAACTGTATTACACAGCGGGGAAATATGGACAGGCAGGTGAGACGCTGGACCGGGCAGCTGAACTGGATCCCTATGAGCCCGGCCATAACAAACGGCTGGAAATGTTGCGCGGCCGCATTGACGATCACGAATACAGCCGGATTGCCAACCGGTTCCACCGCGTCGAGAACAAAGAGCAGACCGCTGCTCCATCTCCCCAGCCTCAACCGGCAGAGTCCCCGCGCGAATCAGAGCCCACCGTGCTGGAGGACTTTATTCTGCAGGCTGAGATCTATCTGCAGTACGGCATGCGGTCAAAGGCGCTGGAACGGCTGGAACGAGTGAGCAAGCTGTTTCCGCGAGAGGAACAGAAGAACCAGAAGTTGCGCCACCTGTATATTTCCGCTGGATTTACGCCGGTGTATGAAGTGGCCGCAGCCGTGGCCCTGGCCGGTCATTCCACCCCGCCAGCTCAGACATCAACACAGGAAAAAACGCCTGCGGCTGCCCCCAACGAGGAAAACGCGGTTGACAATTTTGCCCGCGTTACCGAGATCACACGCAATATCTACCGGCAGTCAAACGTAAAGAGCGTGCTCTTTACAGCGGTGAACGATATTGGACGGCATTTTAACGCCAGCCGCTGCGTAGCGGGACTGTGTACGATTGGTAAACCGCCTTCCGCAGCTCTGGAATATTGCGCGCCCGGGATCAAGCAGTCTGACGTGATGGCCATTGTCAAGCTGATTGGATTGACGCAACAGCTTGCGGTGAATGGTCCGGTGACCATTTCTAATGCCAAGGCCTCGCGGGAACTGGCGCCTGCCGCCGAACATATCCACGCACTGAACATTGAGTCGCTGCTGGCGGTGTCACTGGTGGATGCGGGCGAGCAATCGGGCATCCTCATTTTGGAGCAGACCTCTCCCCGCCAGTGGCGGCAGACTGATGTTGTGGTGCTCAAAACCATTGCCGAGCAGATGGTGCTGGCCGTGAGCAACGTGCGCCTGCGCACGCTGATGAAGACCCTGGCCGTGACCGATGAAAAGTCGGGGCTGCTGAAACGCTCTTCCTACCTGGACGTGCTGCTCTCCGAGGTGCGCCGCTCGCTCCAGCAGAAGATCCCGATGTCGCTCATGCTGCTGCATTTCGGAAAGGCTTCCGCGCTGGCCAAGGAGATTGGCGAGGCCCAGGTGGAAAACATGATGCAGCAGATAGGCCAGGCGCTGGCCTCGCATATCCGCCAGAATGATGTCGCCGTCCGCTATGATCTGACGACGATTGCGTTGATACTCTCCGACACCACGGAAAAGAATGCCTTTCTGGTCGTCGATAAGATGAGGAAGGTACTCACTTCCACCAAAATTCCCGGCACGGAACGTACGCCGCCCATCAGCGTGGGAATTGCTGAAACCGTATTGCTGGAGCGTTTTGACGCCGTGGACATGGTCACAGAGGTGATCAATCGGGTGGAAAGCGCACTGGAAGTTGCCCGCGCTGAAGGCGGAAACAAAGCCCACTCGCTCGCGTCGGCATTGCAGCCGAACGCGGTAGCTTAACCGATCACGCAGGCTGGGCTTCGATTAAGAGTTTCATTCGAAACTCAGCGGCCCGGCATCGACGGCCGCCATTCTGACCGCAGAGGCAGCACGATGACGTAAAACCGAACCTCGCCATTTCATCAGGAAAATATCTCGTCAGAAAGAAAACATCATTTGCAGATCGATGCGTCGATTGGCAGATTGCGTGTTAAAAACGCCGCCAGCCAAAGCGGTTGATTTTCCAAACAAAGCAGAGCTGAGATTGCCGATCGGTGGAGCAGGATTTACGTTGTTGAAAATGTTGCGGGCATTGGCGCTGAACGTCAGGCTATAGCGTTGATTCGATTTTTCTCCGCCGCCAAATGGGCCGCCTCTTCCGCCACCGCCCATCGGGCCGCCTGGGCCGTCTCTCCGGCCACCGCCCGGACCGCCAACTCCAGGTACGCCACCTGGTCCGTTGCCGCGCTGTTCACCCTGCTGCGGGTTGGCGGCCTCAAGCTTGGGGCCAAGACCAATCGTTTTGCTGACGCGCATATTCAAAGTGAACTGCGCGGGGCTGGCGCCGAAATTCGAAGGCACAATCGTCTGGCCGGGAATGGGATTGGTATCAAACGCGCCAAAGTTGGTTTGCACCACGCTGGAACGTGAGAGATCGGTGGCAAAGGCTGGACGGTCATTGAAGATGGAATCGCCATTCAGGTCTTTGCCGGTAATGATGTTGAACGGCGCGCCGGAGTTCGCCACCATGAACGGGCTTACGCGGAAACCATGCGGCAAGGCAACGGTGCCGCCAAAGAAGAGACGATGGCGAACGTCAAAACCCGCGCGCCCATAGTCCGCGGAAACTCCCTTGTTGGGGTCAGAAGGAAAGCTGCCGGCCCCGGACGTGTTGCTGTTGGCATGACCGAACATATAAAAACTGAAGAGAGTCAGCTTAGTGCCGGCCCGCATGTTGAAGCTGGTAATCAACTGGTCCTGATTGAATACGCCACCGGATTCATACTGGTATTGCGGCGCTCCAGTTGGGCTCAGGACGCTCGAAAAAAGCTGATGGACGCCGTGCGAATGCAAATACGTTTCTGTCAGCGTGGCTGACTTGGTGATCTGGCGCTCCACTGATCCGGCAAACTGGACCGTGTAGGGTGTTCGCAGATTGGGATCGATGGTGTATGTGGTGTTTGTCGTCGTACCCAGAGGGTTTGAGACTGGATTGGGGAACACCGGGTTCTGAATGACGAACTGCTGTTGGCTGATTCCGTTCAGCCGCTCTGCCTGCATGATCAGGTTCTGGGCAAAACGATCATAAAAAAGGCCGAATCCGGTGCGGATCACGGTTTTTGGCGCGGCATTTTTCTTGCCGCCAAGTCCCCAGGCAAAGCCAACGCGCGGGGCCCAATCGCCATGGTCTTTAATGCCATTCTGTGTTTCAAATCTAAGCCCGTAGCTGAACGTCATATTCGGACGCATCTTCCAGTCATCTTCGGCATATAAGCCGCCGTCGGCAAACGTGTCTTGGGTCAGCGGATTCCCCGTGACAATCGTCAGCTGTGTGGGTGTGCCATTCTTGAAATTCTGCAGGGAACTGATTTGCTGATGCGTGACTGCATCGGTCGTCGCGCCAAAGGTGTACGTTCCATTGAAGTTCTGTGTAGAGGTGGTGGAGTTGGCCGTGGCCCGCAGCCGTCCGCCCAGCCGCATGAAGTGGTTGCCCTTGTTGATGGAGGTATAGTTCTGCAGCTCGTAGTGGTTGGTGATCACGGAGCTGATGCCCTGCGAATTGCCGCCGGAGACGAATTGCCCCAGTACATTGATGGTGGGCGTAAGAGCCAGGGGGCTCTGGTCGGTATTGCCGCGTTCCCACTCAAAGCGCGTTTCATTGATGGCGTGGGGACTGAGAATCTGCGTGTCGCTGACCTGGATTTCGTTCTCATCGCCGGCCTGGTTGTAGCCTTGTGACGGCAAGCTCAACTGGCTGATGCCATCATTCTCTTCGTGGTTGTGGGTGTACTGGTACCGCACCATCAGCGTGTTGGAGGCCGCCACCTGGTAGTCAAAACGCGAAGTAAAGTTGGTGCGCACGCGCGGATTCAAAATGCCCACCGCGGATTGGTTCGCCGCTGTGAAGGCAGCCGGCAAAACCACCGTAGCTTCATTTATGTTCCGCCGCTCGGCGTTGATCTGATAAGAAGCCTTTTTTCCTAACGGTCCGCCAACATTGCCGCTGATCATCTGCGTGCTGAAGGCGGGCTCGGCGGCGGCAAAGGGATTCAGCCCGTCCAGGAACGAATGGTTGTCATTGAAGGAAAACTGGCCATGCAGTTTGTCCGTGCCGGGCTTGGTCAGGATCTCAATCCGGCCAAAGCCCATGCGGTCATACTGCGCGGAGAACGGGTTCTGGTTGATGCGAATTTCGCGAATGGCGGATTTGGGTGGAAGCTGGCCGCCGGTGAACCCGTCAATGTAGATTTGCCCGCCGTTCGGTCCAGCGGAAGGCCCGGCCAGCGCCTGCAATTCTGACTGCAATTCGTCGGGATCGTCGGAAAGAGCGTCCAGGTCCTTGCCGGTGATGACAACGCTGCTGGCATTGTTGTCTGAGCTGGTACTTACCTTTGCGGCGTCGCCTTGCACGTCAACGCTTTCTTCCTTGATCATGATTTCCAGCGGCACGTCAATTTTTCTGGCCTGGCCGGCGGCAATTTCAATTTCCTGCGCGGATGGCACAAAGCCTTTGGCCGTTACGCTCATGGTGTACTTGCCCGGCGCCAGATTGCGGAAGTCATACTCGCCGGCGCCGCCCGATTTCCCTGTAACTACCAGACCGCTGGAATTTTTAAGGGTGATAGCGGCCGCAGGAATCACCGCGCCGGTCTGGTCAAGAATCTGACCTTGCAGACGGCCTACGGCAGGCTGTGCCAGCGTTGCTCCGGAAAAAACCAGAAGGACGGAAATAATCAAGGTGAAGGCCCGCAGGCATCTCACCGTTGGCCAGACTTTCATCAATGTCTCCTCAAACTCACGTGTTATTGCGGGCCGCCGCCTTCGCCGCCGGGTGCGCCCAGGTTCCATCCGGAAAAGAGCGCTGCCGCGCTGCTGCCGTTGGGGGATGCTGTAAGGATCGGATCTACGCCGCCCAGCAGGGTAATTGCGCTGACTTCATTGCCGCTGCCCTGTGTGGCCACAATCATGACCGCATCTTCTTTCTGTAAATCAGCCAGGGTTATGCTGGGAATGCGGCCCAGCATTTGTTGGAAGTCCGCTCCGCCGCCCGGACGCGGCCCGCCGGGGCCTGCCGATGGGCTGCCTGCCTGCGCTGCTCCGCCGGATGGCGCATTGCCGGCTGAGGTGGGTTGAGCAGCTCCGCCCTGTGCCCCGCCTTTCATGAAAACCGCCAGCCGCTGCGCCATCTGAGGGGCCAGCTTCCGCAATTGCGAATCGGAATTGAATTTCACTACCACGGATTTTTTCGCCAGGATATCTTTCACGGTAATGCTGTTGTTCGCTGTATCAATGAACGTGATGGTCCCGGCAATATTGCGGAACGTTCCAGAAATAATTTCTTCCGCCGTCAACTCTTTGCCGTCAGCGCTGCGATTGCCGCGAGCGCGCAGCTGGTCTCCGCTCTTGATCTGGTCGAATGTCCCCTTTTGCGCGTCGGTAAATTTGATAGAGTTCGGCGAATAGCGCAGGAAGCCGGTGTCCTTTGAAGTCTTGATCGCAACCGTGAGGGTCGGGTTGACGGAGACGGTAATGACGCCGCTTGCAGCATCCACCGCGCTCACAATGCCGCCGGTCCCGCGTTTCTGCCAGTCTTGCAAGTCCTGCTGCTGTTTCTGGGCAACATCAGCCTGCTTCATCACCACAATTGAGGTAGCGGCAATTGCGTTATTTTCAGCCGGCTTGCCGCGCACCAGGATGCGGTCGCCGGCCTGAAGTTCGCTCGGCGTCATCGGCGTGGCGCTCTTAAGGTCTGTCTGGCCAGGGGCCAGCCGCATGATGCGCGTGCCTTCCTGCACGGTGATGGTCACGTCAGGACCGGAATCGGATTTCAACACCAGGGTGTTTCCGGTCATCGATTTCAGGGTGCCAACGTTTTTCGCCGCCGCAACGGGGGTACTTTGTGCTGCCTGTGGGGGCTGAGGGCGCGCCTGTGCAGGCGTGGCGGAAGCAATCAACAGGCTGCCGCCGCAGATAAAAATCGTAAGTGAGTGCATGCAATTCATTACAAATGTTCTGCCTGTGAGCAATCAGAACTCTCCCGCAACTGTTGAATTCCGCAAATCTCTTTTTGCGTTCTGGAGATGGCCGATTTTTTCGAAATTGCGTCTTGCCCAACCCGCTTTATCGGTTGTTATCGGCCTTGCTGAACCTATGACAGACAGCCGCAATCATCTCAAAATTGGACATCCGATGGGTGTAAAAAGATAGCAAAAAATATGTTAAGTTAGGCGGTTCTGTGATCCGGCGCCTGCGCCGCCCAATGGCTTCTCCTGCCTGCGTCGCATACCAGCCAGTCATGGTGTGACGGATGCCCCGGCTTATTTCTTCATTTGCCGTTGAAGCACTGAATCCAACGCAGCTTTGTTTTTTTCGTATTCTTCGCGCGTGATTTTACCATTCAGCCGGTCGCTTTCCAGCTGAAACAGTTCGCTCTTAAGAACATCAATCATGTTGCCCTGCGCTGGCGTTGCCGAGGCAACAGGCCTCGGCGTGTTATTGCCCGAACGGTTCAGGGACCTTTTTGCGGCTTTGGCTTGCTTCGCCGGACGTGCGGCGGCAGATTTGCGCCACAGCCACACTCCGCCAGCGGCAACAACAATGATCATCGCGCCAAGCAAATACCATAAGGAATTGCCCGAGCTTTCAGGCGTGTTGCCCGCGGGCGCCGTTGTTGCCGGGCCCGTTTCGCCGGCACGCGGAGCCACACCTTGCCCGGAAACAGAAAACCGTACCTGCTGGCCGGCGGGAATATTTTTAGCAAAAAACACGGCCAGCCCGGCTTCGTCACTATCCTGTGCGAAAGGGTTGGTCACACCCCTGAACTGCATGCTCTTGGGCAGCAGAATGCCGAGTTCGCTCAGCATGGAATCCTGTTGGACGGTAAACTCGAACGCGCCGCTGTAGGGCATCTTATAGGTCACTTCGAGTTTGGAAGTGCCTGGGCGAACCGGAAAGTCGAATGCAAAGCGGTTCTTTGCGCTGGAAGGCGCAGGTTCCACTGCCAGCGGCAATCCGCTTGGTCCAATCACGGAAGCTTGCATGAATTGTGCGCCTTCCGGCAGCGTGACGGCAAAGGTCTCATTGCCGATCTTGCTGCGCGGCGGCTGCGACCGGTTTTGAATCGAGAAAGACTCGATCACGTCCATTTGGCCGCCGCTGGCTTGCATGCGATATACCAGCGCGTCAGCGGCCACGCCGGTCAGCTGGGTCGCGGCGTCATAGATGGTCACATCCGCGGTGGTAACGCCGGAAGGGACGGGCTTGAAGTAATGGACGCTTTCCCGGGTCACGCGCACCAGAAGCTGGGGTGCATTCGATGCATTGAGCGTATAGCGGCCCTGGTTGTCCGTACGCGTGCGGGCCACTTCATCCATGCCTCCGGCCAGTGAGAGCAACACCACCTCATCGCCGGAAGAGGGCTTGTTTGTGGTTCCGTTGGTGACGGTTCCCGTGATCTGCTGAGCCGGCAAGCCGGCTGGGGCCAAAAGACATAGGAATAGCGCTAAGCGATTGAAGAATGCCACGATTACTCTCAGTATGAGTTGAGTATTTGTGGCCACTAGTTTAACCGATTTTAAAGGCGCATTGCGTATTTACCACCAAGGCTGTGGGTGAAGGAACGGATCTGGGCTGGACACGTGCGGCGCATCGTGAAAAAACACCGCGGAGACATTCAGGTGCTATTGCAGCCGCGGGATGCGCGCTTTACAAGCATGGCTGCCGCTTTCAAAAAAGCGAGCCGCTAATCATTGCCATTATTATCGAACGTGTTGCGGTCGACAAACGCTCTGAGCCTGCGGGAGCGCGAGGGGTGGCGCAGCTTGCGCAGGGCCTTGGCCTCAATCTGCCGGATGCGTTCGCGGGTGACCTGGAAATTCTGTCCCACATCTTCCAGAGTGTGTTCCGAACCATCTTCCAGGCCAAACCGCATCTTGATGATGCGCTCTTCGCGCGGGTTCAACGTGCGCAGAACACTGGCCGTCTGCTCTTTCAGGTTCACGCGGATCATGGCCTCAGCGGGTGAGAGGCCGGCGGTGTCCTGGATAAAATCGCTCAGGCGCGAATCTTCTTCTTGTCCCACCGGGGTTTCCAGTGAGATGGGCTGCTGCGCGATCTTCATGGCCTTCCGCACTTTTGACACAGGAATGTCCATGCGCTTGGCGATTTCTTCCGTGCTGGGTTCATGGCCAAGCTCCTGCACCATTTGCCGTGAGACGCGCACCAGTTTGTTAATAATTTCAATCATGTGCACGGGAACGCGAATCGTGCGTGCCTGGTCAGAGATGGCCCGGGTGACCGCCTGGCGTATCCACCATGTTGCGTAGGTGGAGAATTTGTACCCGCGCCGGTACTCAAATTTGTCCACGGCCTTCATCAGGCCCATATTGCCTTCCTGAATCAGGTCAAGAAACTGGAGGCCACGGTTCGTATATTTTTTGGCAATGGAAACCACCAGGCGCAGGTTCGCTTCCACCAGTTCCCGCTTGGCATACTCGGCGTCCATATTGCCCTGGACAATTTCACGCTGGGTGCGGCGGAGCTCTTCGAAATCGGCGCCGGCATCCTCTTCCAGCTTCTTGAGATCGGCCAGGCACTGGCGCTGCTGCCGTTTGTATTCCGTTCGCTGGGCTTCATTGCGCGTGCCGGTGTATTTTTTCTTCAGACCCTGGGACTTGCGGTCCAAGGTCCGCATGTCCTCCGTTGTTTTGGTCACCAACCCGATGAGACGTTTGCGTTCCGCATGGGAATACCTGAGTCCACGAATAATGCGCGAGACCAGCACTCTTTTCCGGCTCATCTTCCAGAGTGTCCGGCGATATTTTTTGGCGTTCTCCCGTGGAGTGATGGCTGCCAGCTGTTCTGCCAGGACTCGAATGGCTGCCGCATGCGATGCCAATTCATGGATCAAGGCGAGGGTGGCCTTGGCGCGGGCGGCCAGAATCTCTTCCGTCAGTTCTTCCTCGTCAAAAACCACGATGTCTTTGATCGAGCGGGCGCCGCGTTCCAGGTCTGCACCGATGGCAATAATTTCGCGAATCACGAGAGGAGAGCGCGAGATGGCCTTCAGTACCCGCAGGTGCCCGCGTTCGAACCGCTTGGCAATCTCCACTTCACCTTGCCGCGTAAGCAAGGGCACAGTCCCCATTTCCCGAAGATAGAGGCGCACGGGGTCACTGGTCTTGTCCATGACGCCGGGACTCAGCCTGAAGTCCAGTTCCTCGCCATTGTCCAGGGTTGATTGAGACTTTCCTCGCCGCTGGGAAGGCAAACCGTCATCGTCCAGGTCGATACCCATGTCATCCATGGGCAACTCAAGGTCTTCCAATTCGGCAGAGGCGAAAACCTCCTCACCGATCAGGCCGCTCACATCCTGCGTGCTGAGGTGAACTTCATCTTCCGCGTGTTCTGGATTTACCAGATCGTCGTCGGCGTCGAATTTTTCGCGAGGGGTCAAGCACTGCCTTTCGCGCGTTGGAAATCAGACATGAATCGCGCCGCTAAGCGACAGGGGTTGCAGTTTCCGCACGAAACAGGGGGGAACTGTTCGCGGGGGTGATAAAAAAAAGATGCCTTCGGGCACCGGATTCCACGGAAGGCAGCAAGTAGCCTAAACAACAGGCTTGAGATGCAAGGAATCAATCTCTTTAAGGATCGTCTGGAGCCGTTGTTCCAACTGCTTTTTCGTGCGCGGCTTGCGTTCTGTTCGCGAAAATTGCCCATAGTTCGCGATCGACCGGCGGTAGTAGTCCGCCGTTTTCGCAAGTAATTCGGCCTTTGGATCATTTTGTGTGGACATATTCATATTCTATAGGAGATTCACGCAAATGCCCCATGGCATTTTTACCCGGTGTGCTTTTTCTAACTAAATCGAGCTACCGTGGCAGGGCCGCTCTTTTGAGAGAGGCCCTGCCCAGGTACTTACCTAGTTCAAGTATTTACCTGCTTCGGTACTTAAACGCTATATCGCTGAAGCACTTCGCCGGGAAGGCATACCCTGCGGGAGCCCGGCTTCACAGGTACCGGCACCATAGAAGAGACGTCCACCGGCATCGAGCGTTCCTCGCGTGCCAAGTCGCCGTCAGCGTTTTCACGCCGGATCTTGAGTTGCAGTGTCCGTTCCAGCCTGGCCAGGTCAGAGCGCTCCACCCGGGAAAAGAACGTTACTGCATTTCCCTTGGCCCCGGCTCTGCCTGTGCGTCCCACGCGGTGGATGAAATCTTCCGGAATGGCTGGAAGGTCATAGTTGATGACCTGTGCGATGTTATCGACGTGGATGCCGCGCGAGGCCACGTCCGTGGCTACCAGCACCCTCGATTTTCCGTGCTGGAAGGCGGTCAGGGCGCTGTTGCGCTGCGACTGTGTCCGGTCACCGTGCAAAACGCCTACGTTCATTCCTTGCCGTTTCAGCTTCTCGCCCAGGCGGTCCGTGGCCCGCTTGGTGCGGACAAAAATCAGACTGCGGCCCGTTTCATCATCCAGCAGACGCTTCAGGAGCGCGAGCTTCTGGTCAGCGTGTACTTCATAGGCCGTCAATACGACGGAATCCGATGCCTTGCTGGTAGAACCAAAAGAAAGGCGAACCGGGTCGCGAACATAATCATGGATCAGGTGGACTACGGACGCTTCCAGCGTGGCGGAGAAACACAGGGTCTGCCGTGCCTTGGGCAACTGGCCGACGATTCTGCGGATGGCGGGAAGAAAGCCCATGTCGAGCATTCTGTCCACTTCATCCAGCACCAGGGTCTTGATGCCGTCGATCGAAATCAGGTTTCTATCGAACAGGTCTTCAAACCGGCCTGGTGTGGCAATGATCAGTTTTGCTCCGGTACGGATCGCCTGCAATTGGGCGCGCTCCGGCGTGCCGCCGATGAGCAGCGCCGCGGCGGGCAGCTTCTTGCCGCGCAATTGCTCATATTGTTTGCCGATTTGCAGTGCCAATTCCCGTGTGGGGACCAGCACCAGCGCTCCCAGTCGGGAGTTCGGCTCTTTGAGCATCTTTTCCATTACGGGCACCAGAAACGCAAGCGTTTTGCCGGTGCCTGTCTGTGCTGTTGCCACCACATCCTTGCCGTTAAGGGCGTGAGGAATGGCTGCGCTCTGGACCTCAGTAGGGTTAATGAATTTGGACGCGGTTAGACGGTCCTGTAGATAAGGAGATATGGGTAGTTCTCTAAAAGTCGACACTTCTGGATTTTTTGCTTTCTTTTGATCGGCGGCGGGTGCTGGCAGAGACGTTTCACAAACGTCCAGGCAGAGTGATCTCATGCCGATATTTTCAATTTTTGCCGTAGACAATCGGAGGCCGTCATGAAGGTGAGTTCCCGGACCAGATCTCGATCAAGAGAAACCCTACAACCGCAGATCTAAAGCAAGTGCAGTATAGCACATTTTTGGGTGCATACCAGCGTTATCTGCTGGGGCAGTACGTTTGTGCCAAATGTTGCGCATTTAGGCTGAATGCCGGCCATCCTTAAGTATTGGGCATTTGAGAAGTTATTGGGCATTTGAGGATGACAGCGCTGAATTCGGGCAGAGCCTTGGCTGCAAGTTAGAGCAGGGATTGGTTCTTAAGTCTTTCAAATCCAGACTGCGTGAGCCGGCCCAGCTCTTCAAAGCAGTCTTCAAAGCTGCCCTGGTTAGAACTTGAGAAATTGAAACAGGATTGTCCCTGCATCATCTTTTTGAGGGCGGGAGAGATTCTATCCAGCAGATCGGGAAACATATATAAAGCAGGCAGATAGAAGCTAACGTAATTCTTCTTGATCTTGGCGCCGGCAAAGAGCAGTTTTCGACCGTTGAGACTGGCCGACTGAGTTTCCAGATAACAGTTGCCGGGCTTGTCTGTTTTGACCGACAGTTGAGATTCGTAGGGCTTCAGGAGCTTCCGCAGAGCGGTGAAAACAGCGCTATGGCTTTCCGTAAGGGCAGTACTCGCAGGCGCGCGGTTGTTCGCAACAGCCATAGTAAGGTCAGCCAATCTGTGTGGAACGCCAAGCGGTCCAAATCACGCTTTTAAGGCAATGGCGATGACACGGTCGTCAGGTTCGGAAGGTCCATTGTTCCGTGGTGCTTCCGCTCCTGGATATGGTCCCAAACCAGCTGATCGGCTACCCAGGAAGCTTGTTTCCGGGCAAGCTCAACGGTGTGGCCGGCTGGATCATTGCGGATGGCGAACCGTTGTCCGCACTTGCCGCAGACAACGGTTTCCATGAGGAGGGCGCTGGAAGCAGGCTCCGCTGTTCCGCGCAGACGTCTTACAACGCCGTTTTTCACCAGCGTGGCTCTCTGCGCTGGCGCGGGCCGCGATCATTGCCCCGGCCACCACCGCCGTCACGGAAGCCGCCACCGCCGCCGCGCGGTGTTTGTGGTCTTGCTTCATTCACGGTAAGGGCGCGACCGCCTGAATCTTTGCCATTGAGTGCTGCCATGGCTTTTTCGGCTTCATCATCGTTGGGCATGGAAACAAAGCCAAAACCGCGTGAACGTCCAGTGTCCCGGTCCGTGGCCACGGAGGCGCTTTCAATACTGCCGTAGGGTTCGAACAGCGACCGTAGTTCCTGCTCTGTCATGTGGAAAGAGAAATTTCCGACGTAAATCTTCTTCAATTGCGACTCCTTTGTGGTGCTGCGTAGGTTGGGCTGTTCTCAGCAGAAATAGGCAGGGACAAAAAGCGGGAACTTCGTGTCTATCTGAGTCGAGGACAACTGAGTTACAGCATCAATACTACACCTGAAGTGGTGCTGATGCCGGAAAGTGGCTAAAAATCGTGAAATCCAAACCCTTCAGGGACACCGTCTTCGTCATACTTCACCGTGAGGTCTTTGGGCGCTTCCGGGGTGGCAGTGGGGTCGTCCTGCTGCAATTTGCGTTGGGCTTTGCGCTGCGCTTTTTCGGCCTGCTTCTCCTGCCGGGCGCGCTCTTTCTGCCGCTTGCCAAAGGTGCTGCGAGATACTGCCATGGGCTCTCCTGAATCCGAGATATGGACGGGGCACAACAAGCCACACCGTCCCTTTCTCTATTGTACGTTATCTTTGGCAGATTTGGCGCTCTGGATATGCTGTTGAAAAAGCTGGCGGAAAAAAATTGTGAAGAAAAAGCGCTTGCACCCCACTGAGAAGAAAGATAGCTCAAATATCTTCCGTTTATCGTGTCCAAACCTCTTCATGCCGTCAAAATGCCGCTGCTGTTCAACTGAACTGGCTGCGGAAGACAGCTTTGATATGTGCGAGCCGGGCGTCAAGTGCCGCCATTTCGTCCGGCAATTCCAGATCGCGAGCGGCGGAGATTGCATCGTAAAATGCTTCCTTGGCATCGCTGTAGCGGGCAGTTGCGTCAGAAGAGGAGTGTACCTCATAGAGCTGGTCATAGGCTTCCTCGCCCAGTCGCTTGCAGGATTCCAGACGCTTGCGCATTGTGTCTTCCCACCAGAGAAGATAGTGCTCACGGTCACAGAACTCAAGATTGCCCTGCTGAAGTGGAAGAAGAATTCCAGTCAGCACGTGGTCGCCGCATACCACACATGTGGCTTCGCCCTCGCGGGGCGCGCTCCCCATATACCAGGGGACCCGCTGGTATCCACGCGTATACACCGAGCCGTAGACAGGGCCCAGAGGTCTGGGTTCACGCGAGTGCTGGTTTTTACAATAGGTCCAGTGAGGGTTGCTGATGGCGAAGCCGCGGATCGTACAAAAGCCGGGCAATTCCTGTTCTTCACCGGGGCCGGGCCAATGGCCGTTGTTGGCCTTGTTGAAGCCGCAGCGGGCGCAGTTGTCTGGACCACCATTGGGCAAGACTACCTCTTGAAAGCTGGGTTCAGGTTAGCGGGCAAGCAGACTCACGTCAACGCATTTGCGCGCTGTCTTAAGTTTCATCGTCTTTAAAACATTAATGGCTTAACGGGCATTGGCCGCAACTAATACTGGCTCAGCCTCATTTCTTACCGGCAAGGGTATGGCCCGAACAACCAGTATCAGAATGGCTGCGATAAAGGCCAGCGCGGCGGCGCCATAAAAGACCACATTCCAATTTCCATACTTCAGGAAAAATTTGGCGGCAAGCCATCCGGCAAGGATTGCGGCTACACCTTTGGCCATATACAGGAAGCCATAGTTAGAGGTGGCGTTGTTAGGGCCATAGTAGTCGCCAATAATTGCCGGAAAAAGCGAAAACATGCTGCCCCAGATGAAGTAGAGCACCACCAGCGAGATAGTAAATGCGACTCCGGAAGTGCGGCCGACGATCAGCACGGCAAGCAGGCCAACCGCCTGAAGTACGTAGGGAATAAACATGGACATTTCCCGTCCAAGGCGGTCGGAAATCCAGCCCCAGAAAATCCGTCCCGCGCCATTGGAGAGACGTCCGAGCGCTAACGCGGCGGTGACTGCGGCGGCGCTGATCTTGAAGGTGTCGGCAACAACCGCGGTCTGGATCGTGACCATGGAGCCGCCGGTGTTGATCATGACAAAGCTGAAGAACAGCAGATAGAACTGGGGCGTCATCAACATCTGCAAGCTGTTGAACTGTTGTGAATTGCGCCGAACACGCGGTGACACCGCCTTCTTGGCGGCCGGCGTGACATGAAACTCAGCGCCGGGGTTGTGCAGGAACTGCGCGGCAATCACAATCAACAATCCCTGGATGATGCCGGTGTACAGAAATGCATTGTGGTAGTTGGAGGACTTAATGATCCAAGTGATGGCAGGAATAAAGAGGGCAGCCCCTGCGCCGAAGCCGGCGGTGATAAAGCCGGCGACCGTACCGCGCTTGTCCGGGAACCACTTGAGAGCGGTGGCGACGGAGCCACTATAGATGAAGGCCGCGCCCACTCCGGCCACGGAGTAGAGCACTTCGAGTTGCGTCAGGGTATCGGCGTAGCCCATGCCGGTCCAGCCAATGCCCACCAGCACTCCGCCCACGGTGAGGAAAATGCGCGGGCCCAGACGATCAATCAACCAGCCTTCCACCGGGGTGACCCAGGTTTCAAACACCAGGAACAAACTGGCGGCCGTTTGAATACCAATCAGGCCCCAATCTTTGTGCGCCTGCTGCAGCGGCTTCACAAACAACGCCCAGGCATATTGGAGATTAGCGATCATCACCATGCAGATCAGGGCGCTGCCGAATTGAATCCAACGCTTGCTCATGTGTTCCCCTCTCTGAATTACATTTTCTGTCCTGCCACCGCTCCCCGCCGCTCGGCCAGCAATTTGGCGCATGCATAAACAGAGCGCGTGTGCGGCATCGTCATGCCCACGCGTTCGCCCACTTCCAGCACTGCGCCCACAATCGCTTCCAGTTCCAGGGGCCGTCCCGCTTCCAGGTCCTGCAGCATGGACGTTTTGTGCTCGCCCACCTTCGCTGCTCCCGCCATTCGCTGCTCAATGGAGACCTGCATCTTCACGCCAAGTTTTTCCGTCAACTGCTCGGTTTCCTGCATGATGTTGCGAATCAAGGACGTGGTGTCCGGGTTGCTCAGCATTTGCGCCAGGGTTGCACCCGTCAAAGCGCTGATGGGATTGAAAGCCACGTTGCCCAGGATTTTCACCCATATCTCATTGCGCAGATGTGCGGTCACCGGCGCGCGCAGGCCGGAAGCAATCAGCGCATCGGCGATCTTGCGTATACGCTCTGACCGCGAACCATCGGGCTCGCCCAGGGATATCCGGTTGCCCTCATTGTGCCGGACCACGCCCGGCTCGCTGATCTCGGTTGCGAAGTAGATGAGCGATCCGATCACGCGCCGCGCCGCAATGGCCGCT
>WNFP01002459.1_pt1 | contig 26355 bp, 16 predicted proteins | sample 5400201 | NCBI WGS metagenome assembly WNFP01 (sample SAMN13153355, study PRJNA577476) | soil metagenome | isolation source: 115 cm saprolite under Madrone tree | place: USA:California | collected 2016-06-14 | reverse complement strand
ACGACGATTCCGGTATCTCCATATAAGCGCACTTGTAGATCATCGATCTTGAATTCGGTGAAAACAATGTCGCCGCTCATGCTTTTCAAATCTTCCCGTTTGTTCACGATGCTGCCGTCAGGCCACACAACCGTGCAATTTTCCGCTTCCAAGCGCTCGGTGTATGAGCGGTCGCCTTTCATACGCGCTTCCGCCCATTCGTACTGGGTCTTAATGAGCGCCTGCTCGTCCTCGGACTTGTTTTTCATAATGGCTGATCGTTTGGCAGACGCGCGAGCAAGTCAAACCTGGCATGAGTCATTGGATGCGACCGAGCACTAGCCGCAGGAAATGCGCATCAGAGAATTTTGCGTTTGAACCTTGTCGCACAATGATTGCCTTCAGCGACGGAATTACAAACAAGCGCTGATAGCCCGAGCCGAGCGCCACCACCATGTCGGCTGGCGCGTCCTTGCAGATACAAACATCTGTCCATTGCGCGTTCTGCCACGGAAAATCGAGCATTCGTTCCATATTTGCCTCGCGACCGTTCGGGGACTGCTGATTTAACCAGAATGTGAGGCCGTACGACGGATTGACTTGCGATCCAGCGAAGGCCTCGCGCAACAAATCTGCCGGAACAATTTGTCGTCCGCGATAATTGCCGTTTCCTATGACCAGCTCGCCCAGTCGCGCCCATTCGCGCGCAGTCAATTCAAACCCTGTCGCTGGCAACGGATTGCCGAGAGAATCTTTCTTGTAGTTGAGACGATGCAGTCCGAGCCGGTCCGACACGTGGCCTTCGAAGTATGCGATGGTGCTGCGACCTTTCAATTTCCGGCGCAGCAGCTCGGAAAAAATCTGAATATGGCTCGGGCCATAAATGAAAGCCGATCCAGGTTCAGCAATCGACGGCAACCGAATTGCCATGGTGTTTCGGTCTCGAATCGAGGGGCGCTGAAGGCGCGAAGCGGCTTCGATACCATCCGTCTGATTAAGCAACTGCCGAATGGTGACCTGCGATTTGCGTGGATCACTCTTCCATTCAATGATCGTGTCCGACACTAGATCATCGAGTCTGAACAATCCGTCATGCACGGCGGCCAATGCGGCAATGCCCCAGAAACTTTTTGTCCCGCTGAAGATCGGCCATCTGCCGCTCGCTGATCCGCCTTTGGCATAATGCTCGAAAATCGTCCTGCCATTCTGCATCACCAGCATGGAGACTCCACGTTTGCTCTCGGAATACGTTGCCGCACGCGCGCAATCGGCCGGGCGGATTTCGGCATTTGCAGGCGACGCCGTTGCAAACGTGAGAAGAAACACTCCGCTGTAGCCGCTTCGCTGTGCGAAGCGCAACGGTGACGAGCAATTCATGCGCGGGTCGCGTCGCCAGGGCGACGGCTACAGATTCGTTGTAGCCGCGGCCGGCGATTCCGGCGAGCCAGCATCGCCGGCTATAGGGTGCGCGACTGGCAAATTCCGTTTTCGCAGTTCTTCCACATTTGGCAATTCCTCAAGATTGCGCAGCCCAAAGTGATCGAGGAAAAATTGTGTTGTTTCGTAAAGAAGCGGGCGCCCGGGAATCTCGGCGCGTCCAGCGATTTTAACCAGGCCGCGCTCCATTAATGTTTGCAGTACGCCATCGATATTCACGCCGCGAACTGCTTCCACGTCGGCGCGCGTAATTGGCTGCCGATATGCGATGATCGCCAGCGTTTCCAGTGCAGGCGCGCTCAACCGAGCCGGCTTTGGCGCGGGGAAAAGCTGGCGCACCCACTGCGCGTATTGCGGATCGGTTGCAACCTGCCAGCCTTCGGCTTTTTCAACGAGTTGAAAAGCGCGCTGCTGCTCGACGTATTCGATTTTTAATTGTTCAAGCGCGGCGGCAACTTCTGCTTCGCGTACGTGCGAGAACTCGTTAGGTCCGGCAGCTGCCGAGTCCGCTTCTGCGCTCTTGATTGCCGTGGCAATTTCACGGATGGAAAGTGGTTTTTGCGCACTGAAAAGCAGTGCTTCGATAACGCGGGGCAAGGTCATAACCTCACACTCGAAGTTTTCATTACCCAGATTTCATTGCGTGATCCATCACCCATTGTGATGGTCCCTCACTGCGTTCGGGATGACGACGTGCTTGAGCATGTTCTAATCTGCTCCAATCACGCTTTGAATCGCGTCGGCGATTCGGTCTGCTTGTTTGTCGATCACGTCGAGTTCGCGTCCTTCGATGAGCAAACGAATTTTTGGCTCGGTTCCGGAATAACGCAGGAGTACCCGGCCCTTACCAGAGAGCTCTTTCTCCGCGTCGTTTACCAGCTTCATCACCGCAGTCAACTCGGCCAGCGGGCGCTTTTCTTTTACCGATAAATTGCGCTGGGCTTGCGGGTATTTTTGCAAGCACGTCTTCAGTTTGCTTAACGGCTGACCTGTCTTATGCATGATCCGCAAAACCTGAAGCGCAGTGATAATCCCGTCGCCGGTGGTCGTGAAATCGCGGAAAATAACGTGGCCGCTCTGTTCGCCGCCGAGATTGAGTTTTTGCTGCGTCATTTCTTCAAGCACATAGCGGTCGCCTACTTTCGTCCGCACGACTTTCCCGCCATGCGCGGCGAGCGTTTCATCGAGGCCAAAATTGCTCATGACGGTGGCTACCAGTGTGTGTTGCTCAAGCCGGCCAGCCTCCAGAAGATCCAGGGCAGCAATAGCGAGAATCTCATCGCCATCCACAATCTCGCCGTCCTCGTCGCAAAGAAGAACCCGGTCGGCGTCGCCATCATGCGCAATGCCCACATCCGCACCGCTTATCTGGGCAATGCGCCTGATCTCCTCCGGATGCATGCTGCCGCAACTATCATTGATGTTCATGCCATTCGGCTGGTTATGCGACACGACAACATCCGCCCCGAGCTCACGCAAAACACAAGGCGTCGATTTGTAGGCGGCGCCGTTTGCCACGTCCACCGCCACTCGCATTTCCTCGAGCGACATTCCGCGAGGGAAACTCGCTTTGGCGAATTCCACATAGCGGCCTAGCGCGTCATCGATTCGCGTCGCGCGTCCGATTTTGTTGGCAGTCGGCCGAATGGAATCGATCTCACCGGTGAAAACGAGCTGCTCGATTTTTTCCTCGATCTGATCGTCCAGTTTGTAACCATCGTACCGGAAAAATTTGATGCCGTTGTCCTGATACGGATTATGCGAAGCGGAAAGAACGATGCCCGCGTCCGCGCGCAGTGAGCGCGTAATGTAAGCAACACCGGGTGTAGGCAACGGTCCAATGACAAGCACATCCACTCCGAGCGAGGTGATTCCAGCTACGAGCGCGTTCTCGAGCATGTAACCGGAAAGACGGGTATCTTTGCCCAATACGATTTTCGGTCGTGCCCCGTCCGGCGTCCTGCGGGGATTCAATTGCGCGAACACATACGCAGCAGCGCGGCCAATTTTCAATGCAGTCTCAGCCGTAACCGGCTCCACGTTCGCGACACCGCGCACGCCGTCTGTTCCAAAAATTTTCTTCTGCTCAGTCACGGGCTAATTGAAACGCTCGAAAGCTAATTGGTAAACGCCAAATTGCAGAGGATCAAGGAGCGACGGTTTGGGCAGCCCCGAAAAGTTTCGGGGCTGGGAAGCCGTCGTTCCTTGTTTGTTTGCAGGCTTGATCTTCGCGCGACTTTTTGCTTGGATGGCAGTGTGCCTCCAGTTGAACACGGGGCGTCGGAGGGTGCGACTGGTCAAAGCACTCAAACCGGCGCCGTTGCATTTGCCACCACGCATTGGAGCGTGGTGCTGGCGGCACAAGGCGAATCAACAGAGGCAGACGCGGCATTAGAAAAACTCTGCCGAACCTACTGGTGGCCACTTTACGGGTTCGTCAGACGCCAAGGCCACAAGCCGGAGGAAGCGCAAGATCTGACTCAAGGTTTCTTCGCGTTGCTATTAGAGCGCAGAGATCTGAACGCTGTCCGGAAAGAGAAGGGACGACTTCGTTCTTATCTGCTTACATCTGTGAAACATTTTCTGGCCGACGAATGGCGCCGCACGATGTCTGCCAAGCGCGGCAAAGGATACTGGATGATTCCGCTGGACGAGCTTCGCGAGCGTGAGCGCATCGATGTTGAGCGTAGTGACAGATTGACAGCTGACCAAATTTACGAACGCCGTTGGGCGTTGACAGTTTTGGAGCAGGTGCTGGCGCGGCTGCGGGACGAGTATCGAAGTGCGGGAAATGTGCGGTTCTTTGATCAGATGAAAAAAATGCTCATGGACGAACCGGGCCGGCCTTCGCAAGCAGAGATCGCCAGCGAATTCGACATGACCGAGAACGCGGTCAAGCAAGCCTTTTATCGATTTCGTCAGCGTTACCAAGCGTTATTGCGGGAAGAGATCTCGCACACGGTTGCCATGCCTGGCGACATCGAAGATGAGCTGCGCCATTTAATTGCCGTGGTTCGGGCGTAACGTCTGTTAGAATTTTACGCAGTAAGAGAGGGGAGCGCGCAAGCGACTCTCCGAAAATGACCATCGCACTCAGACTTTGCCCAAGGTGCGGCGTGGAAATTCCCGCCGACGCGCCGGAAGGAGGTTGCCCGGGTTGCCTTCTCGAGAATGGCCTTGGTCTATTCACGGACGTGCCTGTACCCGCCGGCGTTGATGGCGGCTCCGTTGAAAATGTTGAAGCGAACGCTGCGGACGATGATTCCCACAGCAAAAAAGCAGCGCGCGCTGCGACGATGCTGGGAGAACTCGGCGATTACGAATTGCTGGAAGAAGTCGGTCGGGGCGGTCAAGGCGTGGTATTTCGCGCCCGCCAAAAGAGTCTCAATCGCACCGTCGCTTTAAAGGTAATCAGCCTTGGTCATTGGGCGAGCAAAGCTCACCTGAAGCGCTTTCGCCGGGAAGCGGAAGCCGCCGCCAACCTGGATCATCCGAACATCGTTCCGATTTACGAAGTGGGCGAACGCGATAGCTCCTGCTACTTCAGCATGAGATTCGTCGAAGGCGGTCAGCTTGACGAAGTAGTCAGGCGCACGCCGATGTCGATCCGAAAGGCGGCGGAACTCATCGCGAAGGTGGCTTGGACTGTGCATTACGCGCATGAACACGGGATCCTGCATCGCGACATTAAGCCGGGCAATATACTCATCGATGATACAGGCGAACCGCATCTCACCGATTTTGGGCTCGCTCGATTGGTTGAGACAGAAAGCACAGTCACGCGCACGATGGAAGTAATGGGCACACCCAGTTACATGGCGCCTGAACAAGCGAGGGGCCAGAACGAGCAAATCACACCGGCAACAGATGTTTATGGACTTGGTGCGGGCTTTTACCAATTGCTCACTGGCCATCCACCTTTTGCCGGAGGAACAAGTTACCAAACGATCCAGCTACTACTGGATACTGAACCTCGACCACCGCGCCTGTTGAATCCGAAAATAGATCGCGAGCTTTCCACGATTTGCCTGAAGTGCCTGGAGAAGGATCCAAAGCGCCGATATGCCTCTGCACTCGCCCTGGCGGAAGATTTGGAGCACTGGCTAAGGCACGAGCCAATCCACGCGAAGCGAAGTGGATTTTTCACACATGCCCGCAAATGGGTGCGACGCAATCCAACGAGCGCGCTACTTGCAGCGTCGCTGATCGCTTTGGCAGCGGCCATGGGCTGGAATGTTTGGAAAAGCGAATTAGTCAGCGGTCCCGCGACGAGCGGCATCGCCGTGCTTCCCTTTGAAAATCTGAGCCACGATCCAGATAACGCCTATTTCGCAGAAGGTATCCAAGAGGAAATCCTGACGCGGTTGGCTAGCATCGCGAGTTTAAAAGTCATTTCCGGCACCTCCACGCAGCAGTACCAGAGCAAAACCAGGAATCTCTCTGAAATCGCGAAGCAGCTGGGCGTAGCGAACATTCTTGAGGGTAGCGTGCAAAAAGCGGCCGATCAGGTGCGGGTCAATGTGCAGTTAGTTAACGCGCAAACAGATTCCCACCTCTGGGCAGACACCTATGATCGGAAGTTGACTGACATCTTTGGTGTTGAGAGCGAGATCGCGAAGCGAATCGCGGAGTCGTTACAGGCGAAGCTAAGCGCCCGGGAAGAGAAGGCATTAGCCGTTAAACCAACAAACAACCCTGAGGCTTATAACGCGTATCTACGCGGCCTGGCGTTTATGGCACGTAGCACGTACTCAAACGATGCCCTAAGGAAAGCCATCGATTCTTATGAGCAGGCGGCGCAGCTCGACCCGAACTTTGCGCTGGCTTGGGCCCGACTTTCTCGCGCGGACGCGAATCTTTACTTCGTCCGCGCGGACCAAACCGCTACTCGGCGCGACGCGGCGAAGGAGGCGTTAGAGAGGGCGCAGAAACTCCAGGCGGACTCGCCCGAAACCCAGCTCGCCTTGGGTTATTATCAATACTGGGTCCTGCGTGATTACAGGCTCGCTGAAACCACCTTTGGGCTCCTCCGCAAAATGTTACCAGGCAGCAGCGAGGTGCCATTTGCCTTGGGCTCAGTTGCCCGACGCGAAGGAAACTGGGATGCAAGCATTGCATACTGCGAAGAAGCTCTCGCCATGGATCCACGTAACGTGGAGTTATTGAGCAATACAGCATGGACTTATGCCATGCTTCGGCGATTCCCAGCCGCCTTAAAGCTGTACAATCGGGCGTCGGACATTATGCCCAACGATCCCGATCTGATCACGGCAAAGGCTAGCGTCTATCAGGCGGAGGGTAACCTGCAGCAAGCCGCTAGACTTTTGTCACAACTAAGTGCACAGACCCCACCTCTGAATGCTTTAATAGGCAAAATGACTCAGTTGAGACTTGAACGAAATCACGGTGAGGCCATCCGTTTGCAGCGAGCCCGACTGGCTCAATTCCAGTTCGCTCCTGAGATTGACAAGGCCACCAATCGCGTGATCCTGGCTTTCGCTCAGCGCCTTGCTGGCGATACCGATGGGGCAAAGGCTACAGCTGAACAGGCACGCAACATACTGACGCCGCTTTGCAAGAATCAGCCGGATAACTCCTTCTTTGCACAACAGTTCGCCCTTGCCAACGCCGTGTTCGGAGAAAAGGAGGCGGCGCTAAAGGAAGCGGATCGCGCGATCATGCTTTTGCCCAGTGCTAAAGACCCATTATCCGGGCCCACCCGCGAAGAGGTCCTGGCGTTAATTCAGATGATCTTCGGCGAGACTAGCCGTCCGATCTCAACTCTCACACGCCTGTTACAAACGCCATACATCAGCTGGCTTTACGGCCCGATGCCCGCTACGCCAGCGCTTCTGAGACTCGATCCAACCTGGGACCCGTTGCGCTCCGATCCCGCTTTCCAGAAGCTCTGCGAGGAAAACCAGCCATGAACCCGGGCAATTTTTTCGCTGAGCTAAAGCAGCGCAATGTTTATAGAGTCGGGATCAGTTACGCTCTTGTGGCTTGGTTACTGATGCAGGTGGCTAGTCAGATATTTCCGTTTTTCGATATTCCGAATTGGACAGTGCGTCTGGTGGTGCTGTTGCTCATAATTGGTTTTCCGGTGGCATTAATCCTGGCGTGGGCGTTTGAGCTGACGCCGGAAGGAATTAAGCGCGCGGCGGATGTCAACCTTTGTAAGTCGATTGCGACGAAGAGTCGCAATCTGACCGCCATTGTCAAAGGAATGCGAAAGCGGCTGCCGTTTGCTACTACGCACTGGAGCGCGATGCTGGAGGTACAGGGTCAATCGCTGCCGGCTAAGGAAGCCCTCGAAAAGCTCTGCCGCATTTATTGGCGACCAATTTATGGTTTCGTCCGGCGACGGGGTGTCCAGCCGGAAGAAGCGAAAGACCTGACCCAGAGTTTCTTCGCGTTGCTACTAGAACGCAGGGACCTTGAAACTGTGCGCAAAGAGAAGGGCCGCTTGCGTTCTCATTTGCTGACCTCCCTTAAACACTTCCTCATAAACCAACGAAGCCGCGCCACGGCCATCAAACGCGGCGAAGGCCAACAGTTAGTTCCGCTAGAAGCTTTTCGCGAGCGCGAACGTGCCGGTTTTGAACCGACGGATCCGGCGAATGCCGATCATATCTACGAGCGCGGTTGGGCGTTGACGGTTTTGGAGGAAGTGCTGGCGCGGCTGCGGGACGAGTATCGAAGTGCGGGCAATGTGCGGTTCTTTGATCAGCTGAAAAAAATGCTCATGGCCGAACCTGGCAGGCCCTCGCAAGCAGAGATCGCCAGCGAATTCAAGATGACGGAAAACGCGGTCAATCAAGCCTTTTACCGATTTCGTCAGCGTTACCAAGCCTTACTGCGGGAAGAGATCTCTCACACGGTAGCGATGCCCAGCGACATTGAGGATGAGCTGCGCCATCTAATCGCTGTCGTCCGGGCGTATCGGATGTTAGAATTTTACACAGTAAAAGAGGGGAGCGCGCAAGCGGTTCTCCCAAAATGAGCAGCGTAATCAGACTGTGCCCAAAATGCGGCGTGGAAATCCCGGCCGACGCGCCAGAAGGAGGTTGCCCAGGTTGCCTTCTCGAGAGTGGCCTTGGTTTATTCGCCGACGCATTTGTAGCCGGTGTCGACTCGTCCGTGGCAGCCTCCACTCTCCGCGGGCCTGCTACTGAGGACGGGTCGGCGAAGCCGAATGATTCCGGCCCCGTGGACAAGCCTGTGCGCAATGATGTCACGCCAATGCCGCATGGCAACAAAACAGCGCGCGGTGCGGCGGTGTTGGGAGAATTCGGCGACTACGAGTTGCTGGAGGAAATTGGACGCGGTGGTCAAGGCGTAGTTTATCGCGCGCATCAAAAGAGTTTAAACCGCGTACTGGCGCTGAAAGTCATCGGCTTGGGTTATTGGGCGACCGAAACACACGTCAAGCGGTTTCGACGTGAAGCGGAAGCTGCCGCCAGCCTGGATCATCCGAGCATCGTTCCTATCTACGAGGTGGGCGAGCGCGATGGCTCCTGCTACTTCAGCATGAAGTTTGTCGAAGGAGGCCAGCTTGACGAAGTAGTCAGGCGTGCGCCAATGTCGATCCGGCAGGCAGCGGAACTCATTGCCAAAGTAGCGCGGACCGTGCATTACGCGCACGAACACGGGATTCTGCATCGAGACATCAAACCGGGAAACGTCCTCCTCGATGTAAACGGAGAACCACTGCTCACTGATTTTGGACTTGCCCGATTAATCGAAGCGGAGAGCACCGTCACGCGCACGCTGGAGGTAATGGGCACTCCAAGCTATATGGCGCCGGAACAAGCGGTCGGTAATAACGCCAACCTTACGAGCGCAACAGACGTGTACGGACTTGGTGCCGTCCTTTACCAACTCCTAACCGGGCATCCCCCATTTGCTGGCGGCACAACCTACGAGACGATCAAGCTACTGCTGGATACGGAGCCGCGGCAACCGCGCTTGTGGAATCGGAAAATAGGTCGCGACCTTTCCGCGATTTGCCTGAAGTGTCTGGAGAAGGACCCTAAGCGACGTTATTCGTCTGCTCTCGCACTGGGTGAAGACCTTGAACGCTGGCTAAGGCACGAGCCAATCCTGGCGAAGAGAAGCGGATTTTTCACCCGCGCCCGCAAATGGGTGCGACGCAATCCAACGAGCGCGCTACTCGCAGCGTCGCTGATCGCTTTGGCAGCGGCCATGGGCTGGAATCTTTGGAAAAGCGAACTAATCAATCGTCCCACAACAAAGGCCATCGCGGTGCTTCCCTTCGAAAATCTGAGCCACGATCCAGATAACGCCTATTTGGCAGATGGTATCCAAGAGGAAATACTGACGCGGCTGGCTGGCATCGGTGATTTAAGAGTAATTTCGCGCACATCGACGTCGCGCTATCAGAGCAAGCCTCGCAATCTAGCCGAGATCGGGAAGCAGCTTAGAGTGGTGAACATTCTTGAGGGTGGCGTGCAGAAAACGGCCGATCAGGTGCGGGTCAATGTGCAGTTGGTTAACGCGCAAACCAATTCCCAGCTATGGGCTGAGACCTACGATCGGAAGCTGACTGACATCTTTGGGGTTGAGAGTGAGATCGCCAAAGGAATCGCGGCGTCGTTGCAAGCGAAATTCACCGGTCGCGAGGAGCAAGCGTTGGCAGTTAACCCGACAACCAATCCGGAGGCTTATGATGCGTATCTGCGCGGGCTGGCTGTTACGTTGAGAACCGACAACACAGCAGCCAACGCCATTGCTGCGCAGAAATATCTCAAAGAAGCCGTGCGCTTGGACCCGAAATTCGCCCTGAGTTGGGCGTTACTGTCATATGTTGATGCGCGCGGCTACCTCACAGAGACTCTTCAACCAACGCTCGCCCTGCGTGAAGAGGCACGGCAAGCAGCCGAAACCGCGCTCACTCTTCAGCCTAACCTTGGCGAGGCCGTACTGGCCAAAGGCCAATACCACTACGCTTGCCTAAAGGATTACGACACCGCTGTGCATTACTTTGAGCAAGCACGTCAGTTTCTGCCGAATAGCAGCAGGATTCCTGAATCGCTCGCTTATGTCGCAAGGAGGAGAGGTCAGTGGGACCGGAGCGAACACTACTTCGACGATGCCGAGCGGCTCGATCCCCGCGACGCTTACCTGCTCACCCAGCACGCAATTTCTTACATCTCTCTTCGTCGTTTCCCCGAAGCGCTGCGAAAGCTTGATGAGGTTCTTAACATCACTCCGGATGATGTGGATACACTTGCTACGAAGGCGGCTATCGCACAAGCTCAGGGAGATCTGCCACGTGCTGCAGCGCTCCTCGCTGCGCTCCGCCCCGATGCCGACGACACCCAAGCCTTGGAAGCACAAGTTTACCAAGCCATCCTCGAGCGCCGCCCTGCACAAATGATCCCTCGGCTAAAGGAGATATTGGCCAGGGCGAATCCAGCATTGGGTTACATCAATGGCCGACTGCGCTTCTGGTTAGGCTGGGCAGAAGAAGTGAGCGGAAACCATGCTGGCGCCCAGCTAACCTGGCGACAAACACGCAGCGAACTTGAATCTTTCCTCAAAGAACAGCCGGAAAATTATAGTCTCCTCGGAATTCTCGCGCTAACCAATGCGGGCCTCGGTGATAAGGCCGCTGCGTTGGCGCTGTCGGAACGGGCCATGGCCTCGCTCGGGATCGAGAAGGACGCGATAGTCGGTGCCGTCCCGATCCAGATCCTCGCAAGGGTAGCGGCGCAAATGGGTGAACCGGACCGCGCCATCGCCGCTTTGCAGAAGCTACTCTCGGTACCGTGTGCGGGACCACTCCCTGAAAACATACCGCTCACTCCTGCGCTGCTTCGGCTTGATCCCATGTTCGATCCGCTTCGGAATGATCCACGCTTTCAGAAACTCTGTCAGGAAAACAAGCCGTGATCGACGTGACCAGAGTCTGCGAAAAGTGCGGTGCGGAAATCCCCGCCGACGCTCCAGAAGGAGGCTGCCCGGGTTGCCTTCTCGAGAGTGGCCTTGGTGTACTTGCAGATGAAGATGAGGGCGCGTCCGATCTAACAACACCTAGGCAGCACGCCACGCGGAGCGAGCGCTTGGTCGAAATACTTGGAGAGTTGGGCGACTACGAATTGCTGGAAGAAGTCGGTCGGGGCGCTCAGGGTGTAGTATTTCGCGCCCGCCAAAAGAGTCTCAATCGCACAGTGGCTTTAAAGGTAATCAGCCTTGGTCATTGGGCGAGCAACGCGCATGTGAAGCGCTTTCGCCGGGAAGCGGAAGCTGCCGCCAGTCTCGACCATCCGTGCATCGTTCCCATCTACGAGGTGGGCGAGCGCGATGGGTCGTGTTATTTCAGCATGAAGTTGGTCGAAGGTGGCCAGCTTGACGAAGTAGTCAGGCGCACGCCGATGTCGATACGCCACGCGGCGGAATTAATCGCGCAGATCGCGCGCACCGTGCATTACGCGCATGAACGCGGGATCATTCATCGGGACATCAAACCGGGAAACATCCTGCTCGATCAAAAAGGCGAACCGCACCTTACCGATTTCGGTCTTGCAAGATTGGTCGAAGCGGAGAGCACCGTCACGCGCACGCTGGAGGTAATGGGCACGCCAAGCTACATGGCGCCAGAGCAAGCGGTTGGTAATAACGCCAAGGTAACGAGCGCAACAGATGTTTATGGACTTGGTGCCGTCCTTTACCAACTCCTAACCGGGCATCCCCCATTTGCTGGCGGCACAACCTACGAGACGATCAAGCTACTGCTGGATACGGAGCCGCGGCAACCGCGCTTGTGGGATCGGAAAATAGGTCGCGACCTTTCCGCGATTTGCCTGAAGTGCCTGGAGAAAGACCCGAAGCGCCGTTACTCGTCTGCTCTCTCGCTGGCGGAAGACCTTGAGCACTGGCTGAAGCACGAGCCAATCCTGGCGAAGAGAAGTGGATTTTTCACCCACGCCCGCAAATGGGTGCGACGCAATCCAACGAGCGCGCTACTTGCAGCGTCGCTGATCGCCTTAGCAGCGGCCATTGGGTGGAATGTTTGGGAAAGCGAAGTAATCAGCGGTCCCGCAACAAAGGGCATCGCCGTGCTTCCCTTCGAAAATCTGAGCCACGATCCAGATTATGCCTATTTCGCCGACGGAATTCAAGAGGAGATACTGACACGGTTAGCTGGCATTGCAGACTTAAGAGTAATTTCGCGTACTTCCACGCAGCGCTATCAGAGCAACCCCAAAAATCTTGGGGAGATCGCGAAGCAGTTGGGCGTGGCGAACATTCTTGAGGGTAGCGTGCAGAAAACGGCCGGTCAGGTGCGGGTTAATGTGCAGTTGGTTAACGCCCAAACCAATTCCCAGCTCTGGGCTGAGACCTACGATCGGAAGCTGACTGACATCTTTGGGGTTGAGAGCGAGATCGCCAAAGGAATCGCGGAATCGTTGCAAGCGAAGCTAACCGGTCGCGAGGAGCAAGCGTTGGCAGTTAAATCGACAACCAATCCAGAAGCTTACGATGCCTACCTACGTGGGTTGGCTTATACACTGAAAACGCTCCCCACAGCTGCCAACGCCATTGCTGCACAGAAATATCTCAGGGAGGCAGTGCGATTGGACTCGAAGTTCGCGCTTAGTTGGGCGCTGCTGTCATACGTTGATGCGCGCGGCTACATGACACAGAGTCTTCAACCAACGGTCGCCCTCCGTGAAGAGGCACGGCAAGCTGCCGAAACCGCGCTCACTCTTCAGCCCAATCTCGGCGAGGCCGTATTGGCGAAGGGATCCTACTACTACTTTTGTCTGAAGGACTATGACAAAGCAGTGCGTTACTTTGAACAAGCACGTCAGCTCCTACCGAATAGCAGCAGGGTTCCACAATCGCTGGCTTTTGTCGCACGGAGACGAGGCCAGTGGGACCGGAGCGAGTCGTACTTCAACGAAGCCGAGAAGCTCGACCCGCGCAACGTCTATCTACTCACGCAGCACGCGGCTACCTATATCCCTCGTCGTCGTTTCCCAGAAGCGCTGCGGAAGCTTGAGCAGGTTCTTAACATCACACCGGACGACGTGGATGCTCTCGCGCTAAAGGCGAGTATCGCACAAGCGGAGGGCGACCTGCCGCGCGCCTCGGCGCTCCTGGCTCCACTCCATCCAGCGGCTGATGACTCCAGCGCTGTGGAAACACAAGTTTACCAAGCCATCTTGGAGCGCCGGCCTGCGTCAATCATTCCTCGGCTAAAGGAAATCCTCGCCAAGCCTGATCCAGCGCTGGGTTACATTAATGGCGAACTGCGCTTTTGGTTAGGCTGGGCAGAGGAAGCCGCCAGTGACCATGCAGCTGCCCAGGAAACTTGGCGCCAGACGCGCAGCGAACTTGAATCTTTCCTCAAAGAACAGCCGGAAAATTATACCATCATTGGATATCTCGCGCTGACAAGCATGAGCCTCGGTGACAAGGGCACTGCGTTAGCTTTGTCAGAGCGCGCAATAGCCGCCAATCCAATCGAGAAGGACGTCTTAACGGGTCCCTATCCGATCGAAATCCTCGCCCGAGTAGCGGCGCAAATGGATGAACCCGACCGCGCCATCGCCGCTCTACAGAAACTACTCTCGGTACCAGATGCAGGCGTGGTTGCAAATATGCCACTCACCTCAGCGCTGCTCCGGCTCGATCCCATGTTCGATCCGCTTCGCGGCGATCCGCGATTTAAAAAACTCTGCGAGGAAAAGAAGCCGTGATCAGCGCACTCAGACATTGCCCAAAATGCGGAGCGGAAATTCCAACTCCGAATACTTTCGTGGAGGGAGGCTGCCCAGGTTGCCTTCTTGAGACTGGCCTTCGCTTACTCGACGAAGAAGCTGTAGCCGGGATCGCTGACCCCGGCCATCCGGATCAACCAGCACGTACGGTTAAGAGAAGCGAGCGCTTCGCGGAGCTCCTCGGAGAACTAGGCGACTACGAGCTGCTGGAAGAGGTCGGTCGCGGCGGTCAAGGCGTGGTGTTTCGCGCCCGGCAAAAGAGTCTCAATCGCACAGTTGCGTTAAAAGTCATTAGCCTTGGGCAGTGGGCGAGCACAGCGCATCTGAAGCGTTTTCGCCGGGAAGCGGAAGCTGCCGCCAGCCTCGATCATCCGAGCATTGTCCCCATCTACGAAGTGGGTGAGCGCGATGGCTTGTGCTACTTCAGCAGACGAAATCGTCAAGCGCGAGCCCATATCGATCCGGAGTGCCGTCGAATTAATTGCCAAAGTAGCGCGCACCGTCCATTACGCGCATGAACACGGCGTCCTGCATCGAGATATCAAGCCGGGAAACATTCTGCTCGACGCAAAAGGCGAACCACTGCTCACTGATTTTGGACTTGCCAGATTAGTCGAAGCTGGGAATACCGTCACGCGCACGCTGGAAGTGTTGGGCACGCCAAGTTACATGGCACCGGAACAAGCCGCCGGTAATAATCCCGCAGCCGCGGGACTTACAAGCGCGACAGATGTGTACGGACTCGGCGCTGTGTTTTACCAGTTGCTGACCAGCCATCCCCCTTTTGCTGGAGGAACAACGTACGAAACGATCAAGTTAGTGCTGGATACCGAGCCGCGGCAGCCGCGTTTGTTAAATCGGAAAATAGACCGCGAGCTTTCTACGATTTGCCTGAAGTGCTTGGAGAAAGACCCTAAGCGCCGTTACTCTTCCGCGCTCTCACTGGCCGAAGACCTCGAACACTGGTTAAGGCACGAGCCGATTCGCGCACACCGCACAGGAATTTTCACCCGTGGCAGAAAGTGGGTGCGACGCAATCCAACTAGCGCGCTACTTGTATTGTCCTTGATCGCTTTGGCAGCGGCTATGGGGTGGAATGCTTGGAAAAGCGAACTAATCAGTCGTCCCGCACCAAAGGGTATCGCTGTGCTTCCGTTTGAAAACCTCAGTCACGATCCAGATAACGCCTATTTCGCGAGCGGAATCCAGGACGAAATCCTGACACGTCTGGCTAAGATCGCCGACTTAAGAGTAATTTCGCGCACGTCCACGCAGAACTATCAGAGCAAACCTCGCAATCTCTCTGAGATCGCGAGACAACTTGGCGTTGCCCACATCCTGGAAGGAAGCGTGCAGAAGAGTGGCGACGCCGTGCGCGTGAACGTGCAGTTGATTAAAGCAGCCAATGACTCCCATTTGTGGGCCGATACCTTTGATCGCAAATTGACCGACATCCTTTCCATGGAAAGTGAAGTAGCCGTCACTGTTGCCGACCAATTACGTGCAAAACTCACGGATGAAGAAGCTCAAGTAATTGCGGCGAAGCCGACCGAAGACCCTGAAGCCTACGATGCGTACTTGCGCGGTCTCGCTTATACATTGAAGAGTGGTGGCTTCGAACCGCGAAACGTTATCCCAGCGCGCCAGTATCTTAAAGAAGCAGTGCGAATTGATCCGAAGTTCGCGCTTGGTTGGTCATTGCTCTCGTCCGTTGATTCGGCCGGTTACATAACTGCTACTCTTCCGCGAACCGTCGCCCTCCGCGATGAGGCGCGTCTCGCAGCCGAAACGGCTCTTAGACTTCAGCCCAATCTTGGCGAGGCCGTATCGGCTAAAGCATTTTATCATTACGTCTTTTTGAAGGACTACGACACGGCCTTGCGTTACTTTGAGCAAGCGGCCCGACTGTTACCCAGCGACAGCCGGATTCCTGAGGCGCTGGCATTTGTCGAACGCCGGCGAGGTCGGTGGGAGCAAAGTGACGCGTACTTCAACCGCGCCGAGCGGTTAGACCCGCGCAACGTTCGCATCATCGGCCAGCACGCAGGGTTATACAAAATGCTTCGTCGCTTTCCCGACGCCGTGCGCAAGTATGAAGACGTTCTTAATATTACACCAGACGATCCTCAGCCCGTTGCGCGTCAGGCCGCTATTTTTCAAGCAACGGGTGACCTTCCTCGGGCTTCGGCACTTTTAACTCCACTTTATTCGAGAGCCGACGATGGCGGCACGATCGATACACAAGTTTACCAGGCGATTTTGGAGCGTCGCACGGCGCCAATCATTCCCCGGCTAAAGGAAGTGCTCTCCAAGCCTGATTCAGCACCGGGTGATGACAAAGGCGAACTGCGCTTTTGGCTTGGCTGGGCACAGGAAATTGCGGGCGATCATTCCGGTGCGCACCAGAGTTGGACGCAAGCTAAGAATGAACTGGAATCTTCCCTTAAAGAACAACCCGAAAATTATCTCCTCATTGGAGATCTCGCGCTCACTGAGATGAAACTTGGTGATAACGCCTCGGCAATGACACTCGCCGATCGCGGGCTCTCCGTAAATCCGATTGAGAAAGACGCGGGGACTGGTCCCTGGTCACTTGAGGTGTTCGCCCGAGTGACTGCCGCAACGGGCGATCACGACCGCTCCATCGCCGCCTTAAAGAAGTTACTTTCAATTCCGTACGAGGGACCGTTACCTTCACACACCCCGCTCACACCAGCGCTACTTAAACTCGATCCGATGTTTGATCCGCTCCGAAATGATCCGCGTTTCCAAAAACTCTGCGAGGAAAAGCAGCCGTGAACCCGCGCAATTTTCTTACCCAGATTATAGTCGCCGCAGTCGAGTCAATTCTGCTTCAGTAACAGCTGTGGTGGCGGCGGGTCGCCTGCACCTTGGCAGAACTCGTCTTTTCGCAGCCGGCACGGCTGCCTCTACAGCACGGCGACCTCTGAAACTTTCCGCATAACCTCGCGACGGATTTTACGCACTACCTCAGTGAACGGCCAGAAATGACTTCTCGATGACGAGAAATCAAAGAAGGCCAAAACAGTGAAAGGAATTAATTTATGAAAAATCGAAACCCGCTAACCAAACTCACGTTGCTATTGGCAGTGTTACTGAGTCTTGGTGCAGCCCGGGCGCAAGCCGACATCCTTCCTGGTGTCAGCATCGGCTTCGCTCCCGTCGGCTTAACCATGGATCAGACTGTGCGGCTCAACTTGGTCAACATTGGCGTACCAAACGGTATGTTTATTAGCTGGCGCTTTATCGACGGCAGCGGCCTTACGCTCGCTCAATCCACGGCTACCCTGCCATTGGGCAAGATCGTTTCGGTCGATTTCAAACGGCAGGCGGGTGTTGGGCCCCTGCAGATTCGCGCCGAGGTGCGAGCGCAAGTCGACATCATTAACCAGGGCGTCCCGAGCGAAAGCCTTCGTCGAAGTCTGGAGGTATTCAACGATGATACCGGCGCGACCACCGTGTTCATGGGCGGTGCAGGCTCATAAACAGGCCGAAGCCACAGCAGTGACCGACATCGAAAAACGCTTTGCCGGTCATGGTGACAACGGGGGTTTGATTGAGCGTCAGCTTCTTAGCAGAGCTCGTGTGGAAAGGGAATCGCGTACGCGTCTAATCGAAAACGGTGTTCCGGAAAAAGTAACGGAGATGTTTCTTTTGTTGGTCTTCACAGGATAGGAACATGAGCAATATGGAAGCCATGCGTACCGAACAGAACAGCCTTGGGTTCCTCGAGGCCCCATCAGACAAGCGTTTTGGGGACCCAAACAGCTGGGTGGAAATGTCCGCCACCCCCGCCCAGGGCGTTTACGAGATCCGTCCCCGCAAGGAACGGGACGGCTTTGATCTGATCAGTGATCGGCTGCAAGACGGCCCAATCTGGTATGCAGGACCCGACGCAGTCCGCTGCGCGGTCGCGTACGCGAAGTACCGCTCTCTCTCTCGCTGTCACCGGGCGATCATCCGCGTGTTTAATGAAATGGGCAACGTGACCGAGACACACGCGCAATAGGGCGATTTTGAAAGAGTGATGAGCTCCTATTGAACGATCTGCAACGCCATCACCGGGCGAAGTTCCCATGCAGCGTACCCGGGCAGATGGCTTCTCCGGTTTGATCTTTGATCTTTGAGAGAATGACCGACATCGAAAAATGCTTTGCCGGTAACGGTGATGACGGGAGTGTGATTGAGCGTCAGCTTCTTCGCAGAGCTAGTGTGAAAAGGGAATCGCGTAAGCGTCCAACTGAAAACCGTGGTGCGAATCTCACACCACTGCGATTTTGCCGGTACTTCAGTAACAGCGATTCGGGCCTGTAGCTCAGCGGTTAGAGCAGGGGACTCATAATCCCTTGGTCCCAGGTTCGAATCCTGGCGGGCCCAGCCCCTCGTCCCCGCGCTGACGGTCGCCTCCCTCCCCGGAGTGCATTCGAGGTGGATACGCGGCATATTACCCAGGCACGACAACCGGTGGATTCATTCTGAAGCGCGCTGGGCCAGCGTTGGTAACGAGTGGAATTTATGCCGTTGCCAGCACCGCTGCGCCTTCTTGAATCAGCGAGTCGAGCTTATTTAGGTCGATCGGCTTTACCAGATGATGCTGGAATCCTGCCTCGTAACTTCTCCGAATATCGTCCTCCATCCCGAAACCAGTGAGAGCAATTCCCAGAAGCGGCTGCTTGGAATAGAGCTTCTGCATCAGATCGATTCCACTTCCATCGGGCAAAGCCAAGTCGCTGATCAGCACATCAAATTGCTCGTTTTCCCCGAGGTTGACGGCAGATTGAAAGTTTAGCGCGGATTGCACATGATAGCCACGCCGCCGGAGCAAATTCGTAAGCGAGCGGTTTGTATCTTCGTGATCTTCGACGAGCAGGATCCGCATGGGCTGCCGTTGCGCTAGCGTGGGTAAAGCCGCCGGGGCGATTTGCGCCTCCGCTTTTTCGCAGGTCGGAAAAATTAATGTAAACGTTGAGCCTTTATTTCGGCCGGCACTTTGCGCTGCGATCGTTCCTTTGTGCGCTTCCGCAAGGGCTTTGCTAATGGCAAGTCCGAGACCTAGACCTCCCAGTTGAGTCCGGCCGCCTTGTTCGAACGCATCGAAAATTTTCGGCAGGGCTTCGGCCTCAATTCCCAGGCCGGTATCAGCGATTTCAACCCGCAGTTGTCCGCTGGAATCATTGCTCGTGTTAATGATGATTTGCCCGTTCTTCGGCGTAAACTTCACCGCGTTATTTATCAAGTTCCAAAAAATCTGCTGCAGTCGCGCCGGGTCTGCTCGCATGTGCACCTTGTTTGCGCCGAGGTTGAGCGAACGCGTCACATGCTTGCGATCGATCTCCGCCTGACAGATGTCGAGCGCATTTTGCAACAAAGAGTGTGCATCAACGACCTCAAAATTCAGCTGCACCTTCCCGCTACCGATTCGCGTCAGATCGAGCAAGTCATCGATCAGCCGCGCCTCCAATTCCACATTGCGCCGAATCATTTGCAGCGATTCGTGAATCTCCTTCGGCAACTCCGGCTCGCTCTCCAGTGCGAGAGCAGAGGCGAGCACGGGTGTTAGAGGTGTGCGCAATTCATGGCTAAGCATGGCCAAAAATTGATCCTTCGCCAGATTCGAGCGCGCCTTTTCCTCGAGCTCCAGGTTTGTCTTCTGCAACTCCGCTGCGAGCGATTGCGACTGTTTGAGGAGGTTTTCTGTTTGCGTGCTTGCCTCAATCGTATTCAGAACAATGCCGATGCTTTCAGTTAATTGGTCCAGGAACGCCTGGTGGGTCGGACTGAATCGCTCAAGCGACGAAAGTTCCATCACCGCTTTTACCTGGCCTTCAAAAAGAATCGGGAGGACCACGATGTTCGTCGGATGAAATTCGCCCAGGCCGGAACTCACTTTCGCGTAGTTGCTCGGTACGTCTTTCAGAAGAATGCGCCGTTTTTCCAACGCCGCTTGTCCCACCAGGCTCTCACCCATTTTGAAGCGGTTCTTTGCGCCATTGCCTTCCTGGTAAGCGTAGCTCGCCAGCAGCTTAAGCTCCGATTCTCCGTTGGATTTATCCATCATGTAGAAAGCGCCTTGCTGCGCTGAAACCAGTGGAGCGAGCTCGGATAAAATGAGCTTGCCAACCGTCAGGAAGTCGCGTTGTCCCTGCAGCATGCGGGTGAATTGGGCGAGGTTCGTCTTGAGCCAGTCTTGTTCCTTGTTCTGCAACGTGGTGTCCCTCAGATTGCGGATCATTTCGTTGATGTTGTCCTTGACGAACGCAACCTCGCCTTGTGCTTCCACTTGAATTGAACGAGTAAGATCACCCTTGGTAACTGCTGTCGCGACATCAACGATAGCGCGAAGCTGCGTGGTCAGATTTGCTGCGAGTCGGTTGACGTTATCAGTCAAATCCCGCCACGTACCCGCGGCGCCGGGCACGTTCGCCTGGCCGCCGAGTTTTCCTTCCACGCCCACTTCGCGAGCCACGGTGGTCACCTGATCTGCAAAGGTGGCGAGCGTATCGATCATGTTATTGATGGTTTCGGCGAGCTCGGCAATTTCGCCCTTGGCCTCGAGGAAAAGTTTGCGTTTCAAATCGCCGTTTGCGACTGCCGTCACCACCTTGGCGATGCCGCGAACCTGATCAGTCAGGTTGGACGCCATGAAGTTCACGTTATCCGTAAGATCTTTCCAAGTTCCCGAAACGTCTCTCACTACGGCCTGGCCGCCGAGCTTTCCTTCCATGCCCACCTCGCGCGCTACGCGAGTGACTTCATCGGCGAATGACGACAGTTGGTCCACCATCGTATTGACCGTGTTTTTCAATTCCAGAATTTCGCCTTTAACGTCGACCGTGATTTTCTTGGTCAGATCGCCCGTGGCAACCGCAGTGGTCACGGCTGCGATGTTGCGCACTTGCGTCGTGAGGTTGGACGCCATGAAGTTGACGTTATCGCCGAGGTCCTTCCATACGCCCGCCAGCCCGCGCACATCAGCTTGGCCGCCCAATTTGCCTTCGGAACCGACTTCGCGCGCCACACGAGTAACCTCTGATCCGAACGAGCGGAGCTGGCCCACCATCGTGTTGATGGTATCCTTCAATTCCAGAATCTCGCCTTTCACATCGACGGTGATTTTCTTGGACAAGTCGCCCATCGCGACGGCCGTGGTCACTGCAGCGATGTTGCGAACCTGCGCGGTTAGGTTGGATGCCATCGAGTTCACAGAATCGGTCAGGTCTTTCCATGTGCCGGCCACACCGCGCACATCGGCCTGGCCGCCGAGTTTACCCTCGGTGCCCACCTCGCGGGCCACGCGTGTCACTTCCGCTGCGAACGATGAAAGCTGATCCACCATCGTGTTAATGGTGTTCTTCAACTCGAGAATCTCGCCCTTGACGTTCACTGTGATCTTTTTGGTAAGATCGCCGGTAGCAACTGCTGTCGTGACGGCGGCGATGTTACGGACCTGCGCCGTCAGGTTCGACGCCATGAAATTCACCGAGTCGGTCAAGTCCTTCCATGTGCCGGCAACGCCTTTCACATCGGCCTGGCCGCCGAGTTTTCCCTCTGTGCCGACCTCGCGCGCCACACGCGTTACCTCCGCCGCGAAGGAGCGGAGTTGATCCACCATTGTATTGATGGTGTCCTTGAGCTCGAGAATTTCGCCGCGCACGTCCACGGTGATCTTTTTGGACAAATCACCCTTAGCCACAGCGGTGGTGACGTCCGCAATGTTGCGAACCTGTGCCGTGAGGTTCGACGCCATCGAGTTTACCGAATCGGTCAAGTCCTTCCAGGTTCCGGCAATGCCCTCGACAGCAGCCTGACCGCCGAGTTCCCCTTCCGTTCCGACTTCGCGCGCCACTCGCGTCACTTCAGATGCGAACGAGGAAAGCTGATCCACCATCGTATTGATGACGTTCTTGATCTGCAGAATCTCGCCGCGCACATCGACGGTAATTTTTTGTCTTAAATCGCCGCTGGCGATGGCGGTCGCCACCTTTGACATGTCCCGCAGTTGCACCGTGAGATTGGACGCCATGAGATTGACGTTGTCAGTCAGGTCTTTCCAAGTGCCGGCGACACCTTTCACATCGGCTTGGCCGCCGAGCTTTCCTTCCGTGCCGACCTCGCGCGCGACACGCGTCACTTCAGATGCGAACGAGGAAAGCTGGTCCACCATGGTGTTGATGGTGTTTTTCAATTCCAGAATTTCGCCTTTGACCTTGACGGTGATTTTTTTCGAGAGATCGCCGTTGGCAACAGCCGTCGTCACGGCTGCGATGTTGCGGACTTGCGACGTGAGATTAGAGGCCATCGAGTTCACCGAGTCCGTCAAATCCTTCCACGTCCCCGAAACCCCTTCGACTTTTGCCTGGCCGCCAAGAATACCTTCCGTGCCGACTTCGCGCGCCACGCGAGTAACTTCTGACGCGAATGAACGGAGCTGATCCACCATCTTGTTGATGGTGTCCTTCAATTCGAGGAATTCGCCGCGAACGTCCACAGTGATTTTCTTCGCGAGATAACCATTCGCTACCGCCGTTGTCACTGCCGCGATGTTGCGGACCTGTGATGTGAGATTCGACGCCATGAGATTCACGTTGTCGGTCAAATCTTTCCATGTGCCCGCAACGCCTTTGACTTTTGCCTGACCGCCGAGCTTTCCTTCCGTGCCCACTTCGCGGGCCACCCGCGTGACTTCCGAGGAAAAAGCCCCAAGCTGCTCCACCATAGCATTTACAGTCTTGGCCGTACGCAAGAACTCGCCCTTGAGCGGCTGTCCTTCAATCTCAGTAGCCATCGTTTCGGATAGATCTCCCTTCGCGACCGCACCGATAACGCGCGCCATTTCACTCGTGGGGCGGAGCAGATCCTCGATTAAAACGTTGATGCATCCGATGGCATCGTACCAAGACTCTGACACGTCGCTCAACGATGCGCGTTGCGTGATTCGACCTTCCTTTCCAACCACACGCACGATGCGTTCCAACTCCTGCGTCATGCGCTGATTGGTTCTGATCACATCATTGAACGTGTCCGCGATCTTGCCGGCTACACCGGTCCAATCCTCCGGGAGTCGCGCGGAAAAATCCCCGCGTTTGAACGCCATTAATGCGGTAAGCAATTGTCTGGTATCTAATTCACTTCCGTTCATCAGTGAGCGATTCCGTGATCGGGCCTTTGTGGTAAGGGGAGCTTTCTTCATAACGTGGAAATGGTTAGAAAAGGGGACTTCTCTTTGCCGTTGCGAATCCGAGGCGCAACATGAGACGGTTCATATTCCAGAGCCGTAGAATAATCGCCGAATCTATCACACCAAGTCGCATTTTTTTCCAACAAAACCACTGCGAACGCATTTGGTCGCGCAAAAAACGAACTGCGTCGCAGCAATTCCGCAATCAGAGGGACGAAACAGCCGGGCGTGAGCCGATGCCCTCAAAACCTCGCGTGCAAGCCATTTGCCGACCTTACTCGTAGCCTTTTGCACCGGCCTTGAACGCCGAAGCAAGCGCAAAATGGAAGACCAATTTTCTGGTGACTAGCGCACAGGCAATGTCGGTAAGCTGAGCTTCGCTCGTTTCAAAGATCGGGTTTGCGCTGAGGCAAGCCAGTTTTGACAATGGCTTGGAAATCGGCCACCCAAGCCGCCACGATTAGCCCATGATTAAAGCCCGCACTTTGTGCCCGCTTCGGGAATACTGGAACGAGTCCGAAGAAGAGATGCCAAATAGGTGTCAACCAAAGGCGCGCTATTGATTCGCGCCAGATTCGCAGGTGTCTGAAGCCGCGAAAAAATGGCATAGGCGATCTTGCTTCGTGGCACAGATTTCTCACCGAATCCGGCTGGAATGTTACTCGACCAATATCGGACGTATTGCCCGTCCGGCCGATTTTCTACACCGAGAAAAATTGTGGAGTGCCCATGCTCATTTTTTCCCACCTGGCGTGACCAGAAAATCTTCATGAAATCGCCCGGCTTAGCCTGATCGAAGCTGTCGAAATTCTGGCCGAGCTCCAGCTCGTGAAACAGGCGTGCAGTGCCTGGCCCATTTGCATTCCAGCGGCCCCAGATTCCTTCGCCGTCGCGTTGATCCCGGATAATGAGCTTTTCCAAGGTGGGATAATCGAGATGAAGCTGGCCTCCCGCGCGCAAAGTCTCGATTGTTCTGATGAACACCAGATAGGTTGCGCCCGAGCAGAAACTTGGCCCTGACGGCAGAATGAAAAATTTGCCGGATTCCCTGCGGCATCTGTTTGATCTGCTCAAGCACCACGGCGTTGCAATCCCCGGCGAAAGATCCGCACGCGGCGAGCCCAAGAATTATGGAAAAAACGCAAGCCGCCACTCCCTTCACGGCGGAACAAGTAACCGTCAAAACGTGAACTGGCAATGCCGGCGCGCTTATTTTGATCTTCCGGTGCGACTTTTTGTTATTCCGAGCGACGTCGCCTGCCACGCCGTAGCTTTATGCGAAGGCGGGACGAATCTCTCACTTTATTTTGATAATAATATCCCGCAGCAGCGGGAGACTACGGTCGACATGACAACGGGCACAGCCGCCGCTAAAATCACGATCATGCTGCGTTTTACGAAAATGAACGGCGCGGGAAACGATTTTATCCTGATCGATAACAGGGCGGGAGACATTCGTCTGGATCGCAGCCAAATTGCGCGTCTTTGTGATCGCCACCGCGGCATCGGCGCTGATGGAGTTTTGTTACTCGAAAAACCATCGAATCGCGCTGATTTTCGGATGCGCTACTTTAATGCCGATGGAGGAGAAGCAGAGATGTGTGGGAACGGCGCCCGCTGCTTTGCCCGTTTTGCAAACAAGATTGCTGGCGCGCAGAAAAAAATCTCATTTGAAACGCCGGCAGGTGTGATTGCGGCAGATTTGGTAAATGATCTTGTGACGCTGAAGATGACCGAGCCGACTGATATGCGGATAAACATGAAGCTTCCCATGGCGGACGAAAACAAAACCGTTCATTTCATCAACAGCGGGGTGCCGCACGTCGTCATTCCGGTTTCACGAGTCGACGATCTCGATGTCCGACGAGAAGGTTCAGCCGTTCGTTACCACAATATGTTTTCGCCAAACGGCGCGAATGTAAACTTCATCGAAAAACGCGGGCCAAACAAAATTGCTGTCCGCACTTATGAACGCGGCGTGGAGGACGAAACGCTCGCTTGCGGCACTGGGGTAGTCGCAAGCGCGCTCATCTTCGCGATTATCGAAAAGGCGAACGGTTCGATCACCGTAATTGCGCGGGGCGGAGACGAACTTCAGGTCGGGTTTGAAAAGAACGACAATCAGTTTTGTAACGTCACACTGACTGGTCCCGCCGAATTTGTCTTCGAAGGGTCGATTGAGATTTAACGCCCGCGGCCTGGGCTCCTTGTCATTCCGAGCGAAGTCGAGGAATCTCTAATTTTAAAGGGAGAGATAATCAGAGATGTCTCGACTTCGCTCGACATGACAATCCAGAAGGCCAACCTACAGTTAGTCGCATGTTTCGCGGCACGTTCACGGCCCTGGTCACACCATTTCGAGATGGAGCCATTGACCTTTCTGCTTTTCAGCAACTCATCGAAGCGCAAATCGCTGCGGGGATCACTGGGATTGTCGCGATCGGAACCACTGGCGAATCGCCGACGCTTTCTCACGACGAACGCGAAGAATTGATCCGGATCGCTGTTTCGACCGCAAATAAGCGTTGCCTTGTCCTTGCGGGAACCGGCTCAAACGCTACCCAACATGCGATGGCAGACACGAAGATGGCCGAGAAACTCGGCGTCGACGGTGCGCTGCTCGTCGCGCCGTATTACAACAAGCCAAGTCAGGAAGGCCTCTACCGCCATTTCAAAGCAATCGCCGAGGCCACGTCGCTGCCGATCATGCTTTATAACATCCCTGGACGCTGCGGGGTGGATATCGTGCCCGAAACTGTGGTGCGTTTGGCAAAAGCGTGCCGCAACATCGTGTCGATCAAAGAAGCCAGCGGAAGCGTGGAGCGCGTCAGCGATTTGCGCCGGCGTTTACCCGAATCGTTTACGATTTTGAGCGGAGACGATTCACTTACGCTGCCGTTTATGGCGGTAGGCGCAGCCGGCGTGGTAAGCGTGGCTTCCAATTTGTTCCCGTCCCAGGTCTGTGCGCTTATCCGCGCTTGCGAATCAGGC
>WNFP01000661.1_pt1 | contig 26389 bp, 24 predicted proteins | sample 5400201 | NCBI WGS metagenome assembly WNFP01 (sample SAMN13153355, study PRJNA577476) | soil metagenome | isolation source: 115 cm saprolite under Madrone tree | place: USA:California | collected 2016-06-14 | reverse complement strand
TGCGGCAAGACGACGACCTTGCGCATGATCGCCGGGTTCGAACAGCCGACCAGCGGTCAGATCCTGCTGGATGGCGTCGATATGACAGGTACCCCGCCGCACAAGCGCCACGTGAACACCGTGTTCCAAAGTTATGCGCTGTTTCCCCATCTCAATGTTTTCGATAACGTTGCCTTCGGCCTGCGCCGAGCCCGGGTGGAGGTTGCGGATATCAGGCGCCGGGTGGGGGAGGCGCTCGAGCTGGTTCAGCTGACGGGCTTCGAAAACCGCAAACCCGCTCAGATGTCCGGCGGCCAGCAGCAACGCGTGGCACTCGCCCGCGCCCTGGTCCTGAAGCCTGCGGTCCTTCTGCTCGACGAGCCGCTGGGGGCGCTGGACGCGAAACTGCGCAAGCAGCTCCAAATCGAGCTCAAGGCCTTGCAGCAGACGGTGGGCATCACCTTCATCTATGTCACGCATGACCAGGAGGAGGCGCTCACCATGAGCGACCGGATCGCGGTCATGTCCCATGGCCGGGTCGAACAAGTGGCGCCGCCGGAGCAGATCTACGAGGAGCCCTCCACCGTCTTCGTCGCCGATTTTCTCGGCGTTTCCAATCTGATGGTAGCGATCGCCCAAGGCGCCGACGGGCAGGGCCGCTGCCGTGTCAAACTGGGCAGTTTCGACCTCAGTGCCGGGCGCGGCGAGAGCGGCATATCGGGCAATACGAAGATTACCATTCGCCCGGAACGGGTTCGCCTCGAAGCCCACGGCTCAAGCGGCGAAAACCGCGTGCCCGGCATGGTGGAGCGGTGGGTCTATCTCGGCAATGCCGTCCAATTGATCGTGCGGCTTGCCACGGGGGAAAAGATTCAGGTCCTGGTTCAGAACACCGGCGACAGTATTCCCTTTGCCCAGGGCACGCCCGTGCACGCCCATCTGCCGGCCGAGGCCTTGCGCGTGCTCGTCGATACGGGTGCGGTCATTTCCTCGCCGGATGACGACGCCGCCGCGCCGAACTGATCGGCGCCAAGTATTAACTCGGTTCGGCGCCCTCAAGTGCCAGCAGATCTTCCCGCGCGAAACTGACGGTGGCAGCTTGCCCGCGCTCGGGTGGCGCGGAACCTGGGTTGTTGAAAGTGTCGAGAGAGATCGCGCTTTCCTTGAATCGAACCCTGATGCGCACGATAGACCCCAGGAAGCTCACTTCCTCGATTGTGCCGTTGAGCTTGTTGCGATCGGCGCTCTGGTCCTGCAGCGTAACCGCTTCGGGACGCAATGCCACGGATCGAATATCGCCGGCCTTGGCATCAGCCAGGCCGCGCCCGGCGACGACCTCCTGGCCATCGATGGCAATCCGGCCTGTTGCCGGATCGACCACTCTGCCGCGCAAGATATTCAGCGTGCCCACGAAGGAAGCGACGAACCGTGTCCGCGGAAAGTTGTAGATTTCGAACGGCGTGCCGATCTGTTCGACACGACCTTCGTTCATCACCACGATGCGGTCGGACATCGACAGGGCTTCTTCCTGGTCATGGGTCACGTAGATAGTCGTGATTCCCAAGTTGCGCTGAACCGAACGGATTTCTTCGCGCAACGAGATGCGAATCTTGGCATCAAGCGCCGAGAGGGGCTCGTCCAGCAACAATACCTGCGGCTTGACGGCAAGGGCGCGGGCAAGCGCCACGCGCTGCTGCTGCCCCCCGGATAGTTGATAGGGGTAGCGACCGGCATGGGTCGGTAGTTTGATGAGCTTCAGCATCTCTTCGACGCGCGGGCGTATCTCCGCCGTCGGGCGCTTGGCGACTTTCAGCCCGAAGCCTACATTGTCGGCAACTGTCATGTTGGGAAACAGGGCATAGGATTGAAACACCATGCCGACATTGCGCTGATTGGGGCGCAAGCCCGTGACGTCCTTGTCGTTGATGCGGATCGCGCCTGACGTCGGCTGTTCGAAGCCCGCGACCATGCGCAACGTTGTCGTTTTGCCGCAGCCGCTGGGCCCGAGGAAGGAGACGAATTCGCCGCGCTGGATCGCCAGATCGAAATGCTGCACCACGGCCACCTGCCCGAAGGACTTGCGGAGATTCTCGATCTCGAGGAACGCCATACTTGCTCCCAATTACAATTCGCAGGCTAACGCTTGCCGGCCGCGGCGGCTGGGCCGCGGCCCAGCAGTTGGATCAATCCCATGCAAGCCCAAGTGATCACAAAAGCGATGATTGCTAGTGCCGAGGGTTCATAGGCGCGATTGGCACCCATCAGCTGCAAATAAGGCCCGAAGGCCGGTCGGTCCAGCAAACTCGCCATCGTGAACTCGCCGATGACGATGGCGAAGGTCAGGAAGGCGCCGCTCAATACCGCCACGCGGACATTGGGAAAGATCACCTTGAATAGAATCGTGGGCCAGCCGGCGCCCAGACTCTCGGCGGCCTCGGTCAAACTGCGCACGTCGATCGCCCGCAAGCCCGTATCGACCGCGCGATACATGTAGGGCAACGCCAAGGTGACGTAGCTGCAGGTCAACAACAGGTTGGTCGACCATTCGCTGCCGGTCAGAGGTAGCAGCGAGGAGCTGTTGTAGATCCGCAAATAGCCGAAGACCAACACGATCGCGGGGATCACCAGGGGCATCAGCGTGATGAACTCCACGATCGGGCGCAGTTTCGGCAAGCGAAGCTGAATCCAATACGCCGTCGGAACGACCAGCAGAACGCCGACGACGATCGTGGCCAGCGCCAGAACGATCGAATACAGGAAAGAAGACTGAAACCGCGGATCCGTGAGCACGGTGCGATAGGCGTCGAAACTGTACTCGCCACGGCGTACGCGCAACGAAAACTCGAATGTCCCGATCAGCGGAATCACGAAATAAAGCATGCCGAAGACGATCGCAAGCCAGGGCCCTAGCTTGGCGCGCTTCATCGCATGCCCCTTTCGCCACGTGCGCGCAGCCAGATGTAGGCTGCGTTGGAGATTCCGGTAACGAGGATCATACCCAAGGCGAGCGCATAACCGAGATTCTGGTCATGCAGCACGTCGCCGCGAATCTGTGCGTAGAGCAGGATGGTGACAATGTTGAGCGAACTCCCGGCCAGGCCGTAGGCTGTTGCCACCGCGCCGAAGGCATTGGCGAACAGAAGCAACGTAGTACCCAGCATGGCGGGCCATAGCACCGGCAAGGCGATGTAGCGCCAATACTGCCAGGCGCTGGCACCCAGAATAGCGGAAGCCTCCCGCCACTCGCGTTTCAGCCCGTCCAATGCCGGTGTCAGGATCAGGACCATCAAGGGAATCTGAAAATACAGATACGTCAGTGCTAGGCCCCAGAAGCTCAGCAGGTTGAAGCCAGTGCTATAAATGTTGAAATCGAAATATTTGATCAGAAATGCCGTTACTAGACCGGCGCGGCCCAATGTCGCGAGAAAGGCGAAGGCCAGCGGCAGGCCCGCAAAGTTCGAGGCGACACCGCAGAACGTCATGAGGGTCGGTCGGATCCAGCGAGGCAGATCGCCGATGACGCCCGCATAGGCAAGGAAAAACCCGATGATGGCGCCGCCGATCGCCGAAGCGGCGCTCACCTTTATACTGATCCAATAGGCACTAAGGATCGTTGGTTGGAACAGATTGGCGATGTTGGCGAAGGTGAAATGCCCGTCGGCGTCCTGGAAGCCGCCCACGATCAAGAACCCGGTCGGAATGATCAGGAACAACAAGGCGAAGATGAAGAATGGCATGACGCCGAGCCAAGACCACGACAACTGGTCGACCTTCATCCGCGCCGCGAGGGAGGGTTGAACTGCGATGTCCTGCTGTTGAGCCATGGGCGCCTGTCGCAAGAAACTCTTCTCCGCCATGCCGGCGGAGGAGAGCGGTTACATGCCGGCGATCACACCCGCCACTCCGCGGCTCGCAGCCGGGAATGGCCGGGCATGACCTCGATTAAACCGGTGGCCTACTTGACGTTTGCGCCGACGACGCTATCCCACTGCTTGGTGATAGTGCCCTTCACCGCAGCCTGTTGGTCGAGCGTCGGAAAAATGGCCGAGTCGTAGGCTGCGGCTGGCGGCATCTTCGCCATCAGATCGGACGGCAGCTTGTTATTGGCCGCCAGATCCTTGAAGCGGATCGGATGGCAATAGCCGGCCAGCCAGCCCAACTGACCTTCGTCGGAATAGAGGTACTCCATCCACAGCTTGGCGGCGTTCGGATGCGGTGCGAAGGCGCTGATAGCCTGGACATAGACGCCGGCAACAACGCCCGTCTTCGGCACGACGACTTGGACGTTGGGGTTGCCTTTCAGCGTGTCGCGACCGGCAAGGGCGTTATAATCCCACGAGAGGATGATGGGCGTGGCACCCTGAGCCAGCGTGCCCGACTTGCCGATGACCGGCACGAAGTTGCCGGACTTGTTGAGCGAAGCGAAGTATTGCAAGCCCGCATCGCCAGCCTTGCTGACGTCGCCATTGGCGCCCGAGAGCCCGGCGGCAAAGACCGCTTGAATCGCCTGGTTGGACGCACGCGGGTCGCCAGCAAGTGCCACGGAGTTCTTATAGTCGCTGGACTGCAGATCCGACCAATCCGTCGGGACCTTCTTTACGATGTCGGTGTTCACCTCCATCGCCATTACGCCGTAGTAATCGCCGTACCAGAAGCCGTCCACGTCCTTGGCGCTGTCCGGGATCGAAGCCCAGGTCGACACCTTGTACGCCTGCAGTAAACCATCCTTTTTGGCCGATGGGCCGAAGGACAGGCCGACGTCGACAACGTCAGGCGCCTGCGGGCCCGTGTTGCCCTTGTTGGCCTTGATTGCTTCAATCTCGTCGCCCGAACCAGCGTCCGGATTGAGTTCATTGACCTTCAGCCCGTATTTCGCCTTGAAGGCATCGATCACGGTGCCATAGCTGCACCAGTCGTGCGGCAGGGCGATCACGGTCAACTGACCTTCCTTCTTGGCGGCGGCCACCAGATCGTCCATCGAATCGGCGAATGTCAGACCGGCGGAGGCGACCAGGGTTAGAGCCGATAGCGAAAAGACGCTGGCCCAGGCGGTCTTCAATTTGGTCACGTTCTTCTCCCTCACGTTTGCTACTCCATGTCTTGCTGATTTGCCAATCGCTCGGGCGCCGCACCACGCTACGCTTGAACGATCGGCAGAAGAATTTCATCGCAGCGGCGCTCGAGTCGACGACCACCCGGGCGCGTCGGCTTATTAGGTTCTTCCCCGCGACGAATTGATGTCAATCATGTTACCGTTCTGCGAAGGCGGTGCCGAGATGATCGCTAAGGCGCAGTTTCGCCCGCGGCTCGGTAACGCTGATGGCGAAGGCAAACGAACTCTCGAAACTGACCGAGCCGCTGCACGAGGAGGCGAAGCCAGCCGGTCATCATCCTGACAACCGCCGGCGCCGTCGGGGTCGGCAGCCCCCGTTACACGGCGCTCTGCCAGGGGTAGCGCTTGACCGCTTGAACGAAGGTGCCGACGGCAGGGGAGAATCGTCGTCCCGGCACGCTGACGAGGAGACCTGGCGCACGACCTCCGGTTCGGTGAGCGGGCGCGTGCTCAAGCCGGGAAGCGCCGGGGGAGAATTCGGGAATGAAAAAGATTCCCATGCCCGCCGTCACCATGGTCTGGCAACCAATGTGCGGACCGGCAAGGTCAAGGTCTTCGGCAACGACGAGATCAATACGGATGCGGTTCTGGCTTCAGGCGCCTCGGCAGAGAGTCGACCATCGACATTCACGCGACATACCTGTGATTCGCAAGGCCCGGACGATCTCGGAAAGTTTATTTGACGCAGGCTTAAACGGCGCCGGAATATTGCACAGACAACATGTCAGGAGATCATCATGGCCTCACCGATCGTCTATGGCCCGAATTTCAGCACTTATGTCCGCGCCACGCGTCTTGCGCTGTCCGAGAAGCCGGCACCCTACCAGCTCAGTGAAATAGCGTTCATGCAAGGTGCGCATAAACAGGACGAATTCCTGAAGCGCAACCCCTTCGGCAAAGTCCCGGCCTTCGAGCACGACGGGCTGAAGCTCTACGAGACATCTGCTATTACCCGCTACGTCGATCGTGCCTTCGGCGGCGCAAAGCTACAGCCCACCGACGCCAAGCAATTAGCCAGAATGGATCAAGTTATCGGAATCGTCGACTCGTATGCCTATAGCTGCATCATCGGCAAACTCGTCTGGCAACGCGTCGTGACTCCCATGACCGGCGGCGCGCCCGATGAGGGCGCAATCAAGGATGCACTGCCGCAGATTCGTCTTTGCCTTTCGGAATTCGAACGTATCCTCGACGGTGCGCCCTGGTTCGGTGGTGAGGCCGTCAGTCTCGGCGATCTGCATCTGGCGCCCGTCTTCGCCTACCTGACCATGACGCCCGAAAGCGCCGATCTGATGAAACCTCACCAGCACCTTGGTGCTTGGTGGCAGCGCATGTCGGCTCGCGACAGCATGGCGAAGACGCAGCCGAAGTTCGGCTAGTCAACGCCTCTAAGTCTCCGCCCCCTTGAGGGGGCTAGGGAATAGGGAACCGCGCTATTCGTCGACCAGCATGCCAGTGCTGATTCTCACGCTGGTGGCTTTCGCGAAACGGGTGCGCGTACGTCGCTCAGTGTAATATAGTTTTGCATTCCTTTTTTGGGCAGGGCGGCGTTGAGAGAAAGCTATGACGACCTATGACTCCGACAAAGTCGCCCGCATACATAGCGATCTGCACGACCATCTGCCGTCGGATTCGGCCCTGCGCGTCAAGGCGCTGGAGAGTCTGCTGGTCGCCAAGGGGCTGGTCGATAGCCGCGCGGTCGACGCCTGGATTGACTTGTATGCCGAGGAGATCGGGCCGATCCGCGGGGCGCGTGTCGTGGCGCGGGCGTGGACAGATGCAGCTTTCAAGGCCCGACTTCTGGCGGACGGCACGGCGGCCATCGAGGAATTCGGTTATGTCGGTCATGCCACGGGCCATCTTATCGCTGTCGAGAATACGCCTGCGATTCATAACCTCGTGGTCTGTACGCTTTGCTCCTGCTACCCCTTCGCGATTCTGGGAATGTCGCCAGGCTGGTATAAATCGAACGAATATCGCGCGCGGGCGGTGCGCGATCCACGCGGCGTGCTGGCAGAGTTCGGTGTCGAAATTGGAGCGGATGTGGAAGTGCGGGTCTGGGACAGCACGTCCGAACTGCGTTATCTCGTGATCCCTCAGCGTCCCGCCGGGACCGAGAGCCTCGACGAGGCTGGCCTGGCGACCCTTGTCACCCGAAACGCGATGATCGGAACAGCCCTTTGCAAAGCGCCACGAACCGGCGGCGGCTGATGGACGGCGTGCATGATCTCGGCGGCGTCCAGGGCTTCGGTCCGATCGAGATCGACGACGACCCGCGGCCCTTCAAACACGATTGGGAGGGGCGCATGTGGGGCATCAACGAGGCTGTCGCAGGGGGTCCAGGCTGGACCCTCGATTGGTGGCGCCATGTCCGGGAGCTGCTCCTGCCCCTCGACTACCTGACGCGGCCCTATTTCGACCAATGGGCCCAGATATATGCGGCGCTGCTGATCGATTCCCATGTCGCGACACTTGAGGAGGTTGTCGAGGGAAAACCCCGTGGCGCAGGGAGCGCGGGCGCTTCGCCCATGCGTGCGGAAGAGGTCAGGGCGGCGGCGGGCCGCACCGAAAGCTTTCGCCGCGAGACCGGCGCCAAGCCCTTCTTTGGCGTCGGCCAAAAGGTGATCGTGCGATCGCAAGGCACGGTCGGCCATACGCGGCTGCCGCGCTACGTGAGGGGCCGTCCTGGTTTGGTGCATGCCTACCGTGGAATCTACGTCCTGCCCGATGCCAAGGCGTTGGGGCGTGACGAGGCCGGGCCCCTCTATACCATCGCCTTTCAGGCCGGCGACCTCTGGCCCGAAGCCGCCGGGCGACGCGATCGCGTATTCGTCGATCTCTGGGAGCGTTATCTTGAGCAGTGAAGGGCCGAAAGCGGATGGTTTGCGCCGACGCGACGGCGAGCCGATCTTTGCCGAGCCCTGGCAGGCCCAAGCGATGGCGCTTGCCGCAACCCTGGTCGAGGAGAAGCGCTTTAGCGCCGCCCAATGGTCGCAGGTGCTGGCCGAAGAAATCCAGCAAGCCCGGGCGGCCGGAGAGCCCGACAGCGCCGATAGCTACTACCTCTGCGTCTTGTCTGCCTTGGAGCGCTTGACGAAATCGCAGGGCCTCCTCGATACCGATGAATTGGCCAAGACAAAGCAGGCATGGATCGAGGCCCATGAAAATACGCCCCATGGGCAACCCGTCAGCCCAGCCCGCGCGAAGAATTCCTGAAGCGCGCTTCTATTCGACCGGCTTTTCCAGGGTGTCCACATAGAGCAGCAAAGTGCAGCCGCCGGGAGTGTGTGAACTGTGGACGGTGCCGGCCCGCAGCAGGACCATATCGCCGCTGCGATATCTCGTGCCGTCGAAATCCACGAGTTCACCCTCCAGAACATAGAAGATCTCGTCCGAGGTATGCTCATGGGGCAGGGATGCGGCGCCTGGCGCCATTTTTAAGATGTGCAAACCCGTGCCATCAGGCCGTTTGTCATCTAGCTGCAGGTAGCTCAAACCTTCATAGGCGAGTCCCTCGACCTCGAGCGCCTTGAAGGGCGCGCTGTGTCCATTGCGGACGATGCGCTGTCCGGCTTGATAGGGTTTCATGGCATTTCCTCCCGGCGCCAAACCTATCATATCGGCGATCTGGGTTTGTCGTGTTGGGCGAAGACGTCCCCCGCTGCCGGAAGGGCCATTGGGATCGGATGGATAGGGCCATCATTCCCGTGGGGGATGACATCTTCAAGCAGAAGGCGAGGACGGCGGCCAACGTGAGCGAGATGGCAAGGCCGGCAACGCAGGCCATCCAGCCGAGCCGGTCGAAGACCTGGCCCAGGATGGTGCTGGGGAACCGCTGCTCGAACTGAAATGCCGATTGACTATGGAGTTCATAAGATTCGGTCATCGTTTGCCGATCGAGCCGAAAGATGAAACGGGCAAGGTCGATTGCTCTGAACCGAGGTACGGCCGGGCAAATCGACCTCACGGGTTCGTGACCTCGGATTCTCCCCAGTTTACCGCGCGGATTCGACGATAGAGTTCTAAAATCTGCCGCTTCATGCACGTTCGCTGTCGAAATAATGAAGACAGGGCATTTCCGCTGGCCGCCCGTGAGTCCTAAATTGAGGTGTGGCATCGACGCGATGGCTACCCGGCCCCCCGGGGGCGGCGGGCGAGGCCCAAGCAACGTAACGCTCACTTCAACTCAAGGAGACGATTTATGAAGTCCTCGATCATCGCCGCTTCCGCCATGTTGGCCGCGATTGCCGTACCCATGCTGGCCAAGGCCGGCCCGGCTGCGGCCCCCACTTTCCAGGCCGAGAAATGCTACGGCATTGCCAAGGCCGGTCTGAACGATTGCCAGACGGCGACCCATTCCTGCGCCGGAACCTCGACCAAGGATATGGACGGGGCTTCCTGGATTTATGTACCGGCCGGCTCCTGCGACAAGATCGCCGGCGCCAGCACGATGCCGAAGGCCTAAAGCGAGCGTCGAGCCGCGACGGCCGGAGCCAGCCATGAGTGACCGCCCGAATTTGGCCGCGCAACCGATGCCGGAGAAAACCGGCATCGGCCTGCGGGCGCCTCATATGGCGGAGATCATGGCCCGGCGCCCGGCCGTCGGCTGGCTCGAGGTTCATGCCGAGAATTACATGGGCCAGGGACCCGCCTTTCGGGCGCTGGAGCGTCTGCGTCCCGACTATCCCATCAGCCTGCATGGCGTTGGTCTGTCGCTGGGCAGCACCGATGGCATCGATGACGCTCATCTGGCGCGGCTGAAGCGATTGGCCGACGGCCTCGATCCCTTTCTGATTTCGGAACACCTGTCATGGAGCGCCATCGAGGGCGTCTATCTGAACGACCTCATGCCGCTACCCTATACCGAGGAAACCCTCGACCTGGTGGTGGAGCACGTCGATTTCGTGCAGGCTCGATTGGGCCGGCGGATCCTGGTCGAAAACCCCTCCGCTTACTTGCGCTTTCGCCACTCGCCGATCCCCGAAGCGGAGTTCCTGGCGGCCTTGGTGGCGCGCAGCGGCTGCGGGCTGCTCTGCGACATCAACAATATCTACGTCAGCGGGCGGAACCTGGGTTTCGACCCCATCGAATATTTGGCCGCGCTGCCGGCAGCCGCCATCGGTGAATTTCATCTGGCCGGCCATCAGGCCAACCCTGTGGGCGACAGCGTTATTCTGATCGACGATCACGGCAGCGCCGTGGCGGATGCGGTCTGGGCGCTTCACGGCGAGGCGCTACGGCGCATCGGCCGGCGCCCGGCCCTCGTGGAATGGGATAGCCGCCTGCCGGCTCTCGATCTGCTCATGGCAGAGGCCGACAAGGCCGACCGACTTTCCAAAACCGTCACCCCAGAGACCGACGATGTCCAAGCTGCGTGACCTTCAATGCGGTATTGGCCGTGCCGTCCTCGGCCAGGACGAGGCATCGATCGTCTCGGCCATCATGGGCGACGGGCTCGACCCTGCGGCGCGCCTGAACATCCATCGCAATCACTACATTAGCTCGCTCGGCGAGGCGTTGAAGGCGACATATCCCGTGGCCTGCCGCCTCGTGGACGAGCGGTTCTTTGCTTATGCCGCCAGCGAATACATCAAGATATCGCCGCCCCGCCGGGTTTGCCTGTTCGAATACGGCGAGGGCTTTCCCGATTTCCTGGCCGCCTTTCCCGCCTGCGCCTCGCTGGTTTACCTGGCCGATGTGGCGCGGCTGGAGTGGCTGATCAACGCGGCCCTCCATGCGACCGCCCAGGCACCGATCGAAGCCAGCGACCTCGGCCACCTCGATTCCGCCGACTATCCCCGGCTCGTCTTCGCGTTGCAGCCGTCGCTTCGCTTCATCGACTCCGCTTGGCCGATCGACCGCATCTGGCATCTAAACCGGCCGGACGCTGCCGAAGTGGGCGCGATCGATCTCGCCGCCGGCGGCTGCTGTCTGGAAATTCGTCAATCGGGCGAAGACGTCGTCTTCCGCCCTCTGGAATCCGGGGAGTTCGCGCTCCGCGCCGCCTTGGCCAATGGACGAACTCTGGAGGCAGCTGTCGAAGCCGCGTTGGCCCAGGATCCAATGTTCGAAGTGGCGCTGGCGCTGCGCCACCTGTTCGGCGAGGGCCTTGTGGTCGGTTACACCCTAGCCCCACCCCCCAACCCAGTTCAGGGCTGAAGGAGACCTCTTCATGATGTCCTCCACGGCTATCCACTTATCGCGCATTCCCCTGCGACGCTTTGTCGAGAGCCTGCTATCGCGCCTCGAGTTATTCCCGTTGGGCTTGCTGCAGCTCGTCTTCAGGTTCAGCATTGCCAGCGTCTTTTGGAGGTCGGGTCAAAGCAAGATCGCCAGCTGGGATACGACCATCTTGCTGTTCACCAACGAGTATCACGTGCCGCTGCTCAGTCCACAACTGGCCGCCGCCTTGTCGGCCAGCTTCGAACTCGGCTGTTCGGTGCTGATCGTCGCCGGTCTTTTGACCCGCCTGGCCACGCTGCCCCTGTTCGGCATGGTTTTCGTCATCCAGACCTTCGTCTATCCGGAGAACTGGGTCGAGCATCTGACATGGGCGACCATGCTGTTGTTCCTCTTGACTCGCGGCCCCGGTCCGATCTCTCTGGATCGGTTGGTCAAGCCATGGGTATTCGGCGATCGATGACATGAACGCGCTCCAAGCAGGTGCGGGGACGGCCGACGCAGGGCAGACACGCCCTGTCGGCCGATCCGGCCGGCCGCGCGTCGTCATCGTCGGCGCGGGCTTCGGCGGCCTGATGGCGGCCAAGACCCTGGCGGGCGCCAAGGCGGACGTCACAATCGTCGACAAGCGCAACTACCATTTGTTCCAGCCGTTGCTCTATCAGGTGGCAACGGCCGCATTGTCGCCGGCCCAGATCGCCGCGCCCATTCGCTCGATCCTGCGAGACCAGTCCAACGTGACGGTACGGTTGGGACGGGTTACCGGCGTCGATGCCGCGGCCAAGCAAGTCGAACTGGGCAGCGAACGGCTTTCCTACGATTGGCTGATCCTGGCGACCGGCGCACGCCACGCCTATTTCGGCCATGACGAATGGGAGGCCTTCGCCCCGGGGCTGAAGAAGATCGAGGATGCCACGGCGATCCGGCGTCGCATCCTGATGGCCTTCGAGGAGGCCGAGAATATGGCGGCGGGCGCGGAACGCAGCCGACTTCTCAATTTTGTCATCGTCGGCGGCGGGCCGACCGGCGTCGAGATGGCCGGTTCCATCGCAGAGCTGGCGAAAATGGCGCTGGCCAAAGATTTTCGCCATATAGACCCGCGGGAGGCGCGGGTGCTGCTGCTGGAGGCGGGACCGCGCATTCTGGCCGCCTTTCCCGAGTCCTTGTCTGCCGTCGCGGCCAAGTCGCTGGCCAGGCTGGGCGTCGAACTGCGTCTCAACGCGGCGGTGACCGATTGCAATGCCCGGGGCGTGGTGGTCGCAGGCAAGACAATCGAATCGGAGTGCGTCATCTGGGCCGCCGGCGTCGCCGCTTCATCGGCGTGGAAGTGGCTGGGCGCGGAGAAAGATCGTGCCGGCCGCGTGCAGGTAAATCCCGATCTCTCGCTGCCGGGCCGACCGGAGATCTTCGTCATCGGCGACACGGCCCTGGTCCTGGGCAAGGACGGCAGACCCGTGCCCGGGGTGGCGCCGGCTGCCAAGCAGCAGGGCACCTATGTGGCCAAAGTCATCCGCGGAATATTGGCGGGGCGGCGCCCGATGAAGCCGTTTCGCTACTTCAACGCGGGCAACCTGGCCACCATCGGGCGTAGCAGCGCGGTGGCCGATTTCGGCTGGATCAAGGTCAGCGGCTTTCCCGCCTGGTTGCTCTGGGGCATTGTCCATATCTTTTTCCTCATCGGTTTTCGTAACCGGGTGAGCATTCTCGTCGAGTGGATCTGGGCCTATTTCACCTTCCAGCGCGGTGCTCGCCTGATTACCGGCCCCGAGCCGTGACTGCCGCGAAGGCTCACAGCCCGGAGGCCGCCCGGGTTTGGCGGTCGCGACCGCATGCTGGAGCGTCGGGTTCGGATGCGATGACATTTCGGCCGCGGCTGACATTGAGGGTGGCGCTGGCCGGTATCGTCTTGCTTGGGGTATTGACGACGGCTTTGCTGATTCACCTGTCTTGGGCCCATACCGCGCGCCAGAACGTGTCGGATGTAGCAACGCAGTTGAACGGGCAGATCGTCGATTCGATCCGTGGCAAGTTGAACGACGTGCTGAGCAACGCCCAGGCGGCGGAGGAGTCCATCCGGTCGATATTCGCCCAAGGGGCGATCACGCCGGAAGACGAAGGCAAGCGGGAGTTCGTTTTCCTTTCGGTCTTACGCTCCCAACCGGCGCTGTCCTGGATCTCGTTTGGCTGGCCCAGCGGGAACTTTTTCGGCGCCGAGAAATCGGATGAAGAAATCCACATGATCGAGGTCAAGTGGGACGACATGACCGGGTCCGCCTTAAGGCGGATGGACCGATATCAACCCGAGCCAGGCGATATCCGGTTTATCGAGCGGACGTTCGCGCATTCGACTTTCTCCGCTACGGCGCAGCCCTGGTACGATCCGGCCGCCAAGGGCGATACGACCGTGTGGACCATGGGTCGTCACTTTCCGGACCGCCAGCAGCCCGCGATCACCTTTTCCGGCAAGCTGGTTCTTTACAACCATTTCGTCGGCGTCATCGCCGTGACGATCGAGCTGAAGCGCCTGTCGCAATATCTTGCCGATCTGCATGTGGGCAAGTCCGGGACCGTGCTGATCTTGGATTCGGCAGGCCGCATTGTCGCCTCGCCGGATCCGGCGGAGCAGAAGGCCGAAGATACCGGTGCGATGCGCTATCTCTCAGGGATTACCCTGGCCGAGAGCCCCCTGCTGGTGGTGGCCAGGGAGGCCATTGCCAACAACCACATCAAGCTGGCGGAGGTCAAGTTGGCCCAACCTCTGCCGCCATTTCGCGCAGCCGATGGGTCTCTCTATTTCGCCAGCCTCTCCTCGCTCCAGTTCCAGGGCTGGACCATCGTCACGATCATTCCGGAGAAGGATTTCCTGGCCAATATCGACCGCAACACACAGCGCCTGGTTTATGGCCTGGCGCTGTTTACGCTAGTCATGTTAGCCGTGGCGATCCTCCTGGCCGACCGCCTTATCGGCCGGCCGCTGATTCGCGTGGCCGGCCAGCTTCATAACATCGAGGAATTTCGGCTCGACCAGATCCGGCATGTGCCATCCCCCCTGAAGGAGCTGGACAATCTTTCCTCGGCTTTGATCCAGATGGCCCAGGGCCTGACCTCGTTCAAGAAATATCTGCCGACGGAATTGGTGCGTACCCTGGTTTCTCAGGGGATCGAGGCACGGCCCGGCGGCGAGCAGCAGACCTTGACCGTCTTCTTCTCCGACCTGGCGGGTTTCACCTCCCTATCCGAGCGCCTCGGGCCAGGCATCGTGCCGGTATTGACCGAATTCCTGAGCGCGGCCTCGCGTGCGATTGTTGAGCAGGGCGGCACCATCGACAAATTCATTGGCGATGCGGTCATGGCCTTTTGGGGCGCCCCCATGGCTAATGCACATCACGCCGAAGGGGCCTGCCGTGCGGCGCTAGCCTGCCAACGCGTGATGACTCAGCTTCGCGCGCCGGGCGAGGCCGGGGAGACGGCGCCGCTGCATCTGCGCATCGGCATTAACACCGGTACCATGCTGGTGGGCAATGTCGGCTCGGAGGAGCGGCTCAACTACACCGTCATCGGCGATTCGGTGAATTTGGCCAGTCGGTTGGAATCCATCAACAAGCTCTACGGTACCGACATCATCATCGGGGACGCGACCCGACGCGCCGCCGGCCCGGCGATCGTCGTGCGCGAGCTGGATACGGTCGCGGTCTATGGCCGCGTGGGCAGCACCGCCATATTCGAACTGCTCGCCATGGCCGACGATTCGGCTGCCCAAATGGGCCTTGCCTGGGTTGCAGCATATGAGGCGGGGCTTACAGCCTATCGCCAGCGGCGCTGGGACGATGCGATCGCGGCCTTCAATAAATGCCGGACGGATCGGCCGGGCGGCGATCGCGCGTCCGAGCTGATGATCGAACACTGCCGAGCTCTCAAGGCCACCCCGCCGACGGCGGCCTGGGCCGCGGTGACCATCATGGGTGCAAAATAACATCCGCCGGAAAGCAAAACGCGGCCTGATTAGGGTCGCGTCGCGACATCCGGCAATCCGTCGGCGATCAGCTCTTGCGTTTTGCAATGCCGAGCCAAGCGACCGGCAAGGCGCATGTCCCGAGCGCGATCTTGAGCGCGTCGCCCACGAGGAAGGGCACCAACCCGTATTTGACCGCATCGGCGAAGCCAATTTGGATGCTGAGCCAGGTCAGCCCCAAGGCGTAGATGATCAGATTGCCGAACACCATCGCCGCAGCGGCTAGCAAGACGTTGCGATCCCAGCCGCTCTCGGCCATACGTCCGCAGGCGGCGGCGGCTACGACGAAGCCGAAAAGATATCCGGCGGTCGGCCCATAGAGGTGGTGGAAGCCGCCGCCCTCGCTCCAGCCGCCCGAGAAAACCGGCAGGCCGACGGCGCCCTCCAGCAGATAGAGCGCGATCGTTGCTGCGCCCAGCCTCGAGCCATAGGCGACGCCCAGAACGAGGACAGCCAATGTCTGCATGGTGATCGGAACGGGGTAGAGTGGCACCTGCACCTTGGCCGAGAGCCAGAGCAGCAGGCTGCCGATCACCATCAGGATCGCGTTGCGGGCGATCGGTGAGGTCTTCGTCACAGGCCAAAGGGCGCTGGCGAGTGTCGGATATGTCGATTGCGCGGCAGACATCCTGTTGATCCCCCAAAAGAATCGTTGGCTTGAAACTCGGGCAGAAGCTTATGGCAAATTTGGCTCCCGGGCGCAATCTGTCCGGCATTCCGGCCTGGCCCAAGCTTTGCCTCGACCTGCGCCTTGACCGCGGATGGGCGGTCGAGGAAAGTGCGGGCAGACACAGGGAGAACGATCATGGCGACCAATGCAGACCTGCTGGCCCGGCGCAACAAGGCGGTGCCCCGCGGCGTGGCCCACGCCGCCCCCGTCTATGCCGATCGCGCGGAAAACGCCGAGCTTTGGGACGTGGAAGGCAAGCGCTACATCGATTTCGCCGGCGGCATCGCCGTATTGAACACCGGCCATCGCCATCCCAAGGTCCTCGCCGCTGTCAAGGCGCAGCTCGAGCGCTTCACCCATACCGCCTTCCAGGTGCTGGCCTATGAGCCCTATATCGAGCTGGCGGAGCGCTTGAACAAACTGGCGCCCTTCAAGGGGCCGGCCAAGACCATCCTGTTCACGACGGGCGCCGAAGCCGTGGAGAACGCAGTCAAGCTGGCTCGCTCGGCCACCGGGCGCTCCGGCATCATCGCCTTCACCGGGGCCTTCCACGGTCGCACCATGCTGACCATGGCCATGACCGGCAAGGTGTTGCCCTACAAGAAGAGCTTCGGGCCGCTGCCCGCCGAGATCTATCACTTGCCGTTCCCCATCCCTCATCATGGGGTGGCGGTGGAGGATTCGCTGAAGGCTCTGCAATTCCTGTTCAAGGCGGATATCGAGCCCCAGCGCGTGGCCGCCATCATCATCGAGCCTGTCCAGGGCGAGGGCGGTTTCTACGTCGCACCGACCGAGCTGATGGTGGCATTGCGCAAGATTTGCGATCAGCACGGCATCCTGCTCATCTCCGACGAGGTACAGGCGGGATTTGCCCGCACGGGCAAGATGTTCGGCATCGAGCACACGGGCGTGGAGCCCGATCTGATTGCCATCGCCAAATCTCTGGCCGGCGGCTTCCCGCTCTCCGGCGTCATCGGCAAGGCCGCCGTCATGGATTCGGCCGAACCCGGCGGCCTCGGAGGCACCTATGGCGGCAATCCGGTGGCCTGCGCGGCGGCACTCGCCGTCCTCGACGTCATGGCGGAGGAGAAGCTGCTCGATCGGGCCAATTCGATCGGCACGCGCATCAAGGCGAAGCTCGAGAAGATGGCGCGCCAGAACGATCTGATGCCCATGGCGGCGGTGCGCGGACCCGGCGCCATGATCGGCTTCGAGATCGTCAAGGAACGCGGTGGCTTCGATCCCGATCCCGAGGCGACCAAGCTATTGACCACCAAGGCACTGGAGCTCGGCCTGATCGTGCTGTCCTGCGGCGTCTACGGCAATGTCATCCGCATTCTGGTGCCGCTGACTGCCTCGGACAAGGTGATCGACGAAGGCATGAACCTGCTCGAACAGGCGATGAAGACGGCCGCTTAAGAGGCGCCGATCGCGCGAACTTCCCGGCTCATCCTTCGACAGGCTCAGGCTGAGGGTCGTGGACGGAACTTTCGTGGTGAGCCTGTCGAACCATGAAGGCGCCGCCGGCGCGCTCTAACCGGCGCGCGCAATCCAACGATCGAAACTGGACAATGCCGCGGCCTTCTCGGCTGGCGGCAGGAACGAGGCGGCAAAACCATTGCGCGCGATGAGTTCGATCTCGGCCCTGTCGAGATCGAGGGCCGCCTGCGCGGCGCGGTAATTCTCGTTCAGATACCCCCCGAAATAGGCCGGATCGTCGGAGTTGAGGGTGACGAACAACCCGCGATCGATCATGCGCTTCAGGGGGTGGCGGCGCATGTCGGCGACCACGGCCAAGCGAAGATTGGAGAGGGGGCAGACGGTCAGCGCCATACGGTCATGGATCAGACGGGCGACGAGGGCGGGATCCTCCAGCGCCCGGTTGCCATGATCGATGCGATCGACGCCCAGCACGTCGAGGGCCTCCCATATGTATTCCGGCGGCCCTTCCTCGCCGGCATGGGCCACCAGGCGAAAGCCCTCGTCGCGGGCCCGGCGGAAGGCGCGAGCGAATTTTCGCGGGGGATGGCCGACCTCGGATGAATCGAGGCCGACGCCGACGATGCGATGCTTATAGGCTAGGGCTAGATCGAGGGTCTTCTCGGCATCGGCTTCCTCGAGATGGCGCAGGAAACACATGATGAGCTGGGCCGTGATGCCGTGGGCGGCCCTGGCCTCGTCGATCGCGCGCTGCAGTCCGTCGATCACAGTAGCAAAAGCAATGCCGCGGGAGAGATGGCCCTGGGGATCGAAGAACATCTCGACATGACGCAGGCCCTGGGCATGGATCTTGGCGAAATATGCCGCCGCCAGATCGTGAAAGTCCTGCTCGGTGATCAGGACCGACATGCCCTGGTAATAGAGATCGAGAAAATCCTGCAGCCGGGAAAACTGATAGGCCTGACGAAGCGCTTCCACGCTCGGGTAGCGAAGCTCGATGCCGTTGCGCGCGGCAAGGGCGAACATCAGTTCGGGCTCCAGGCTCCCCTCGATGTGGATATGGAGCTCGCTCTTCGGCAGCCTGCCGATATGTCGTGCCATGTCCTTCATCATCGGCCTCAACACACGAAGCCCCGTTCCCAAGCCACCTGGGAACGGGGCCCCGATCGGTTCCATGGCCCGGCCCTACTTGGGCAGCGTTCCTTCGATGCCCTCGGCCAGCCAATCCATGCCCAGGATCTGCGCGTCGCTCAGCCTCTGTCCGTCCGCCACCTTGGGCTTGCCTGTCTGATCGTTGATCGGTCCGCTGAAGATGAAGATCTTGCCCGATTTGATGCCATCCTCGGCGTCTTGCGCGGCCTTTGCCACATCGTCCGGCATGTTGGTATAGGGCGCCATCTTCAGCATGCCCACATCGAGCCCGCCCCAAACGTCCTGGCTCTTCCAACTGCCAGCCATCGCGGCCTTTATGCGCTGGATATAGTAGTCGTCCCAATGGTCGATGGAGGAAGTTAGCTGCGCCTTGGGCGCGAATTTTATCATGTCGGAAGCCTGGCCGAAGCCGTGTACGCCGCGTTCTTCGGCTACCTGCAGGGGCGCCGCGGAATCGGTGTGCTGGGCGATGATGTCCGCACCCTGGTCGATCAAGGCCTTGGCAGCGTCGCTTTCCTTTCCGGGGTCATACCACGCGTTGATCCAGACCAGCTTGATCTTGCCGTTGGGATTCACGCTGTGCATGCCGCGAATGAAGGAATTCATGCCCATGACCACCTCGGGAATCGGCACGGAACCCACATAGCCGACGACACCGGATTTGGACATCTTGCCGGCGATCACGCCCTGAATATAGCGGCCCTCGTAGAAGCGGATGTTGTATGTGGCGACATTGCTGGCGCGCTTGTAACCGGTGCAATGTTCGAAATAGACCTTGGGGAATTGCTTGGCCACTTTGATCGTCGGATTCATGAATCCGAAGGAGGTGGTGAAGATGATGCCGTTCCCCGCCGCAGCCAATTCGTGGATCACGCGTTCGGCGTCCGGGCCCTCTTGCACGCTCTCCACATACGTCGTCTTCAGCTTGCTGCCCAATGCCGCCTGTGCCGCCTTGCGGCCGTCGTCGTGCTGATGGCTGAAGCCGAAATCCGCCACTGGGCCGACATAGATGAATCCCGCCTTATAGGATTCATCGGCGCGAACCAGCCCGGCCCGGCCGAGGGCAGCCGTAGCCACGCCGGCGCCCAGCAGCTTGTTGAATGTTCTTCTGCGCATTCCGCTTCTCCCTGTTTTGCACGTCGCAGTGGTTGAAATTCGAGGCAGTCTAGCTCAACGCAATCCGTTGGATAGGTTCATCCGGTGGCATGGAATCGCTTGCCCAAAGAGGCCGGGGCGTTCAGGCGGATCTTCGCCGAATTTCGCGAGATCAGCACCAGGACCAGGATGGTGGCGAGATAAGGCAGCATGGAAAGGAACGGGGAGGGGATGGCAATTCCCAACCCTTGGACGTGCAATTGCAGGATTGTGATGCCCCCGAACAGATAAGCCCCGAACAACAGGCGCGCCGGACGCCATGTGGCGAAGACGACGAGGGCGAGCGCGATCCAGCCGCGCCCGGCGGTCATGTCCTCCGCCCACATGGGCGTATAAGCCAGCGACATATAGGCGCCGGCCAATCCGCTCATCATCCCGCCGAAGAGGATGGCGGCGAATCGGATGGCGACGACGCGATAGCCGATGGCATGGGCCGCCTCATGGGAATCGCCGATCGCACGCAGTATCAGCCCGCCATGGCTGTGCTGGAGGAACCAGGATACGCCGGCCAGCAGCGCGAAGGAGCCATAGACCAGGAAATCCTGGTGAAACAGGATCGGGCCGATCACGGGCAGATCCGACAGTCCCGGGACCGTGAGCCTGGGCAAGGGATGAAGAGCGATGCCGACGTAGGATTTGCCGATGAGGGCGCTCAGCCCGGTACCGAGAATCGCCAGCGCCAGGCCGGTCGCCACCTGATTGGCCAGCAGAACCTGCGTCAGGACCGCAAAGGCGAACGCCATGGCCGCGCCGGCAAGGGCTGCGGCGAGGATGCCAAGGCTGGCACTGCCGGTCGACGAGGCGGCGGCGAAGCCGATCACCGCGCCCACCAGCATCATGCCCTCGATGCCCAGGTTCAAGACACCGGATTTCTCGGTCACCAGTTCGCCGGTGGCCGCCAGCAGCAAGGGCGTAGCGGCGCCGACGACCGACACCACGACGGGAATGAACCAGGCGAATTCTCCGCTCATGAAGGCGATCTTGCCGGCCGCTGTGTCGGGGCGTGTCGTGCGAAGCGCAGCCGGTAGTGGATAAGAATGTCGCAGCCGAGAAGGTAGAACAGCAGGATGCCCTGGAAGATGCCGGTCACGGCACTGGGCAAGCCAAGATCGATCTGGGCCGCCTCGCCGCCGAGATAGGATAGTGCCAGAAGAAGCCCCGCGAACAGCACGCCCAGGGGGTGCAGCCGGCCGAGGAAGGCGACGATGATCGCGGTGAAGCCGTAGCCGGGCGAAATCTTCAACGTCAATTGCCCGATCGGCCCGGCAACCTCGAACAGGCCGGCGGCACCCGCAAGCCCGCCACCCAGCATGAGAGAAAGCCAGATCAAGGATCGAGGATTGAAGCCGGCATATCGGGCCGCGCGCGGCGCCTGGCCCAGGACCTTCAGCTGAAATCCCAACAGCGACTTGCCCAGCAGCACCCAGGCGGCCATGACAACGAGCAGGGCGATCGGAACCCCGAGGTGTAGGCGCGTGCCCTCGATCAGGATCGGCATGGTGCCGGCGTCGTCGAACATGCGGGATTGGGGAAAGCCGTGACCCTCCGGATCGCGCCACGGGCCGGTGACGAGATAAATCAGAATCAACTGGGCCACATATGTCAGCATGAGGCTGGTCAGGATCTCGTTGGCGTTGAAGCTGGTCTTTAGCCAGGCGGGAATGGCGGCCCAGGCCATGCCGCCCAATACGCCGGCGAGGATCATGGCCGGCATTAAAAGAACGTTGTTGCTGTCATAGAACCACAGGCCGAGCCCCCCGCCGGCCAGCGCCCCCATGATGTATTGCCCCTCGGCCCCGATGTTCCAAACATTGGCGCGAAATCCCAGCGACAACCCGGTTCCGATCAGAATGAGCGGCGCGGCTTTGACCAGCAACTCCGACAGGCTGTCATGGGTGGTGAGGGGCTTGATGAAGAACGTATAGAGGGCAACGCCCGGATCCTTGCCGAGAATGGCGAAGATCAACGCGGTGGTGATCAGGGTAAGGAGCAGCGCCAGCACCGGCGAGCCGTAGCTCCAGGGATGGGAATGCTGGCCGCGGGGTTCAAGCCGGACGAGCATGATCTTCCCCGCGGCGACCGCCCATCAGCAGGCCGATCTCCTCCACCGTCACCTCGCCCACCGGCCGGGCCGGCGACAGCCTGCCGCCGGCAATCACGGCGACCCGATCGCAAAGCGAAAAGATTTCGTCCAGATCCTGTGAGATCAGCACCACCGCCGCCCCGGCGGCGGCGAGGTCGAGCAGAGCCTGCTGGATGGCCGCCGAAGCGGCGGCATCCACGCCCCAGGTGGGTTGAGCGACTGCCAGCACGCCAGGCTGCTGCAGGATTTCGCGACCGACGATGAATTTCTGCAGATTGCCGCCCGACAAGCTGCGTGCCCGTGCCTCGGGCCCGCTCGTGCGCACGTCGAAACCGAGAATGACCTCTTCGGCAAAGGCCCGGGTTCGCCGGCCGTCGATCAAGCCACGGCGCATCAGGCTCTTGCGCCGATGGCCGCTCAAGAACGCGTTCTCGGCGAGGCTCATGTCGCGCACGGCGCCATGACCGTTGCGCTCCTCCGGCACGAAGGTTGCACCCAGGCTCCGCCGAGGTCCGGGCCCGAGGTGGCCGACCGGGCCGCCGTCGATCCGGATGGCGTCGGGCCGGTTGGCCAGAACCTCGCCGGTCAATGCCGCCATCAACTCGTTCTGGCCGTTGCCGGCGATGCCGCCGATGCCGAGGATTTCTCCGCCGGCAACCGAAAAGCCGATGTCGTGAAGATCGGTGCCGAACTGCCGGTCCGAGACAAGCGAGAGCCCTTGAACGGCCAGGCGCGGTATTGCGCTTAGCGGCATCTGACGGCCATGGATGGGGGCCTTCAGCGCGCTGCCGATCATCAACTCGGCCAGCCTCTGCGAGGTCTCCCGGCGCGGATCGCATTCGGCGACGACGCGGCCCAGCCGCAGAATGGTCGCGCGGTCGCACAGCGCCTTGATCTCGTCCAGCTTGTGGCTGATGTAGAGAATTGCGCAACCCTCCTTGGCCAGGCGGCGCAGGGTCTCGAACAGCTTCGTCCCTTCCTGGGGCGTCAAGACGGACGTCGGCTCGTCCATGATCAGCAGCTTCGGGTTCTGCAGCAGGCAGCGCACGATTTCGATGCGCTGGCGCTCGCCTACGGAAAGATCATGCACCACGCGATCGGGATCCAGCGTCAGGCCGTAAGCCCTGGAAACCTCGACGATCCGCGAGCGCAACTCGCGCCGCCCCGCCTTGTCGTCGATGGCCAGCGCTATGTTCTCGGCGACGCTCAGCGCCTCGAACAGCGAGAAATTCTGAAACACCATGCCGATTCCCAGCTTGCGAGCGAAGTTCGGGTGGTGAATCTCGATAGGTTGGCCCCGCCATCGAATCTCGCCGGCGTCGGCCTGCAGCACGCCATAGATGATCTTCACCAGCGTGCTCTTGCCGGCGCCGTTCTCGCCGAGAAGGGCATGAATTTCCCCCGGCACGATCCGCAGATCGACGTGATCGTTGGCGAGGATGCCGGGGAAGCTCTTGACGATCCCGCGCAGATCGAGGAGGGCCGTCGCGCCTTGGCTCATGCCGCGGCCTCGGCCCGCGGAGCCAATGGCGAAAAGCGCGCCTGCATACCTTCCATTCGCTCCGCCGCGTTGCTCGTCGTCTGGGTGCCTATCAGTAAGCAACCTTGTCCCGTTTATCCAGCTACTACTGGACCATGGCGCGAGCTTTCTTGAGTTGCCGTTCGATCGTCTCGAGCGACGCCTGAACCAGGATGCAGCCAGCGAATTCCGCACCGCCCTGGACGAGGTCAACAGAATCGCGCTGTTCCGCCTCCAAGAGCTTTAGGACTTCAGGCGTCCGGCTTGGTCCGGGCGCCGCGCCGGGGCCAAGGCAAGGTGCCTCGATTTCATGGCCCCCCATTGCCGCGCAGCGGGCAGCAGCATGGGAAGCCTGCCCAGGCGCGAGCGCGCAACAAGGCCGGGCAGGGTGACGCGTCATGAATGCTTGCGCGAAGCCGTTGGCCGGTAGCCGGAAGCCACGGTTGCGCCCTCGACACGCGATCCATCGCAGTCAATCAGGCAATTGGCCGAGCCGATTTAGCCGGCGGAGGGACGGCAGATGGCCTTGATCGGCCCTCGGCAAGCCCCGGCAAATTCAAGGAAGTCCGCGCTCGATGGCCTTGAGGACGAGTTCGGTGCGATTGCGGACCTCGAGCTTTTTGCTCAGCGATCGCAAATGCAGCTTAACGGATGCGACATGGATGCCGAGGCGCTGGGCGATTTCCTTGTTTGCGAGCCCTTCCTTGAGCTGCCGAAGGACCTGGCATTCCCCTTCGGTCAACTCGCTGAGCCGCTCGCTCAGGATAGCCCCAGGCGCGTGGCGCAACGCCGTGGAGGGCAGGTATACCTCGCCGGCCAAAATCAGTTCGATAGCGCGCACCAGCACCTTTCCCGCCATCGTCTTCGGCAGATAGCCCTTCGCGCCCAGCGACATTGCTTTTTCAATATCGCGCTCGCTGGCAGCGCCAGACATGAGCACAACGGGGAGATTGGGCAAGCTGGCGATCACCTTTTCCAGCCCCTCCAACCCGTTCATCCCCGGCATCTGAAGATCCAGAATGGCAATATCGTACCGATTGCCACGCCGCAGCATCCCAAGCGCCGCGTCGAGCGTGTTCACGCCGGTTACCTCCGCCCCGGGCGCATAGGCCGTGATCAGGGTCACCAGAGAGTCCCTGACCAGATCATGGTCGTCAGCAAGCAAGATTTTCATCGTTTCCCCACGCCCCATATCTTTCGATAGGTGGGCCTTGTCCGGAAGATCACGCGACTCGACCAATTATCCACCCATCTATCCCTCTGCGCGAACAGTTAAGAATTCATTGCGTCCAATATTTGCTCCGGGAAAACGGGATTACCGGAGATGAAAATGGGCGGGATGCGATTTGCTGTGGTAGCGGCGGTGGCGATTTCCGTGGCGGCTGTGCAGCCGGCCTTGGCGGGTGACGTACGACCGATTGTCGGCGCAGCCTCGGCCTCCAGTCAGGCCCAGACCCCCACTCCGACGGAACTTGCCTCTGCAGGTTCCGATGACAGCTTTACCGACGGCTCAGGGCAGATGCTGAAGCTTGCCGATTATCGAGGGAAAGTCGTCCTGCTCAGTTTCTGGGCATCGTACTGCCCGCCCTGCAAGCACGAATTGGCGTCTCTCGATCGACTCCAGGCAACGCTGGGAGGCGCAGATTTCGTCGTCGTCCCGATTTCAGTCGAAGGCAGTAATTCAGCGATCGCTTCCACTTACGCAGACTACGGCGTCTCGCACCTCAGCATCTATCGCGAATTGTCCGATGCTTTTCCGCTGAGTATGGGCGTCCGGGGTATTCCGACAAACATCATGATCGGCCGGGATGGCAGGGTCGTCCACTTCTCGATGGGCGCAACTGAGTGGGATTCGCAGGAGACGCTTGAAATGGTCAAATCCTTCATCGCGGCGGCGCCCACGCCGGCGCCAGCTGCACAGCAAGCGAGCCTTGTGACTGCCGCCGCGTCCGGTCCAGACACAGATCTAGGGCCCTCTTCGCACTAACCGACGACCGGTCGATGTAGACGCGGCAGCGGATTTCAGTCGACACGGGTCTTGCCCGCATTGAAGGCCGCCAAGGTTAGCGCGGCATCAGCCTGCAGATGCGATCCGGGTGATTGATCGTATCGACCACGCTCCGCCCCATGACACCTCCGCGCCCCAGCGGGCGGATCTTGCAGTTCAGGGTGTCGGCCGCGCGCTGATACCAACCTTCAACTGCTCTGCCCAATAAACTGTCTTGCCTCCGGCGTCGTAGTGCGGCGGTTCGGCCCAGCTGATTGAGGCACCTGGGTCGTTTTCCGCCCTTCAATTGGGCCGTCGACCCAGCGTTAAGAGATGCGAAAGCCGTCAAGTGGTGATTAATAGTTTAGGAGAGGGGGGCCAAAGCTTGAAAAGTGGTCTCCACGAATTGTTCAATAATTCATATGCTTGTCAGCCTTTTAATAGCTGGTGCTTGCGCCAGCACCCCAAAAATACTACAAAATTTTCATCAGTACGGTTCGATCTGCTCGTGGGGCCGGGGGTCCCAATTCTGCAGGCGCTACGGGACCGTATCGCACACAGCACGGCAGGTTGGCGTGTTCCCTTTCAGGACGAACTGCCGTGCCCGGTCGGGCAGGGTGGGGGCTGAAACATGAGCCGGGGTCGCGTCCTTGTCACGGGGGGTGCCGGCTATATCGGCAGTCACACCTGTAAATTGCTGGCAGCGGCCGGTATTGAACCGGTCGTCTACGACAACCTGGTGACCGGTCATCGCGATGCGGTCCGTTGGGGTCCTTTTGTTCATGGCGACATCCTCGATACCGAGCTGCTGAACCGCACGCTCGAGGAATACGAGCCGGACACGGCCATTCACTTCGCCGCCTCTGCCTATGTCGGTGAGTCCGTCATCCAACCGGCAAAATACTATCGCAACAATGTCGTCGGCTCGATTTCGCTGCTCGATGCCTGTCACCGCCATGGCACCAGGAATATCATTCTTTCCAGCAGCTGCGCGACCTACGGCGCCCCGACGCAATTGCCGATCACCGAGGCGACGCCGCAGCGCCCGATCAATCCGTATGGCACCAGCAAGCTTATGGTCGAGCAACTGTTGCGCGAT
>WNFP01002199.1_pt1 | contig 26409 bp, 26 predicted proteins | sample 5400201 | NCBI WGS metagenome assembly WNFP01 (sample SAMN13153355, study PRJNA577476) | soil metagenome | isolation source: 115 cm saprolite under Madrone tree | place: USA:California | collected 2016-06-14 | reverse complement strand
CCAGGATCAGCTTGGCGGCTACTCTGAGAAGTTAGATTCTTCCAAAAATGCCAAAACTAACATCCGAGTTCGTAGATAGAGCCCTGCTAGAAAAGGTCTGGGATGTTGGGAATCGTGTGCTTTACGACTTGTGCGCTGCTAACCGCGAGCACACTCGAGATGATGTCATCATTGCTAAAATCTGGCTGATTGGACGTACCTATGCGGCTGCTATCGAGCGACGACGTGACAAAGGTGACGCAGTTGGAGATGCGTTCTACGAAACGAAGGTAGCGCCGCAGATCCGTGACTCAGACATCGACAGGTGGTTCAAGGCGCTCGACAATGGCTCGGATGCGGACATGGCTCTGAATCTTGAGACACACAAGAGAGTCATGGATCTCTTTACCAAGATTTCCGGACTAGAGAAGCGCTCCCTTGCGTCGAAGTATCTGCATTTTCATTTTCCTTCGCGCTTTTACATCTACGATTCGCGGGCATACAACGCAATCGCTGAACTCACAGAGCCAATTGGCAGAAAGCTCCCATCGCTTAGGGCGTGCGACGATGTCTATGCTCGCTTTTCCCTTCGCTGCCGGGACTTAAACCAACAGATCGACTCGCTTGCTGGCCGGCATCTTTCGCCGCGCGATTTTGATAAGGTATTGTTGTCATACGGCAGACTCTGGAGCGGAATGGGGACAGACGGGAAGTTTCCCTTACTCTGAAATCTCCAATCATTATGAGCCAAACGAGTCCTGTCAAACAAATATGAAAAACGTCCCGTCTGTCCCCGAGTTCCCCAAGAGAATAGAAAAGCTGTCCCACATTTACGTTGCCAAAGTTGAGGAAATGAACAAGATTTTGACAGGTAAGAACTTGTAAACGATTCAACGGGTTACAAAAAGTTTTGCACATTTTCCGCAGTCTTGCGCAGGTCGATCACTTGACTTATGCTTTTCGCCCGGCAATCGTAGGGGGCGATGGACACCTCTTGTAATCGCGCCGTCGTTGTGATAAGTACGAAGGCTAGCGGAGGCTCGACGATATCGTCGAGCAGTGAAATCGCGGATATTGCCCGCGACCTCAAGGGAGGCTATGTTTCGCCCCTAGGCGAAATTCCCTGGCGGTCGCGGGCTTTTTTGTTTGGAGTGAGAGTTTCGAGAGAGCTGTTTACTGCTTCATATATTCATCAGGGGATCTCTAGGCATAGCGAATGCAAAGCGAATATTCGCCTTATTAGCGAAGGTATGGCGAATAACAAACGAATAGACGGTGGCGGTTTAACCGAAGAAGGTAACAAAACGTCAACCACATTTTGCGTTTTTCGCTTGACAGAAAATCCGCGCTCTGCACTGAATAGTGGGCGAAGATTTAGGACACGTTTTTAGGGGGAAGCTGAAGCGAACAACTTAGAACGGGGTGCGAGTACCTAGGCTGATCACTTAAGACTCGCACCCCGCAACTTGTCCGCTGTTAGGCGGAACATGAGTACATTACCAAAAAGCTGTCCACAATCAATAGGAATCTCGCCGCGCGATTCCTTACATTCCGCAGACCCCCGCTGGAAACCGGATAACCACGAAGAAAAGCTGCTTGCCTTCCTCGAAGAACTAATCCTCGACTTGGCCAGGAATCACCCGAGCGTCGCGAGCGCGGACGTTAAGGCTTGGCTTTCCAGCGTCGCAGCGGGCTCTCCCAAAATAGAAAAGCTAGAAGAGCGTCACAGATGGGAGCGAAAAGCGATTGTCGCCTTTGAGATTATTGAAAAATTCGCAGACAGCTCTTCCCAGCCCGCAAAAGACTTTCTCGAACGGTTCAAGGAGAAATTCGGCTATGAGTTCCGACCCTGAAAGCGATCGCATTTTTGGTTCGCTGGCAAAAGATCCAGTTCGCTCCCTTATCCGACTTTTTAGGTAACGAGGGCGCAATGCCCAGAATCACAATCTCTATTCGTCTCCGCAAGATCTACGTCGCTTTCTTGAGCGGCCAGAAAACCTTGCATGGAGTCAGGGGCCTTCTCGAAGAGCTAGTGCTGACGGCGGTGACCCTCTGGAGCCTTTGGCACGTCGTCAGAGTTCTTTTCTTTTGGGCATCGTAGACCGAACTACCCGAAGAGAAGAGAGATTCCTCGCTGCGCAGGCCGACCATCTCGTCCCGCAAAACCATTCGGGACGAAAAAAGCGCGCGGGAGCGAAGCGGAAAGAAAAAATCGGTTTGCTCCGTTCGAAATGACGGGCGGGGCATGCGGAATAAAAGGCTTGCTACCCCGCTGAATCTCGGTTACAGTGCGCTCACTTTCCCCGGAACTCTACCCGCAAAATCGGAAATCAGGTCAAGCAAGAAGGAGAGCTCGATGAATCGACGATTTTTGTACGCAGCAGTATTGCTGTGCACGCTGTTGGCCTGCGCCAGCCTTTTGCCGGCTCACAGTCAGGATGGCAGCAAGAGGAAATTGACGAACCAAGATGTGCTGGACATGGTCTCCCTCGGATTGGGCGAAGACGTGATCCTAGAGAAAATCCGGACGGCCCCGCAAACAGATTTCGACACGAGCATCGCGGGCCTGACGGCACTGAAGCAGGCCAAGGTATCAGACGGAGTTATACGCGCGATGATTAATCCGCATCCTGCGGCAGTCAGTTCCACGCCGTCTACGGGTCCAACGACTCCTAAAAACACCAATCCTGATGACCCCGCTTCGGCCCACGATCCGGGTATCTACATGTATGCCGCGGCCAAAGATGGGACGCACTTGGTCATCCTTGAACCCACAGTGTACTCACAAGGGAAAAGCGGAGGAGTGTTTAAGTCAGCCATGACTTACGGAATTGCAAAAATGAAATGGAAGGCCGTTGTCCGAGGCGCTCATGCCAATGTCAGAAGCAGCGACGGCAAGATGGCTTTTTATTTTTACTTCGAGGAGTCGAACGCCGGGCTCAGTCATGCATCTTTTGGCGGAACAACGACACCCAATGAGTTCACGTTGCTGAAATTTGATGAAAAGAAGGACTCGCGCGAGACGATAGTGATGCAGGCTAATGCGTTTGGCGCATCCTCCGGCACGGATGAGAAGGCTAATACAGGGTTTGACTTCACGAAGTTAAGGCCGGGGGTATACAAAGTAGTGCCAAAGACGCCGCTGAAACCTGGTGAGTATTGCTTTCTCAGCTCGTCAGGGATTGGAGCATATGGTGCTGGATCCGCCGGAGCAAGCCGATTATTTGATTTTGCAGTTTTGCAGGGAGAGTAGTCGGTCCTTCACGCGGTTCGCAGCAGGGGCCGGCGGAGTTAGCGGCGGTCGACCACGTTGTGGCGGATGTCCTGGCCCTGGACGAGGTAGATGACGTCTTCGGCGATGTTGGTGGCGTGGTCGCCGATGCGCTCGAGGTTCTTGGCGACGAGAATCAATTCGAACGCGGGAAAAACGACGCTGGAATCGCCCATCATGTAGGTAAGCAATTCACGGAAAATCTGGTCGCGGTAGTGGTCCACCTGATCGTCGGTGGCGAGGACGCTTTGCGCGAGTTCGACGTCGCGGCGGACGACGGCGTTGAGAGCGTTGCGAACCATTTCCTCGACGAGCTCGCTCATGCGCGGTAGATCAACGTAAGGCTTGACGCGCGGGTGGCGGAGGACGCGCAGGGCCCCTTGCGCGATATTAACGGCTTGATCGCCGATGCGTTCAAGATCGTTGTTGATGCGCGAGACGGCCAGCACGAAGCGGAGATCGGTGGCCATGAGCTGGTGCAGGGCGAGAAGCTGCACGACGCGGTCGTCGACTTCCATTTGGAGCTCGTTGATGGCGTCTTCTTCCTCGAGGACGCGCTTCGCGAGCTGTTCGTCGGTTTCCAAAACGGCGTGAACGGACTGGTGAACGGCGCGCTCCGCGAGGCTGCCCATCCAGAGCAGGCGCTCTTTCAACTCGTTCAGGTCTTTTTCGAAGTGGCGTTCCATCCTGTCCTCTTTGAATGCTCCAATTCCAGCTTGTCGCCGAAGGATCGACGGAGATCCTTCGCCCATCCTTATCGGATGGTCTCCGGATGACAAGCACGTTAAACATGCGGCCTTAGCCGAAGCGGCCGGTGATATAGGCCTCCGTGCGCGGATCACCGGGAGTCGTGAAGAGCTGCGGCGTGGGTCTGAACTCGATGAGCTGGCCAGTGAGCAGGAAGGCGGTAAAGTCGCTGACGCGGGCAGCTTGCTGCATGTTGTGAGTGACGATGGTGATCGTGCAGATGTCCTTCAACTGCACGAGCAGCTCTTCAATTTTTGCGGTGCTGATGGGATCGAGCGCGGAACAAGGCTCGTCGAGGAGCAGAACTTCGGGCTCGACGGCAAGGGCGCGGGCAATGCACAGGCGCTGCTGCTGGCCGCCGGAAAGTTCGTAAGCGGACTTGTGGAGGTGGTCCTTCACTTCGTCCCAGAGCGCGGCGTGGCGCAGACTCTTTTCGACCGCTTCGGAGATGGGGAGCTTCGAGCCGTTGATCTTCAGGCCATAGGCCACATTCTCGAAAATAGACTTGGGGAAAGGATTGGGGCGCTGGAAGACCATGCCAACGCGACGGCGAAGCGAGGTGACATCCTGCCCAAGAATGTTCTGGCCGTCGAGAAGGATTTCGCCATCAAGGCGCGCCCCGCGCACGGTCTCGTACATGCGATTGAAGGTGCGAAGCAAGGTGGACTTGCCACAGCCGGAGGGGCCGATGAGAGAAGTGACCTTGTTGACGGCGATTCCCATGCTGACATCGAAGAGCGTCTGCTTGGCACCGTAAAAGAAATTAAGTTTGGAAATGGTCATGCGCATGGAGAGGGCTTCCGGCGTTTCCCGTGCCGATGCGCTTGTCGCGATGGGGGGTAGGTTCACGGACAAAACGGGCCTCACAGAAGCTTGCATAGGCTAAGACCTCGGGACCGCAATGCCCCGGGAAAGAATCGCCCGAGCAACGATGTTAATGACGAGAATCAAAACAAGCAAGACAAGCCCCGCAGCCCAAGCCTGGCGGTGCCAATCATCGTACGGAGCGAGGGCATAAGTATAGATCATCACCGGCAGGGAAGCCGTGGGATGAGTCCAGCCAGGGCTCCAGAATTGATTGCCAAGAGCGGTGAATAGAAGCGGGGCGGTTTCACCGGCGACCCGGGCGAAGGCCAGGAGGATGGCGGTGAGAATGCCGCGATACGCGGCAGGCACGATGACGGTGGCGATGGTCTTCCATTTGCTCGCGCCGAGAGCCATGGCGGCTTCGCGCAAAGGGTTCGGAACACCGCGAAGAAATTCTTCGGTGCTGCGAAGGGTGATGGGGATCATCATCAGGCCCAGAGCGAAACCCCCGGCGAGTGTGGAGTAGTGCTTGAAAGGTTGAACGACCAGGCTGTAAGCAAAAATGCCGATGACGATGGAGGGCACGCCGTTGAGCAAGTCCGCAGCATAACGGACAACAAAAGCGATGCTGCCGGTGCTGAATTCGGCGAGATAGATGGCGCCAAAAAATCCGATGGGAACACCAAAGATGGTAGCAAGCAGAAGCATCTTGGCGCTACCGAGGATGGCGTTGGCCAATCCGCCGCCGGTTTCACCAACGGGAACGGGCAATTTGGTGAAGAAATTCCAGTTGATGGAAGCTCCGCCATGAATAGCGAGATATCCAAGAATGAGGAAAAGGACGGAAACGGCGACCAGAGCGCACACGCCGGTCATGGTCAGCATGAAGCCGCTCACAAATTTGCGCCAGCGAAGACGAGGGCTCATACGTTGCCCATCCCGCTGCCACGCCGAGAAGTGGTGACGATCAGCAGGCGCGCAAAGCCGTTGAGGATGAAGGTAAGGATGAAGAGCACCAGACCAAGCTCGATCAAAGATTGCGTATGAAGTTCGCCGGTGGCTTCGGTGAATTCATTCGCGATGACGGCGGCAATAGAATAGCCGGGAGAAAGGAGAGAAGTGCTGACCACGGGGGTATTGCCGATAACCATGGTGACGGCCATAGTTTCGCCGAGGGCCCGAGCAAGGGCCAGAAAAATGGAACCAAAAATGCCTGCGCGGGCAAAGGGAACCACCACTTTCCACGTGGATTCCCAGCGCGTGGCCCCGAGAGAGAGGGCGGCTTCGCGCTGATCGCGCGGGACGGAGAGAAGCACTTCACGGGAGACGGAGATGATATAGGGGATGACCATGATAGCGAGGACGCTGCCCGCGGTCAGAAAGCCGACGCCGTACGCCGGGCCTTGAAAAAGCGGGAGAAAGCCGAGCGAGTGCTTGAGAGCCGGCTGAACGTATTGACGCATCAACGGAACGACTATGAAGACGCCGAGCACGCCATAGATGACGCTGGGTACGGCGGCGAGAAGATCGATGAAAAATTCGAGCGTGTCCGAAACCCTTGCGGGGGCCAGCTCCGCAAGAAAAATGGCCGCGCCGATGCCGAGGGGCACGGCGATCAACAGAGATACCGTCGCAGTAACGAGCGTGCCGTAAATGAAGGGCAGAGCGCCGAACTGTTCGAAGATGGGGTCCCAGACCGAGGTGCGGAAAAAACTGAAGCCGAACTTGTGGCGGGCGAGAACGGAACCTTGCCACAGTTCGAAAACGAGCAGCACAGTGACGAGCACGACGGAGGCGGCGAATAAAAAGGTGATCATGCGGGCGATTTCATCGCCTTCGCGGAGCCGGGAAAGAAACGAGCGCGAGCCCGCGACGGGGCCCGCGCTCGGCACAGTGCTAGTCGTTGTTGCCATGTTACTGGACGTTATTCAAGGCCTTCAGTTCCTTTGCGACGACTTCCTTCGGAAGCTTTGCATAGGATAGGGCCTCCGTGTAGTTCTGTCCGTCCGCGAGCATCCACTTAACGAAGCCCTTGATGGCGTCGCGCTTGGTGGCATCGGAGAACTTAGCGGGAACGAGCAGCCAAGTAAAGCTGGAGATGGGATAGGCCGTCTTGCCAGGAGCGTCCGTAATGGAAACACGGAAATCGTCCGGCATGTTCTTCGCTGCGCCGGCCGCCGCGGCGGTGACGCTCGCAAGGTCTGCCTTGACGAAGGCGCCCGAGGAATTTCTCACCCGGCCATAAGGCATGTTGTTCTGGATCGCATAGATCAATTCGACGTAGCCAAAGGAATTGGGCGTGTTCTTGATCGTGCCGGCAACGCTCTCATTGCCCTTGGCGCCCAGACCCACGGGCCAATTGACCGACGCACCCTTGCCGACTTTGGTTTTCCACTCCTCGCTGACCTTTGAAAGATAGTCGGTCCAGATGTAGGTCGTACCGCTGCCTTCCGAGCGATGCACCACGACGATGTCGTTCTCGGGGAGGTGCACTCCTTTGTTCGGGCCGGAAATCGCGGGATCGTTCCATTTTGTAATCTTGCCCAAGAATATCCCTGCGATAGCGTCCTGGGTGAAATTGAGTTCTGCAGTCACGCCAGGAATGTTGTAAGCGGGCACGTCAGCGCCGAGGACCGTTGGGAAATGCAAAATTCCAAAGCCGTGCTTGTCCTGATAGGCCTTGAGCTGGTCATCGTTCATCGGGCCATCGGTGGCGCCGAAATCCACGGTGCCTTCGGTGACTTGTTTGATGCCGCCGCCGGAGCCGATGGATTGATAGTTGATCTCAAGATTGGCGTTTTTCTTGTGGTATTCGTCAAACCATTTGGAATACATGGGGTAAGGAAACGTTGCGCCTGCACCGGTGATCGAGAGCGCGTTATCCGCCCACAGAACACCGGCCACGGCGAGAACTACCAAGAGCATTCCTGCGATTCGCTTCATGGTTCATCTCCGTCTGAAAGGAATGTTTTCCCAGAGGTAGCAAGTATGCGGAGCGATTGTTACGGCATTGTTACAGCGGATTGATTGTTGGGTTGAATCGGTTGCTGCATGCAAGCCGACAAGCATGCTTAAGGCCCTTCCGATGAGGGGTTTAGTTAGGGCCGTGTGAGGAACGCGTAAATAGAAAGGGCAACCCGCGCCGCAGCGGGCTGCCCTTTTCCGTCCCCAGGGGAGGGACGAACCGCAAATTGCCTGGCCGGAACTACGGCAGGTAATAGCGGAATGAGGTGAACACCATGTTATCCACGGCCTTGGGAGCGATGCTTGCGGCCCCGCTCCAGCCGCTCTTGGTTATGTACGAGTACTGCATTCCCCAGCGGACTCCACCCTTCGGACCCTGGTAGACCTTGTGCCAGAAACCGAGGGTACCTTCCTGGATAAGCCGGATGTCGCCTGCGCATGCCCCTGCTCCCGGCGCAGAAGTGCCAGAGGGCAAAGCCTCAGTCGAGCAACCGGCATTACTGGCTGTGGGTCCGCCATAGCCGCCCGCCCTGGTGATCGAGGTATAGGTCGAGACCGCACCGGCAGTTGTTACGGTGACAGCTGTGTAGTTGCCGTAAGCAGCGCGCGACGCGTACTCCGCACCGTAATTCAGATAAACATCCAACTTCGGATTTGGATGAAACTCAACTGTGCCGAGCCCATGCCCTGTGCGGATTAAGGCTAATGTTCCGTCGGGCCGGGCAGTGACGTCAGCCAACTGGGCTGCCCCAAATCGGCCGACGCCGTCTCCGGCGAGGCCCTTTACGCCAACGTCCAGCTTCTTTGAAAACAGCGGAACTCGCACAACCGCTCCGAAACCGCCGCCAGTGCGTGTATCATTGAACGCCCCTGCAACGGAAGACGTAGTAGCGCCGGCCGCGCACGTCAGCGCTGGGCCGACCACCACGTGGGTTGCGTCCGGCGGTGGCGTAACAACCGCGCATGGATAGACACGATTGCGGAAGGTGCTGACGATTCCGAACAACTCATAATGTCCGAACCCGGGATCCGCCGCTGCCTTGAACACGATGTCCGGGGCCTTGTTGACCGTGTAGCCGGTAGCGTCGAAGGCGTTATACAGACCGCCGCCAGCCCCGGGCGCATTCACGAAGAAGTTCTGCGAAGTGCCCGCTGCCGTCGTAAACGTCGAGAACCCTCTCCCGCCGATGGTTGTCTGCGGTCCTTCTATGGAAACGCCCACCGCATACTTGCCACCGAAATCCTTGACAGCGCGGAATCCGTACGCCCGCGCGTAAGTGAAGCCCACCGTGTAGTTGACGTCGATCGTCATCGGCAAAACCTCCAGGCGATTGGCGATGCCCTTCCGGGTTTCCGTAGCCAGCGTCCACATTTGCCCGCCCGTAAACTGCCAGCCGTTATCAAATGCCGCCTGTCCCCACAACTGGCGCTGGCGGAACACGTAGCTATTGGTCTGCCGGTTGTTGGAGGTCGTGCCCGCGCCGAAGAAGTCCGCCTCGTAGTAGGCGCTTACTTTGGCGGTTCCGACCTTCGTCTCGCCGAGCAGGCCGATTCGGGATTGCCGGCCCGAGAAGTTGTTTTCGGTCACTTTACTTAGCGCGTTTCCGGGGTACGGGATGGCGTTCATCGGAGTCGGAATGTCCCCGCTGGTGGCTCGCTGGCGGAAAACCGTCTCTGCCGCGATGAACCCGATCGGCGTGATGTTGAGGCCCTTGTACTTGATCGTTGACGGCCCGTTTTCCTCGGCCTTCTTGGCTTCCGCTTGCTCCGTGACCACGGCGGTCTTGAGGGCTTCGTTGCTGGCCTTCAAGTCGCTGACCGTGGAGTTGAGGGAAACGGCGGTGGACTTCACTTCGGCGGTCGTGTTCACGGCTTCGGTAGCCTTGGTGCTGGCTTCCGCTGCGCGAGCGTTGGCGGCCGCCGCGGCTTCGCGCGCTTCGTCAATCTGGCGGTCGCGCTTGGCGAGCTCCTCCTTCAGCAGCTGGAGTTGTTCCTGCTGGGACTGCAGAGTCTGGCGAAGCTCTTCCAGCTGGGCCGCGATGGCTGCATTGGAGTTCTCAGCCTTCTTGGCCGCTTTGGGCTTCGCCGGTTGGGCCCCCTTGGCAGGCTGCGCGTCGGCGTCTTTCGGTGTATCGGCAAAAGCAGTTCCGGAAACGAGGAACATCGATAGTGTACTACGTCAACCAAATGTGAATATCCTGTAACAATCGCTGGGAATTCACGGGAAACCATTGACGTATCAGAGGTTGCAGAATTTTCGATATGTTAACAACAACGCGTGGAGGTCGAGACGGGCCGAAAAAAGGATGCCTGCGTCGCGTCTCGTCCGCTGGCGGGTTGTAAGACAAACCGAGTCATCCGCAATCTCCAAAGAGCGGCTTCCCCTCTGCACCGCGAGGAGGCACCTATTTCGGTGAGGAAATCGTATAGGCGAGAACGATTTGGGTCAAGCGATATTGGTAGCGGGCATCGGTGTCGGCGATGTCGGCCTCGGTTTTCTGGAGTTCGGCCTGGCTGAATTCGACGATGGAGCCGAGACCGAGATGGTAGCGCGATTGCGCAAGGTCGAGGGCGAGGCCGGCTTGTTCGCGCAATTGCTGGGTGACGGAAAGTCTCTCGTAGGCGCGGGTGATGTCCTGCCAGGAAGTGCGCACATCGCGCGCGATATTGTTTCGGAGGTCGGCAAGCTTCTGACGATTGACCTCGGTCTGGAGATCGGCGGCTTTGGCGCGAGCGTTGAAGAGAAATCCGTTGAAGACCGGGATGTTGATATTTACGCCGACGGCGCCGTACCAATTCGGGATGTGGTCGTCCCGAACGGGAACTTCGCCGACAACGCCGAGGGCGCTGACGGTGGGGCGCTACAGATCGTGCTCGGCGCTGCCGAATTTCTGCGCGGCCTGGACCTGGTCCTGGAGCGCGAGAACTTCCGGGTGCTGCTGCAGAGCTTGTTGAATCAACGGGCTGACATCCATAGCGGGAGCGGAGATGGCGGCCTGTTCCTCGACAATCCGGAAATCCTGTTGATCCGCATAGCCGAGAATCGCGGAAAGGGCGGCAAGCAAAGCCTGGTAATTGTTGCGCGCTTCGAGCAACAAGAGCTTTCCACGTGCCACGAGGTAGGACCTTACTTGAAGATCAAGCGCGTTCAGTGTCGCAGGCCGGAGTCACGTCCGGATGAAGGGCGTGTGAATTCTCCGTGATGGCAGAATCCGGAACGGATGCCGAATCGGGCTGGTCACTCTGGCCGGGGCGGACTGCCAGACCGCGGCCATGGCGGACGTCAAGTCCGCGGACCCAAAAGATGATGTCTTCGGCAATGTTGGTGGCGTGGTCCGCGATACGTTCCAGGTGGCGCGTGGCGAGAATGAATTGCATGCCGGGGCCCACCAGCTTGGGCTCCTGAGTCATGTGCTGGAGCAACTTCTCAAAAATGCGATCGCGGTATTGGTCCACGACATCGTCGCTTTCGAGAACCTGCATGGCCATCTCCACGTTGCGGAAAATAAGGGCGCCAAGACTCTTGCTGACCATGGCGCGCACGGCGGAGGCCATGGGAGCCAGCTCTTCGGGAATCTGCGCGCCCTGCATTTCACGGAGAGAAACGACGCGTTCGGCGAGATTCACCGCGATGTCGCCGATGCGTTCGAGATCGTTGGTGATTTTCAGAGCGGCGACGATGAGGCGCATCTCGTCGTCCGAGAACGAGCCGCGGCGAAGCAGACGGATCGCATGTTCATCGATAACAATTTCCATTTCATTGATGCGCGGCTCGAGGAGGAACACCTCGCCCGGGAGAACGGAAGTGCGGGGATTTTCCAGGCTGACGATGGCGTCAAGCGCGCGGTTCATGGCGCCTTCGACAGTGCGCGCCATGGAAACGAGATAGTTCACCAGCGTGTCGTAGAGCACGACTTCCGTGAATCCAGCGGTTGCTCCCATCGGTCTCCTTTCGGAAGGGAAGTCCTACTCCCCCTCGTGCGCAAAATTCTGCGCCGGAAAAGGTTACAGCTTGTTCACACAATTGTGAAAATGATGCAAAAGAAGGGATTCAGATGGTCGCAGAGTTTCGCCGCAATTCCGCCGCTCGCATTAACGTGCCGGGCGAACGGCAGCGCGTCCCTGGTCGAAAATGGGCACGGTGAAATGAAACTGAGAACCCTGGCCCACTTCGCTTTCAACCCAAATGCGGCCGCCGTGAACCTCCACAAGATGCTTGGCGATGGAAAGTCCCAGGCCGGTGCCGCCAACTTCGCGGGAGCGCGCCACGTCAACGCGGTAGAAGCGCTCGAAGATGCGTGATTGATCCGCTCGCGGAATGCCAATGCCGGTGTCGGAAACCGTGAAGGTTACTTCCGCGCCATTCGCAGAAGCGCTGACCATGATCTGGCCGCCGGAGGGAGTGTATTGCATGGCGTTGTCGAGCAAATTCTGCAGCACTTCGGCGAGGCGGCGGCGGTCGGCGGCGATGTCCGGCAGTTGTTGCGGGAGGTTAAGAGAGATGCGGAGATCCTTTTCGGCCGCTGGGCGCTGGGTAGTTTCGATGCAGCTCTCGACGAATTGGGAAACGCTGAGACGACGAATCTCCAGCTCAAGCCGGTCGGCATCCATTTTCGAGAGCATGAGCAAGTCTTCCGTGAGCCGCGAGAGACGCCGCGAGTGCTCCAGAATGATTTCGAGGAAGCGGAGGCGATTTTGTGGATCGTCGATGGCGCCGGCGAGTAGGGTTTCCGCAAAACCCTGAATGGCCGTGAGCGGCGTCCGGAATTCGTGAGAAACGTTTGCGACGAAATCGCGGCGGACACGCTCGAGTTTGCGCAGGTCGGTGATGTCGTGTAGCACGATGACGGCGCCGGAAGTCTCCGCGGCGCGGACCGATGCGACCGTGGCCGCAAAAAAGCGTTGGCGCAAAGTGCCGGTGACGATTTCAGTTTCGACGCGGGGCTCGCCTTTCAAAACGCCGCGGACTGCCTCGATCAATTCGGTCTGGCGCACGATTTCAACGAGCGCGCTGCCGGATTGCGGCGGCACGTCCAGGTTCAGGATCTCGGCGAAGCCTTCATTTGAAAAGAGCAGGCGCTCGGAAGCATTCACGACAGCAACGCCTTCCACCATGCTTCCGAGAATCGCGGAGGAAAGGTTGCGCTCTTCGGTCAGCGTTCGAATGGTGTGATCGAGCTGAGCCGCAGTCTGATTGAGCGAGACTGCCAATGAATCGAGAGCATCGCCGGAACGATCCGCTTCGATGGGGCGAAAATCGCCTTCCGCCACTCGGAAAGAAAATTTTGTGAGACGGTCCACGCGATCGGAGAAGGACCGCGAGATAAGCAAAGAGGTTGCCCCCGTGACGAGGAGCATTACGATCGAAGCGAGCCACAGGCGCCGGCGGAAGTCCCACAATTCTTCGTCCACAGTTTGCAGAGGCAGGGCAAAGCGCAAGACTAGCGGCGCACCACTGGCGACGGGCAAGCGCACAGCGTAGTACAAGAGGTTGCGCCTGAGGGTGACGCTGTAACGCGCGGATTGGCCGTCGCCCTTTCTAAAGGCCTCGCGAATTTCCGGCCGACCCGCGTGGTTTTCCATCGTTGATGGATCAGATTGCGAGTCCGCCAGCACCTGGCCATCGCTCGTAATGACCGTGACACGGACATTGCTTGCCGCTATTTTCGCAACCCAGCCACGAAGGGCAGCGGAAGCCTCGGGATTAGCTGGAGAGAGCGATGAAGTTTGCGGTGGATTCGCTAATGCAATGCGTGCAATGGCAGCGAGCTCTTCGAATCCGGCACGCTCGTAGTCACGCCGCAGCGCGCGCTCGGCATAGAAATCGACGGGGAGCAGGACTGCGATCAGCAGAGCGAAAAAGGCAAAACCGAGTTTCCAGAAAAGATTAAGCCGCACGGGTTTCAAACAAATACCCCGCGCCCCGGACCGTTTTCAAATGCATGGGGTTTTCCGGATCGGACTCGATTTTTTCACGCAAGCGGCGGACATAGACGTCCACGCTGCGCGGCGTAACGAAGCGATCCGTTCCCCAGACCGCGTCAAGCAATTGATCCCTGGTAAAAACGCGGTTGGGGCGCGAAGCAAGGTAATAGAGCAGCCGGAATTCAAGCGTGCTGAGCGGTACGGGTTTCCCGGAATGGCTAACGCGATAGGACGCCGGATCAATCGCCAGTTTGCCGATCTCAATGGTGCGCGGCGCGTCGGCGGGCGGCTCGGCACGCCGGAGCAACGCCTTGACGCGCGCGAGCAATTCGCGCGGACTGAAGGGCTTGGTCACGTAATCGTCGGCGCCCATTTCGAGCCCCACGACCCGGTCGGCTTCTTCGCCGCGGGCCGTGAGCATGAGAATGGGCAAACGATTAAGCGAATCATCCCGGCGAATCTCCCGGCAAATTTCCAGGCCGGAAAGTTTCGGGAGCATGAGGTCGAGAAGCAGGAGGTCCGGTGGCGTTTTTTTCAAGGTGGTCAGACCGGTGCTGCCGTCATGAGCAGAACTGACCTGAAAACCTTCGTTCGCGAGATTGTAGCGGACCAATTCGACGATATCGCGGTCGTCTTCGATAATAAGGATGCGTTTCATGCCGTTTGAGCGTACCGCACGCCGGCTTGGCGGCAGTGTACCGTAGGACGGCGAGTTGCGGTAGGCATTGGGAAGTATTTGATCACTCGAGATTTGACGCGACACGCCTGATTGTCGCAGTAGAGCCGGTTCCTTAGGTAACGCGGCGTTTACATGAATGTGAATGTCGTGTTAAAGCCGGGAAAGCCTAAGGGCTGCTTGAAGTTGTGAAGGCGAGTGCCAGGAGCGTCTTCTGCTCCAGCTCGTGCGCTTTGGCAGAGCCGGTTGCCGGACTGGCGCTGGCGGAACGCTTGACCGAACGGAAGTTGAGGCCCCTGGCTTTGGCGATGCGTTCGAATCTCGGCAAAACATAGCCTGCCGCACCCATGTTGCCGGGTTCCTCTTGAACCCAGACAATCTCGCGCGCGTTGGGATGCTCGTCGATGGCCGCGGCAATTTCCGTGCGGGGCAATGGGTAGAGCTGGTCGAGAAAGAAAATGGCGGTGTTGGTGTCCTTGCGGCGGCGGCGTTCCGCGCGCAACTCGTGGCCGACCTTTCCGCTGGCGACCAGGATGCGACCCGCGTCGCGCACTTCACGGTCGGGAACCAGCGGGAGAAAACGCGGTTTGGTAAATTCCTCGATATTGGAGCTGGCGTCGGGATGGCGCAGCATGCTTTTGGGAGTAAAAACGATCAGCGGCTTACGCCAAGCGCGGCGCACCTGGCGGCGCAGCATGTGGAAATACTGCGCGGCGGTCGAAGGCTGGCAGATTTGCATGTTGTCTTCGGCGGCGAGCTGCATGAATCGCTCCACGCGCGCGCTGGAATGCTCCGGTCCCTGGCCTTCATAGCCGTGAGGCAAAAGCATCACAATCCCGGCCGGCAAATTCCATTTATCTTCGCCCGCGCTGATGAACTGGTCGATGATCACCTGCGCGCCGTTGGCAAAATCGCCAAACTGCGCTTCCCACAAGACGAGCGCTTCGGGATAGTCGCGGCTGAACCCATATTCGAATCCCAGGCAGCCCGCCTCGGAAAGAGAGGAATTGTAAATTTCGCAGAAAGCTTGCGTCGGCGAAAGGTGCGAGAGCGGAAGATAATCGTGCTCATTCACCGTGTCGACCAGCACCGCGTGGCGCTGATTGAAGGTGCCGCGCTGCGAGTCCTGGCCGGTGAGGCGGATCGGATAGCCTTCCAAAACGATGGAACCAAACGCCAGCGCTTCCGCAAATCCGTAGTCTACGGCTCGTTTTCCGTGGCCCATCTCCGAACGCTGTTCAAGCAGCTTCACGATTTTGGGATGAACGTGAAAGCCCTCCGGCACACGCACGAGTCCGTCGGTGATTTCTGCCAGTTTTTCCCGGGTCAGCCCGGTATCGACTTCGTACTCTGGTTTGTACCGGCCATGCGAATACGGCGTCCAGTATTCAGGCAGCTTGCGGAGGTGGGGGATTTTTTTTAGCTCGCGAGCCTTGGTCTGTTCATCCTCATATTCCTTGCGGACTGTCTCCGCGATCTGCGTCGAGTCGATACCGGTGCGCTCGGCGTAAATCTTCCAAAGTGGCGGATGATTCTTGATGCGTTCGTAGAGGAGCGGCTGCGTGATGGTCGGATCGTCAACTTCGCTGTGGCCGTGGCGACGGTACCCGATAATGTCCACAACCACGTCACCGCCAAACGTGGCGCGATACTCTGCGGCGATTTTGCCTACACGCACAACAGCGTCGGGGTCTTCCGCGTTCACGTGGAAGATGGGCACGGACTGGCGTTTGGCCAAGTCAGAAGCAAAGCGCGAAGAATGTTCCTGGGTGGGCCTGGTCGTGAATCCGATCAGGTTATTCACGATGATGTGAATCGTGCCGCCCACGGTGTAGGCCCGCAGGTCCGCGAAGTTGAGCGTTTCCGCCCAAATGCCCTGGCCCGCAAAAGCTGCGTCGCCATGCATGACGATGGGAACAACTTTGTTGAGAGTTTCGGGCGAACGGTCCACATAGGGACCGCGCAGGCCATAGCGCGTCTGCTTCGCGCGGGCACGGCCAACGGCGACCGGATCGACGGCCTCCAAATGGCTCGGATTCGAAACGAGGTGGATGCCGATTTCCTTGCCACTGGTGGTGACGTAAGTGCCGGTAGCGCCGACGTGGTATTTCACGTCGCCTGCGCCCAAGACGCTGCGCGGATCGACGTCCTCAAATCCTGAGACCACTTCGTGCGGCGCTTTGCAGGCGGCGTGAACCATCACGTTCAGGCGTCCGCGGTGGCTCATGGCCATGATCGAGGATTCCGCGCCATGTTCGCCCGCGGCGTCAAGAATCGAGTCGAGAAGCGGGATCAGGGCGGTTACGCCTTCGAGCGAAAAGCGCTTTGTGCCGAGGTAGCGCGCCTGCAAGACTTGTTCAAACAGATCGGCGCGGATCAAACGCTCGAGGATTTTGTGCTGATCCATTGGACCTGGCGGAGCTTCGAGCCTCTCAGCGATCCAGCGGCGGCGCTCCGGCTCCGGCAAATGCATAAAATCGGCGCCGATGGTATGGCAGTAGATGCCGCGGGCCTCTTCGGCTGCCTCACCACTTAGCGCGTCAAGGTCAGGATGCTTCAGCGGCTCAAACAGACCAAGAGGATCGAGAGCCGCTTCCAAGTAACCCCAGCGGCGGAAGGCGTCGAATATACGTTCGGGCTCGTCGCTTCCAGGTGCGTTCGAGGGGGCGGCTACTTTCGCGAGGCCGTCCGTCGTGGGTTTCTTGGGCGCCTTCGGCGTTTTTGCGGGACGTTCTTCTTCGAGAGTTGTACGGTGTGCCATAAATCGAGCTCTATGAACCCTCTATTTTGCCATAGAAGCCAGCAGGCTGCTTGCACCTGCGCGGAAGCCTATAGCCGCGTCCTTTTTAGATGCGCTACGGGGACGCAGAATTACAGAGCTTTTGCTGGAGGCGGCTTATAGCGACAGGGCACGACTGGCTACGGCGTCCCGCCCTATAGAGAGCGCACCAGCGATTCGAGGCGGCCGGCGATTTCGTCTGGAGGCATGTCAGGCGGAAAAGTGATCGGAGCCCCGATGCGAACGGTGATTTCGCCAATGTGGGCAAGGCGGCGGCGCTCGCGCTTCATTTGCCAGACGCCGTCCAGGCGCATGGGAATAATCGGGATGCGCAGATTTTCGGCCAGGAGGCCGATGCCGCTCTGGAAAGGAGCCATGCGGCCATCTTCGGAATTGTTGACTTCGCCTTCAGGAAAAACGAGCACGCTGTAATCACGGTCAATAGACTCGCCCGCGAAACGGAAGCTTTCGCGAAAGCCGGAAAATTGCGGCAACGGGAAAACGTTGAAGAGCAGGGTGGCAAGCCAGTAGCCGAGTTGATAGGCCGAGCGTCGGACGAAGAACCAATCGCGCGGCGGATGGTGCATATTCTGCAGCGATTCGCCGCCCATGGCCGTGGCAAGGCGATGGCGGTATCGCAGAGGCAGCGCGGCAAGAATCAAACCGATGTCGGCGCGCCGCGTGATGTGATTGGAAACAAGGAGCACGGGACCACGCAAGCCGCGAAGATTTTCGCGACCCACAATGCGCGGGTGGCCGAGGATTTGTGTGGCGGGCCAGACGAGCGCGTAATACACGGTGAGCCGCAGCCAGCGGATGGGTTCGCGCTGCGTCCAACGCGGATAGCTGTATTCAGTGCGGCGTGCAGCCGGCTGTTGCAGGACGCGCTCGACGTCGGCAACGGTTTTGGCGTTGGCGAAGGCGGTTTCGTTTAGTTCCACGTGAAACCTTTCCTCCAAAGCGCTCATCAGCTCCACGCGGTCGAGCGAGGAGAGACTCAGTTGCTGTTCCAGGTGACTGTCAGCTCGCGACCCTCCGCCCTTCTCTGTGCTAATGCGTTCCAAGAGTTGATCGATCGCGCTGCCTAAGGAAGAAGCGTGACGGAAGTCCGCCCCCGTACCTTGCGGGATTTCACCCTCTCGTCCCTCGAGGATTTGCGCGGCGTGCGCAGCGATGACGGAGAGGCGCGGCTTGCCGGTGGAAGTGCGGGGAAAATCAAGCTCCGGCCAGACGATCGACACGCGCATTTGTTGGTATTCCGCAAGCGCGGAATTGGCACTTTCGATGGCTACGGCGGCAGTGCTCTCCGCATCCTTCAACACAAGAACCGCGCAAGGTTCCGCGTTGCCGCCGCGTTCGATCGGAACCACCACGCAATCCCTCACACCGGGCTGTTTGCGAAGAGCAGCTTCGAGGTCCTCAGGATAAACGTTAAGTCCAGCGGGCGTGACGATCACGTTTTTCTTGCGCCCACGGAACCGCAGATTGCCCTCGGCGTCAAGTTCGCCGAGATCGCCGGTGCGCAGCCAGCCTTCCACTTCCGCGGAACGAACAGTTCCTCGCTCCCAATAGCCGCTGGAAACATTTTCACCGCGGACAAGGATTTCGCCATCTCCGGACAGTTTGAATTCACGGCCCGGAAGAATCTTGCCGACGGTACCTTCCGTCGCACGAAACGGATGATTCAAGCTGATCAAAGAGGCCGTCTCTGTCATGCCGTAGCCTTGAACAACGGCGTAGCCCATGCCCTTGAAAAAATTCTCGGTTTCGTTCGAAAGGGCTGCGCCGCCGGAAATGAACGCCCAGAATTTCCAGCCAAAGCGGCGGTGGATTCGGCGAAAGATCCAGACGCGCTTGAGAAATTTCCTGCCCTTTGCGTTTTCAAAGGTGCTGTTCAGCCACTGAGATTTGCCCCGGCCCTCGAATTCCCTCTGGATCCCTGCGCGAAGAAGATCCAGCATTCGGGGAACGGCGATGAGGGCAGTGGCGCGTTCTTGCTTGATGGCGCGCACGATTTCAGCGGGATTGCTCGACGGTTCGAAGACGACTGCAGCCCCCAGGAGCGGCGGAACAAACAGCGCCATGAATTGTCCGAAGACGTGGCTCAACGGAACGAGCGTGACGAATCGCAACGGGTGAAGCCAGCGCTCATATTTCCGGTATTCTTCGATGCCACGCTCCAGCGGCTCAAGATTCGCCAGAAAATTGCCGTGCGTCAGAACAACCCCGCGCGGTTCGGCTGTCGTGCCGGAGGTGTAAAGGATTTCCGCAACGGTGGTTCGCGTGGACTCATCGCCCGGATCAATGCCAGCATCTGAGGCCGGCTGAGGGCCTTCCACGACATCCTGGAAATCATTGATGATCATTGACGGTGGCGCGCCGGGCGGATCCGTCTGTTGACGGTCACGCAAGATGAGCTTCACCCCGGCGTCCTGAATCGCGCGTCGAACGAAATCGGGCGCCGCCGCAGCGTCCATCGGGACAACCACGCCGCCCCGCAAAAGGATTCCCCAGCAGCAGGCGATCCATTCAGCGGAATTGGGCCCCCAAAGAAGTACGCGATCACCCAGGAGAACACCCCTCCCCGCGAGCGCGCGACTCCAGAAGAGAGCGTTCGCGGAAAGTTGTGTGTACGTCAGCTTTTCCCGACGGTAGCCGCGTCTTTGGACGACAGCGACATCGCCGGCAAAGCGGGCAAAATCAGCGAAAAGGCTCAGGAGATTTTTGCGGGGCATAAGCGCAACTGTTTCTCTGCCTCGGATATGGCTCGATTCTACCTCTGAAGCCGCGACGCCGCCTTCGGCGCTAGGTAGACATTCTGATTGCGACTGCGGAAGCGTCCTCTGGCGAAGTGCACTTACCGTGCCACGAAGGAACAGCCCCTTGCATCTGAGTAAAAGCACTCGCACGGATTTTGCGGGTTCTCGGTTACAATAGAGGCTTGTGATCTCCGTTACACGAGAAGATGCTGGGGGCCTTGAGTACACCCCCATGCACTGGAGATAACCAGGAAAGATGCCGGTACCGATTTCGCAGATGTGGACGGTTGCAACGTACGTCCTGAAGCAAAAGCTGAAAGGGCGCAAGCGCTATCCGTTCGTCTTGATGCTGGAGCCGCTGTTCCGCTGCAACCTGGCATGCGCGGGGTGCGGCAAAATCCAGTATCCTGCCCACATTTTGAAAACGGATTTGAGCCCAGAAGAATGCTTCAAAGCCGTGGACGAGTGCGGCACACCGATGGTTTCGATCCCCGGCGGTGAGCCGCTGATGCATCCGCAGATCGACGAGATCGTCGAAGGCCTCGTCGCGCGCAAGAAATACATCTATCTCTGCACCAATGCCCTCCTGCTGAAAGAAAAGCTGCATCTTTTCAAGCCCAGCAAGTACCTGACATTTTCCGTGCACGTGGATGGGCAGAAAGAACACCACGATTTTTCAGTTTGCCGCGAAGGTGGCTATGACTTGGCTATCGAAGGCATCCGCGAAGCCATAAAACAGGGCTTCCGCGTCACCACGAACACAACTTTGTTCGATGGCGCTGACCCCAAGAGTGTCCGCGCGTTTTTCGATGAAATGATGCAGCTGGGCGTCGAAGGCATGATGCTTTCGCCGGGCTACTCGTACGACAAGGCCCCCGACCAGAAGCACTTCCTCGGCCGTGCCCGCACAAGGCGCTTGTTCCGGGCGATTTTGTCCAATCGTAAAGCGAGTTGGCAGTTCAACCAGTCAAAGCTGTTCCTCGAGTTCCTGATGGGCAAGCGAACCTACGCCTGCACGCCCTGGGGAATGCCCACCTACAACGTCTTTGGCTGGCAGAAGCCCTGCTACTTGCTGCAAGACGGATACGTGGACACGTTCCAGGAATTGCTCGATACTACCGAATGGCAGAATTACGGCACGGAGTCTGGCAATTCGAAGTGCGCGAACTGTATGGTGCACAGCGGCTACGAAGCTTCGGCCGTGGATCATACTTTCAGCGGCCTTCGTGGCCTGTGGGCGACCATAAAGGCTGAGTTGTCCACAAAATACGACGATCCGGATGCCCTTGCGATGCTCAATGAGCCGGTCAAGCCGGTGCACTCGTATAACCCACTCGTTCAAATCCAAGCAGACAAGAGCCAGCTAGAAGAGACGCGCGCGTGACAGGTCCTCGCCATGCCGACCGGCCGAGCCATGTCGCTCCTTTTACGAGCGCCAGTACATCCGAAGGAGCTCCGCTAAATCCCGATACACTCGAGGTGGCCCCGGGAACCGTTCATGAAAGTGTGCAAGGCTGGGTGCCCAAGCTGGCCACAGAAGAAGAACTGCGCATCGCGCTGGAGAAAGCCTTCGACTATCGCGGCGATGTGACGCTGACTCTCAAGAACAATTCAAGAATCGAAGGTTACTTGTTCGACCGGACGAGCGGCCCGTCTCTTGCCACCAGCTTTGTGAGAATTCTTCCCAAAGATTCCACTCAAAAACTCAAGATTGCGTACGCCGATATTGCGGCGCTGGCCTTCAGCGGCCGGGACACTGCTGCCGGCAAGAGCTGGGAGGCTTGGATTGGCAAATACTGGCAAAAAAAGGCCTCCGGCGAGGGCGATTTGAGCCTCGAGCCCGAGTCCCTGGAGTAACGTGTTCCCCCGGTTGCTCAAAGTCATTTCTTGTCTAATTCTCAAGTAAAAGCTTTATTGCCTATAACTTAGATGGCCGACTGGTGCTTCTGTGTCGCGCTCAGAGCCGTGGACAGAACGCCTCTTTTATGGTACTCTTTATATAGCGTTTGTTGCTCTTGCATTCCGTTTTGACCCGCTCAAGAGGCTACAAGCAGAAGCTCTGCCGCTGCTGGAAACGGTCCAAGAGACGCAACGCAATTCCAATATCGACGACTCCGGCGCCGTCGGAGTTGCGCATGTGAGGCTTGCACGTGAAGGAACAGGGAACAGTGAAGTGGTTCAATGCTTCAAAGGGGTTCGGATTCATTCAGCGCCAGACAGGAGAAGATGTTTTCGTGCACTTCTCCGCAATCATGATGGACGGTTACAAGTCCCTCAACGAAGGTCAGGCAGTGGAATTTGAAGTCAAGAAGGGCCCGAAGGGCCTGCAGGCTGAGAACGTTACAAGCCTCTAGCCTCTGACAAGGGAGCCCCCCGGCTGGTTCAAGGGGCCCTCCGCCAAGAGATTCGAATCGAGATTATCAGCGAGTGCCGTCAAGGAGGAAGTTGTGCAAGTAATGCAGGAAGGTCAGACAATTAAGCATGAGACGTACGGCCTGGGCATCGTGACCGCTTCCGACCAGGAACGCACCGCCGTGGACTTTGACGATCACGGCCCCAAGCTGTTCGTCACCAGCATCATGACGGCCGAACTGATCGGTGAAGCGCCCGCGACTCCGCCGAAGACCAAGCGTCGCCGCAAGGCCTCCACGGCAGCCAAAGCCGCGAAAAAAGCCGCTGCAGCAGCCAGCCGTTCGTAAGTTTCTCTAAGCCAAATCAGGACACTTCCGCGGCAAACTGGCGCAGGAGTGTGTCTGATCGCATTTCTAACGGAAACCCCGCTCATTGTGATACGTTTTGAGCTATGAAGCGCCTTGTGATTGTCCTCGGAGCCATACTTCTGGTTCTTGGCGTGATGGGACTCGTCCACCCCAGTTTCAACTATCACAAACAGGAAGAAGTCGCGAAGATCGGTCCCATCAAAGCCACCGTGGACGAAGAGAAAACCGCACAAGTCCCGGCTGCGGTTTCGATTACTCTCCTCACTGTCGGCGTTGTGCTCGTGGTGCTGGGGCCGCGCATGAAACAGTAGCTTTTTGTCATCCAACCTTCAACTACAGCACTTTGGATCCTCGCTACCGAACGCTTACCGCTACGCTCCGCTACCCGCCAAACGCATTGACATCTCCCCAGTACCAGACTAAACAAGACTAATAGTTCCGTCTCCAGGGGCCGCGTTTCAAAACGGAGAGAGAAATGAAAAAAGATACGCCGAAGTACGTCTTGGGACTTGGTGTGCTTCTCGGCTGCTTTTTCACGATTTCGACGCCAACACACGCGCAAAACGCGCCCGGTGTAACCGACAAAGAAATCCTAATTGGATCGTGTTCCGCGCTCGAAGGGCCCTCGCATTTTCTGGGCACGGAAACCGTGAATGGCGCGAAGGCTTACTTCGGGATGGTCAACGAATCCGGCGGCGTGGATGGGCGCAAATTGAAACTCGTAGCTTACGACGACAGCTATGATCCGGCAAAGACGGAAGCGTGTTTCAACCGCCTGATGGAGCAGAAAGTCTTCGCACTCGGCTTCTTCGTCGGCACACCCACGGCCGTGAAATACATTCCGATGGCGGAAAGCAACAAGATTCCTGTGGTTGGGCTTTTCACCGGGGCGCAGACGCTGTACGCCCCGCTACGGCATTGGATTGTGAACGTTCGCGCCTCCTATTTCGATGAAACACGCGAACAAGTCGACGGTATGTGGGGAACGCTGGGTTACAAGAAAATTGGCGTGATTTATCCTGAGGATGCCTTTGGCACGGCAGTGCTCGATGGTGTGAAGGCAGCGTTGAAAGCCCATGACGCCGAGCCAGTCGCCGCCGCATCGTACCAGCGGCAAACCGCGCAGGTGGGCGGTGCTATCGGCACCGTGAGAGCGGCGAATCCGGATGCCGTCGTAGTGGTCGGACCTTCAAATACCGTCGCGCCCATCCTCAAGCAGTCGCACGCGAGGGGTTGGAAGCCCCTCTTCCTGACGGTATCGTTTGTCGGCACGGACGAATTGATCCTAGAGGCAGGGCCGGACGCGGAGGGCATGGTCATCACGCAAGTGATGCCGCCGTATTACTTGACGGATTTTAAGACCGTCGCTCTCTATCGCCGCGAACTGACGAAATACTTCCCCTCCGCGAAACCGAGTTTTGTAAGCCTGGAAGGCTTTGTCGACGCGATGGTGCTGGTGGAAGGACTGAAGCGCGCGGGAAAAGAATTAACACGCGATGGGCTGGTTCGAGGTATCGAATCTATCCATGAATTCGATATGGGCCTCGGTCCACAGCTCAAATTGAATTATTCATCGAAAGCGCACAAAGGATTCGACCACGTGCTTCCCACGGTGATTCGTGGCGGCCGCGCCGTCCCTTTCACGGACTGGTCCACCGCCGCTCCGAAGTAGTTCCAAGGCCGCGCACAAAAAGTGCTCTTGTCCTGCACTTCTCACGCGTAAGAAACGATGAGGTGCACAAAATATTCTCGGTGTTATTTGACTGCGGACTCGGCTTGATCGAAGGCGTGATACGAAGAGCGCACCAGCGGGCCCGATTCCACGTGTTTGAAACCCATGGCCTCGCCGAGAATTTTGAATTCCGCGAACTCGCCGGGGTGAACGTAGCGAACGATGGGCAGATGTTCGCGAGTGGGCTGCAAATACTGTCCAAGAGTCAGGATGTCCGTGCCCTGCGCGGCTAAATCCCGCATCGTGGCCAGAACTTCTTCTTTTTCCTCACCAAGCCCCAGCATCAATCCGGTCTTCGTCGGAACTTGCGGCTGCGCTTCCTTCGAACGGCGCAGCAGCTCAAGCGAGCGCTCGTACACCGCGCCTTTGCGGACCTGCCGGTAGAGCCGCGGCACGGTTTCTGTATTGTGATTGAGAATGTCCGGGTGCACGGCAAGTACCACGTCTAGCGCGTCCCAATCCCCGCGAAAATCAGGAATCAGCACTTCGACCTTGCAGCCCGGAACGCGCCGGCGAATCTCCTCAATGGTGCGCGCAAAAATGTGCGCGCCGCCGTCAGGCTGGTCGTCGCGGTTCACCGAAGTCACCACCGCATAACGCAGCCCCAGCCTTTCCACGGCTTCCGCCACGCGAAATGGTTCTTCTTCATCCGGCGGGCCAACGGGCTTGCCCGAAGGTACGGCACAGAATCCGCAAGCCCGCGTGCAGATGTCGCCCAGAATCATGAACGTCGCCGTGCCGTGCTCCCAGCACTCGCCCATGTTCGGGCAGCGTGCGCTTTCGCAGACGGTGTGCAAATCGAGCGTGCGCATGATGCGCTTCAGGTCTTGATAGCGCTCGCCACCAAAAAATTTGACGCGCAGCCAATCCGGCCGCGGATGCGCCTTGGGCGGGGGCACCGGCATCGTCGGCGCGTTCGAGATGATATGGAAGGGAGAGGCCATCGCGCTTGACTGAAACCCATATTTTACGCTCATCTGCGGCATCCTACAAACTGTCTGGGAAAGCATGTTGCCGAGAGCAAGATTTCTTTCCGGTCGTATAATCGGGCCGCGTGAAGCGGACTATGAAGTTCTTTATCACTAGGTCATTTCCGTTCCTCCTCGCAAGTATGGCCTCCGCGTAGACGACTTCGGGCAATCCTCCCGCAACAAGACCCAAGAGCGAGGAGTGCGCGATTTCGGGGATCGTCGTGAGTAACGTTGACTCGGCCTCCCCGTCACGGGCGTGTGGGTTGTTCTGGCGCCGGACGAAGCGCACCGGGATCAATCGCGTCTCTTCCAGAAAGCAGCCACGGATCAATTTGGACATTATCTACTGAGGGGGATTGTGCCCGGCGACTACAAGATCTTCAGTTGGGACGAAGTGGAAGACGGCGCTTGGGAAGATCCAGATTTCCTCAGGACATTTGAAGATCGCAGTCAGAGGATTTCGGTACAAGACGCGGACACCAAGACCGTGGATATTGTGACGATCAGGACGAAAGTTGCGGAATGAATGATTGAGACTTTCCGACGCCAATGAGTGAGCAGGATTACAGCGGCTGCCGCGAGGAGCGGATGAAATCACGCAGGACTGTGACGTTAGGGCCGTAGGCGCCGATACGCCCGGCATCCACGGGCAAGCCGAGACTCTCGGCTAGGTCGAGATCTACGCCTGCGTCGTCCAGCTCCGACAAGCTGAAACCTTGTGCGGGCAGCACGCGATTTATCCCCGTCGGATAAACCGGCCGAGGCGGGCGGTGACGCCGCCAGGGGCGCCGCGCCAGCTCGTAGAATTGCTTCCAATCGCGTTTGTGCCAAGTCGTCATTGCACTCTTAACCAGGGCCCCGTTCGAGTCAACTTCAATCCGGTAATACGTTTGCTTCAATTGTTTTGATGCAATTCCGGCCGATAAGGTTCGCCAGATTCCTGCCGCGTCCACTTCCATGGAACCGCTCCCATGTTCTCCGGCCTATTCATATACTTCATAAACCCATCCGCAACCAGTTTTCCTTGCCTGTTGTTTCAAACACGTTACGGGACGAATTATTTCGGGAGACAAGCCAAG
>WNFP01002400.1_pt1 | contig 26491 bp, 23 predicted proteins | sample 5400201 | NCBI WGS metagenome assembly WNFP01 (sample SAMN13153355, study PRJNA577476) | soil metagenome | isolation source: 115 cm saprolite under Madrone tree | place: USA:California | collected 2016-06-14 | reverse complement strand
TCGAGACCGGGCTGGTGCCCCAGACGGGGGACGAGACCGCGGTCGTCATCGACACGGAAGCGGGCGTGGTGGAGACGATCGCGCGCTCGGCCGGCGATCGCGTGCGCGACGTCACGCTCCGGTGGACGCCCTCCTTCGTCGCGCTGCCCGGGCAAGCGATCGAGGTCGAGGGCGTGGGCGAGGTGCCGGTCGACATCGCGGTCGGCGTCGGCAACGTGTTCGCCATCGTGGAGGCCGCCCACGTCGGCCTGTCGGTGCGGCGAGAGCTCGCGAAGCGAATCGCCCAGCGGGGCATGGCCGTCCGCCACGCGGTCAACTCCCAGCTCCAGGTCGAGATACCGGGTCTCGGCAAAACCCTCGTGGACAACGTGCTCGTCCACGAGCTGCCGAATGCCGACGGCGTATCGCGCAACGCCCTCGTCTGGGGCCCAGGCCAGATCGACGCCGCCCCGTGTGGGTCGGGCACGTGCGCGCGCCTCGCCCTCTTCCATCATCGAGGCCTCATGGGCGTCGGCTCCACGTTCGTCAGCGAGGGACTGCTCGGGCTCAGCTTCACGGCCCGGATCGGTGGCGAAACTCTCGTGGAAGGGCGGCCGGCGATCCTGCCCGAGATCACGGGCACCTCGTACCTGACCGGCTTCAGCCAGCTCCTGTTCGATCCCGACGACCCGATGCGGGCCGGCTACCTGCTCGACGTGTAGCCATGAAGGTCCTCGTGCTGGGAGGCGGCGTCGTCGGCGTGACCACGGCCTATTTTCTCGCCAAGGCCGGCCACGAGGTGACGATTCTCGAGGAAAAGGACGGGCTCGGCCTGGAGGCCAGCGCCGGCAACGCGGGAATCATCGCGCCCGGCCACTCCTTCGCGTGGGCCTCGCCGCGCGCGCCGGCCATGCTCCTCCGCTCGCTCCGCGGTGACGAGACCGCCATCCGCGTGCGGCTCGCCCCCGATCCGCATCTGTACACCTGGGGACTTCGCTTCCTGCGCGAGTGCACGGCGGCGCGGGCGCGGCGGAATACGCTCATCAAGCTCCGCCTCTGTCAGTACAGCCAGCAGGTAATGAACGAGCTGGCGCGCGTGGAAGGGCTCGAATACGACGCCATCGCGAAGGGGGCCCTCTACCTCTATCGCGATCCGGCCGAGCTCGAGGCCGGGGTGAAAAAGATGGCGCTTCTCGCCGAGCACGGCCAGAAGCAGGAGATCCTCGACGCGAGCCAAGTGGCGAAGCTCGACCCGGTCTTCGAGCCGGTCAAGACGCGGATCTCCGGGGCCATCCGCGATCTCGGCGACTCGAGCGGCGACTCGAGTCTCTTCACGGAGAGGCTCGGTGCCGTCTGCCGGGACCGGCTCGGCGTCACCGTGAAGCTCGGCTCCCGCATTTCGGCACTCCGGAGCGGCGGAGATCGGATCGACGGCGTCGTCACGAGCGACGGCGTCCTCACCTCGGACAACTACGTGCTGGCGCTCGGAGTGGGAAGTCCCATCGTGGCCCGGACGGCGGGGGTGAGCCTGCCCATCTATCCGGCCAAGGGCTACTCCTCGACGTTTCCCCTCCGGCCCGGCGGCCTCGCACCCACCATCCCCGGAGTCGACGAGCGGTGGCTCGTCGCCTGGTCACGCCTCGGCGACCGGCTGCGTCTAACCTCGACGGCGGAGTTCGCCGGTTACGACTGGAGCTGGACGCCGCGCGACTTCAACAATATCCTTCGCTTCGCCCGTGACGTCTTCCCCGACGCCGTCGACTACGATCGCGGCGAGTACCGCGCGTGTCTCCGACCGATGACACCGGACGGCCCGCCGATCCTGGGTCTCGGCCGCCACCGCAATCTCTTCTTCAACAGCGGCCACGGGCACATGGGCTGGACCATGGCCTGCGGCACCGCCCGCATCGTCGCCGACCTCATGAGCGGACGCATGCCGGAGCTGGATCTCGACGGCCTGACGCCGCGGCGGTGAAACGGTGGGCTACTTCTCCCCGAGGTAGGCCTTGCGCACGACGTCGGAGCGGAGAAGGGCGGAGGCTGCATCCTGCAGCACGATGCGCCCGGTCTGGATGACATAGCCCCGGTGCGCCACTCGCAGCGCCATCCGGGCATTCTGCTCGACGAGCAAGATGGTCGTGCCGAGCTGGCTGATGTTTCGGATGATGTCGAAGATGGTCTCGACCAAAATGGGCGAGAGCCCCATCGACGGCTCGTCCAGCAGGAGCATGTCGGGCTTCGCCATGAGTGCGCGCCCCATCGCCAGCATCTGCTGCTCGCCTCCGGAAAGCGTGCCGCCCTTCTGGGCGAGGCGATCGCGCAGCCGCGGGAACAGCGCGAGCACCCGCTCGAGATCCTGCGGGATCGCCTCGCGGTCGGTGCGCGCGAAGGCGCCCAGCTCCAGATTCTCCAGCACGGTCATGGGCGCGAAGATGCGCCGGCCTTCCGGCGACTGGGCGATGCCGAGGCGCGCGATGCGGTGGGTGGGCTCCCGGTCGATGCGCCGGCCGTCGAAGGTCACGGTGCCGCGGAGGGCCCGCACCAGACCGATCACCGTGCGGAGGGTGGTGGTCTTCCCCGCCCCGTTGCCCCCGATCAGCGTCACGATCTCGCCCCGACCCACGGTGAGCGAGACGCCCTTGAGCGCGCGGATGTTGCCGTAGTAGGAGTGCACGTCCTGCATCGCGAGCAGCTCGGCGCTCACGTCGAGACCAGCTCCTGCTCGTAGCCCTTGCCCAGGTACGCCTCGATGACCTGGGCGTTCTGCCGGATCTCGGCCGGCGTGCCTTCCGCGATCCTCGTGCCGTAGTCGAGCACGGTGATGCGGTCGGAGATCCCCATCACGACTTCCATGTGATGCTCGATCAATAGGATGGAGAGACCGAGCTCGTGGCGGAGCAGGCCGATCAGCTCGGTGAGGGTGTCGGTCTCCCGTGGATTCATGCCCGCGGTGGGCTCGTCGAGGAGCAGGAGCCGGGGCTCGGTGGCCAGCGCCCGCGCGATCTCGAGCCGCCGCTGATCGCCGTAGGCGAGATTCTTGGCCATCTCCGCGGCCTTGTCGCCCAGACCCACGAAGGCGAGGAGATCGCCGGCCCGGCCGCGCGCCTGGGCTTCCTCGGCCACGACGGCGGGCGGCCGGAAGACCGCGCCCGCCACCGAGGCGTGGAGCCGGCAGTGCTCGCCCACCAGCACATTGTCGAGCACGCTCATGTTCTGGAAGAGCCGGATGGACTGGAAGGTGCGCGCGATCCCGCGCCCCACGATGGCGTGTGGCCGCAGGCCGACCAGGCTTTGGCCGTCGAGCCGGATCTCCCCCTTGTCCGGCTGGAGCAACCCGGTGACGAGGTTGAAGAAGGTCGTCTTGCCCGCACCGTTCGGCCCGATGAGGCCGATGATGCCGCCCGCCGGGATCACCAGCTCCACGTTGCTCACCGCGACGAGGCCGCCGAAGCTCCGCGTCAGACCGCGCACCTCGAGGACGGGAGGCCCGCCGGCGGGCCGGCGACCCAGGCCCGCCGCTTCCCTCAGCCAGGCCGGCAGCGCCTCGGGGCGCGGACGGGGCGGAGCGGCCACCAGCGCCAGCGTCTCTTCCCCCTCGTCCACGTCCGCCGCGGGCGGGCGCACGCGACGGCCCATCAGGCCCTCCGGGCGGATGAGCATGATGACCACCAGACCCAGGCCGAAGAAGAACCAGCGCCACAGCGTGAGATCGACGGCGGCGAGCGTCGCGATGCCGAGCGAGCGGCCGATCCAGCGCACAAGGAACGTCAACTGGGCGAGGAGGATCCGGTCGAAGAGGGTGATCAGCATGCCGCCCAGGATCACGCCCTTGAGGCTGCCCATGCCCCCGAGCACGACCATGCACAAGAGCATGATCGAGACGTTGAACTCGAAGGCGCCCGGCGTGATGGCCTGCAGCTTGGCCGCGTAGAACGAGCCGGCGAAGCCGGAGAAGGAGGCGCCCAGCGCGAAGGCGAGCAGCTTGGTCTTGACCGGGTTCACCCCGGTGCAGTCGGCGGCCGTCTCGTCCTCGCGGATGGCCATCCAGGCCCGTCCGAGCCGCGAGTCCCGCATCCGGTTCATGGCCCAGAGCGAAAACGCCCCGATGACCAGGATGAGGAAGTACCACGGGATGAAGTCGGTATCGAAGTTGACGAAGGGCAGGTGCGGGCGACCGACCGGGTTCACCCCGTTCTCGCCGCCCGTCAGGTTGAGCCGCTCGATGGGCTTCCACCCGCCGATGTCGATGGTGATGTCGCCCATGTTGCGGATGGCGACGGGGATGATCTCGCCGAAGGCGAGGGTGATGATGGCGAGATAGTCGCCGCGCACCCGCAAGGTCGGCGCCCCGATCACCACGCCGAGCCCCGCGGAGACGGCGGCCGCGATCCAGATGACGACCCAGAAGCTCCACACGTGGCCGTAGAGCGGCGAGCCGAGCACCGGCGAGTTGAGCAGGCCCATGGTGTAGGCGCCGATGGCAAAGAACGCGGCATAGCCGAGGTCGAGCATTCCCGCGTAGCCCACCACGATGTTGAGCCCGAGGGCGAGGAGGACGTAGATCATGGCGTCGGTGACCGCGTGCACGGTCTGCGCCTGCAGCCAGCGGTCGAGGAAGGGATAAGCGAGGAGCGCGGTGACGAGGAGGGCCGCGGGAACCACCCGGACGGAGCGGGATTCGCTCACGCCTTGTCCGGTACCTTCTCGCCGAGCAAGCCCTGTGGCCGGAAGATCAGGACGAGGATCAGGATAGAGAAGACGATCGCGTTCGTCCATCGCGCCGAGATGTACTGATCGCTCCACGCGGAGAGGAAGCCGATGACGAGACCGCCCAGCGCGGCTCCCGGCATGCTCCCGATGCCGCCCAGCACCGCCGCGGTGAAGGCGCGCAGGCCCGCCTGGTAGCCCATCCACCACATCCCGATATTGTAGTAGAGCCCCTGGATGAGGCCGGCCGCCCCCGCCAGCGCGCCGCCGATGAAGAAGGTGAGGACGATGGTTTTCTCGACGTCGATCCCCATCGAGAGCGCGGTGTCCTTGTCCTGCGCGGTGGCCCGCATCGCCTTGCCCCACCGCGTGCGGGTCACGAAGTACTGGAGCCCGATCATCAGCGGAATGGTACCGGCCAGGACCAGCAGGTCCTTGGTGGTGATGAAGAGAAGCGAGTCCATCCCGAACCACTCGCGCAGGATGTCGACCGACGGGAACACGTCGGGATAGGCGATGGGCGCTGGCCCCTTCCAGATCAGGGTGAGGTTCTCCAGCATGAACGACACCCCGATGGCGGTGATCAGCGGGGCGAGCCGGAAGGCGTGGCGGAGGGGCCGGTAGGCCACGCGGTCGATGACCACGTTGATCGTCCCCGTGGTCAGCATGGTCGCGAGGAACACGAGCGGCAGCACGATAACGAGCTGCCAGCCGTGGAGCGTGGTGGCCATGCCGAGCAGGGTGAGGTAGCTGAGCGAGATGAAGAGGCCCAGCATGAACACGTCCCCGTGCGCGAAATTGATCAGGCCGATGATCCCGTAGACCATGGTGTAGCCGAGGGCGATCAGCGCGAAGACGGCGCCCCGGGTCACCCCGTTGACGGTCTGCTGGATCAGGACCTCATGCCAGTTCAACTAATTGAACTGGGGGGGGAGCGGCGCCGCTCCTCCCCCAGACCCCCCCACCGGTTGTCCGCGTGCCGAGGTCGGATGTGGACCGGGGGGGAGCGACGCCGCTCCTCCCCTGGAACCCCCGACCGGTTGTCCGCGTGCCGAGGTCGGATGTGAAGCGGGGAGGAGCGGCGCCGCTCCTCCCCTGGAACCCCCGACCGGTTGTCCGCGTGCCGAGGTCGGATGTGAAGCGGGGGGAGCGGCGCCGCTCCTCCCCCAGACCCCCCGCTACTCGAGGATGGCTTCGAACTGGAACTTGCAGCCGATCGGGCCTTCGGCCTTGACTACCTTGAAGCCGGACATGGTGTCGTAGTCCACGTCGCCATTGGCGTCGAAGCTCCACTTGCCGTTGATGCCCTCGAAGTTCTTGGTGGTGGAGATCGCCTTGCGGAGGGCTTCCCGCTTCTCCGTGATATCCTTGGCGCGGTCTATCTCGGGCGCCGCGCGCTTGAAGGCGTCGATGGCCACCCGGCCGCCTTCTGCGGCGTAGAGCGCGTAGGCGGTGGGCTCCTTGCCGAACTTCTTCTTGTAGTCCTCGTACGTCTTGGCGCCGACTCCCTTCATCTTCTCGAAGGGAAGGCCGGCGAAGGTCACCCGCATCTCGGTGGCCATTGCCACCTCGCAGGTCGCTCCCTTCAGCAGCTCCTCCTCGAGGAGGCCGTCCGGGCCCATGAAGCGGACCCGCGGGGCCACCAGCCCCACTTCCTTCATCTGACGGATGATGACCTGCGCGCCTGTCTCGATGACGCCGCCCATGTAGACGAGGTCCGCGCCGGAGGCGCGCACCTTGGTGAGGATGGGCTTCTGGTCGGGCTGCTTCCAGTCGATGCCCTCGTTGGCCACCACGGGGAGGCCGATCTTCTTGGCGGTGGCCTCGAAGACGTCGGCGATGCCCTTGCCGTAGAGCTCCTGGTCGTTGAGGATGAACACCTTCTTCACGCCCATGCGCTTGGCCCACTTGGCCGCGACCGCGCCCTGGATGTCGTCGGCGGGGATCGGCCGGAAGTAGTTCACGAAGCCGAGCGGGCGATAGATCTCCGGCTCGCCCGGCGCCGCACCCTGCTTCTTGGTGAGGCCGGGGTAGGTGTTGGCCGGGGTGATCTGGGCCATGTGGGCCCGGTTGTTGATCGGGATCGACACCTTGGCCGCCCCGGAGTTGTAGGTGCCGAAGTAGAGGATTGCGAGCGGATCCGCCACCGCCTTGTTGGCGTTCTCGGCCTCGACCGCACCATCCCACTTGCCGGTCTGCGGGGATGCATCGTCGAGGTTGACGATCTCCAGGCAATACCCGGCGACCACACCCCCCGTCTCCGCGATGGCCATGTCCAGCCCGTTCTTCATGCCGGTTCCCTCGGGGATCATCGCGCCCTGCATCGGCCACGACGTGTAGATACGAAGCTTGCCCTTCGAACACGACTGAGCGGCCCCGTCCATCGGAATGGTGGCCACCATGACGAGCGCCGCGGCCCCGAATGCCCCCAGCCATCCCCTCCTGCGCATAGCGTCCTCCTCTCGCATGACTACGACGTGAGCAGCGAATACCGATCCGCTCCGAGCTTGGCCGGATGCTGGAGACTCGGACGTCCGCTGTCAAGGGGTTTCTTGCGCCTCGTCCTGGGTTATCCTGTGCGCCACCGAACGGAGGAACGAATATGGCGCAACCACGGGTCATCTACGATGCGAAGCCGGGCTCGCCGATAGCGGTCGATCACGCGTTCTACGACCGGCTCGCGCAGCAGACCGCTTCCCGCACGCTGGTCGAACGCTTCATCGTGCCCATGCGCTCCGGGCGCGCCTGGCCGGTGCGGGCCGGCCAGCTCTTCCGCATCGTGGCGGTGGAGGGGCCGCAGGTCGCGGACTTCAACGCGTGGAATCTCGACAACCCCCGCGAGCGCTTCTGGGCCTCCCGGACCAAGCAGCTCCACCGCGCACACGTCACCACCTACGACCGCCTCTGGTCCTCCCTGCCCTACCTCCGGCCCATGCTCACCATCACCAACGACACCGTCCGCTATGGCCTCGACGCGGACGGCGCGGGCTGCCACGATCTGCTCGGCACGCGCTGCGATCCGTACGTGCACAAGATGCTCAACGGCGAGGACTTCGATCTCTGTTGCCACTCCAACCTCGTGCGCGCGGTCGCCCCCTACCGCCTCACCGAGCTCGACGTCCACGACGTACTCAACATCTTCCAGGTCACCGGGCTGACCAAGGACGACCGCTACTTCGTCAAAGGGAGCCCCGCGAAGAAGGGAGACTTCATCGAGCTCTTCGCCGAAATCGACGTGCTCTGCGCGATCTCGACCTGCCCCCACGGCGATCTCTCCGTGCAGATGTGGGGCGACGACGCGGGCGATCCGCTCAGCACCTGCCGGCCCCTCGAGGTGGAGATCTGGCAGCCGGATCCGGCGCTGCTCGCCGGCTGGCGCTCTCCCGCGGTCTCCGACTATCGCGGAGACCACGGTCTCCGCCGCGGGTAGCCGCGAGCACCCAAGGAGCGAGGGCCCATGGCGACCACGCAGATCCTCACGATTCCCGCCCGGCGCGGGGCGGCGGCGCGGGTGGCCGCCGGCCAGCGCGTCAAGGTCATCAATACCCACGGCACGCAGGTCGTCGACACGTGGGTCTTCAACGCGAGCGACGTCACGGAGTGGATGTCGATGGAGGCCAGCCGCGCGTGGTTCCTGAAGCTGCGCGCCGCCGTGGGCGACACCTTTCGCACGAACCAGCGGCGGCCGATCCTGACCCTGGTCGAGGACACCTCGGGCGGCGCCCACGACACGCTCATGGCGGCCTGCGATCTTCCGCGTTACCGCCTGCTCGGGGTCGAAGGCCATCACGACAATTGCCGCGACAATCTGCACTCGGCGCTGGCCGGCCTCGCCATCACGATCCCTGCGACGCCGTCGCCGCTCAACCTGTTCATGAACATTCCCTGGACGCCCGACGGGACGCTGGCCTGGGCCGAGCCCATCTCCCCGCCCGGGAGCTACGCGACCTTCCGCGCGGAAATGGATCTGGTCGTCGCCTTCTCCGCCTGCCCGCAGGACATCCTGCCCATCAACGGCCGCACCGGGCGGACCACCGAAGCCCACTTCACTATCGAGTAGGAGCGGTTGGGCGAGTAGGAGCGGTTGGGCGAGTAGAAGCGGGTGGCGAGGAGGAGCCGGCGCTCTGAAGCCGCGCCAGCTCCTCCGCCGGAATGTGGCACACGATCCGGTGGTCTCTCGAGAGCTGCCGCGTAGGCGGCGGCGTCTCGTCACAGATCGCGCCGATCCGGCGGGGGCAGCGCCCGCTGAACGGGCAGCCGCTCGGGATCTCCGTGGCGCTCGGAAGGGAGCCCTCGAGGACGATGCGCGCGCCCTGGGCGTCGGGGTCGGGCACGGGGACGGCCGACAGGAGGGCTTCCGTGTATGGGTGAAACGGCGGCGCAAAAACATCGGCGACCGAGCCGAGCTCGACAACGGCACCCAGATACATCACCGCGACGTGATCGGCGAGGTATCGCACGACCGAGAGGTCGTGGGAGATGAAGATCAGAGTGGCCTCTCGCGCGGTCTGGATCTCGTTCAGCAGGTTGATGATCGACGCCTGCACGGACACGTCGAGGGCCGACACAGGCTCGTCGGCGACGATCACGTCGGGATCGCCGGCGAGCGCGCGCGCGATGGCCACCCGCTGCTTCTGGCCGCCGGACAGACGGTCGGGCTTGCGACCGCCGAGATCGGCCGACAGCTTCACCACCCCGAGGAGCCGGGTGGCCTCGCCCGCCGCCTCGCCTCTCGCCATCCGCCGCAGCCGCCGGAGCGCCCGGCCGATCGCATAGCCGGCGCTGTGGCTCGGATTCAGCGTGCTGTCGGGGTTCTGGAACACCATCTGGATCGTGCGTCTGAGCTCGAGAGGCCGGGCTTCGACACGCATCGAGGCAACCTCGGTTCCCGTTATCTCGACGCGCCCGGCGCTCGCCGTTTCGAGACCGGCCAGCACCTTGGCCAGCGTCGACTTGCCGCAGCCGGACTCGCCGACAATCGCCAGGGTCTCGCCCTTCCGGACGACGAGATCGATGCCGTTGAGGGCGCGCACCGCCGGGCGCCCTGACTCGAAAAGTCCATGCCGCGGGCGATAGAGCTTTTCGAGACCGTCGATCCTCAGCGCGACCGGGCCCGAGCGCCGTTCGGCCGCCGCGCCTGCCACCGCCCGCCGGCGCTCCCATGGCGGGAGCTCGGCGGCACGCACGCATTGCGCGGCGTGGCCCGGCTGACCGGCCACCGGCAGGGCGGGAATCGGCTGAGACGTGCACCGGCCGGGCTCGACGTGGGCGCAGCGCGCGGCAAAACCGCAGCCGGCGGGCCGCGCGAGAGCGGACGCCACCTGCCCAGGGATGGGCACGAGCGGCGTCTGCCGCTTGTCGCGGCCGAGCGACGGGAGACAGTCGAGCAGCCCGCGCGTATAGGGGTGGCGCGGATTCGTGAATACCTGCCGGATCGTTCCTTCCTCGACGAGCTCCCCCGCGTACATGACGCCGATCCGATCGCAGACGCGCACGACCGTGCCGAGGTTGTGGCTGATGAAGAGCACGGACGTGCCGTGCCGCCGGCGAAGCTCGCGGACGAGGTCGAGCACCGCGGCCTCCACCGTCACGTCGAGACCGGTGGTCGGCTCATCCATGATCAGGAGCGCGGGCTCGGCGATGAGGGCCATGGCGATCACGATGCGCTGCTGCTGGCCGCCCGAGAGCTGATGCGGGTAGCGCGCGCATCGCGACCCGGCGGCCACGCATAGCACGGAGCTCTTCCGGGGTCAGGCCCCCGACGTCGCGCCCCTCGAAGAGGATCCGGCCACCCGTGATCCGGCCGGCCCGGCCGAGATAGCGGACGATGGCGAGCGCCACCGTCGATTTCCCGCACCCGGATTCGCCGACCAGCCCCAACGCCTCCCCCGCGCCGAGGGCGAAGGACAGGCCGGGGATGACATTCACCTCACCCGCCCGGGTGAAGTACGAGATGCGTGCGTGGTCCAGGACCAGAATCGGCGCGTCAGTCACGGAGGCCGATCTCGCGGAGGCCGACGGCGAGGAGATTGAAACCGATCACGAGTGACGAGATCGCCGCGCAGGGGAAGAGCGCCATGTGCGGCCACACCGACATCATGCCGTAGGTGTCCTTGACCATGCCGCCCCAGTCGGGGTCGGGTGGGGGCAGGCCGATGCCGAGGAAGCCGAGCGCGCCGATGATCACGACGTTGTATCCGGCGCGCAGGCACATGTCCACGATCAAGGGTCCGCGCGCGTTGGGCAGGATCTCCACCAGCATGATGTAGAGCGGCGACTCGCCACGCATCTTCGCCGCGGCGACGTATTCCCGCTCGCGCAGCTCGATGGTGAGGCCGCGGACAATGCGGGCGATGATGGGGGCCTTGGTCAGCGTGAGCACCGCGATGATGTTGAGCGCCGACGAGCCGAAGTGGGCGAGGATGATCATGTAGAGAATGATCACGGGAAAGGACAGCACGATGTCGCAGGCGCGCACGATCACGAGATCGATCCAGCCCCGGTAGTAGCCGGCGGTGAGCCCGAGGAGCGAGCCCAGCATGGCCGCCCCCAGTACCGCGAGGGGTGCCACCGTCAGCACGGTCCGCGCCCCCCATACGATGCGGGAGAGAATGTCGCGCCCGAGATGATCGGTCCCGAGCCAGTGGGTCGCCGACGGCGTCGGGTGCGCCAGCGCGGCCATGTTGGTGGCATTGGGCGGATACGGAGCGATCACGGGCGCCAGCACGGCCGCCAGCACCCACACGAGCACGAGGCCCGCGCCGAGCAGGGCCGGCTTCGATTCGGCGACGAGACCGAGACGGCGGGCCCACGCCCGCGCGGACCCGAGGGGCACACGCTCCGGAACCGCGGGAAGGCTTTCGGCCGTGGCGGGAAGGGTCACCCGGGCCTCATGTCCGTATGCGGGGGTCGAGCAGCAGGTAGGCGAGATCGCCCGCGATCTGGGTCAGCACCGCCACGCCCACCGCGACCAGCGCGCCGACTTCCACGAGGGCGATGTCCTTGAAGAGCGCCGCCTCCAGCATCATCCTGCCGAAGCCCGGATACGCGAACACCGTCTCGACCACCACCACGCCCGAGATCAGGTAGTTGATCTGGAGCAGGATGACGGTGATGGGGTTGATCATCGCGTTCCGCAGGGCGTGGCGGACGACCACCCGGCGAAAGGCCATGCCCTTCAGGATCGCCGTGCGGATGTACGGACGCTGCATCACCTCGATCATCGACGCGCGGATCATGCTGACGACATAGCCGGCATCGAACAGCACGATCACGGCCACGGGGAGGACGAGCTGTGAGCCGACGGACCAGCCACCCCCCGCCACCATCGTCGCGGTGCCCGGCAGCCAGCCCAGGGCGACCACGAAGACGCTCGCGAGGAAGACGCCGAGGGCGAACTCGGGGACCGAGGCGACCACCGTGCTGAACATGAGGATCGCGCGGTCGAGGGCGGAGGACTCGCGCATCCCGGCCACGATGCCCAGGAGCATGGACAGGGGCACGATGCAGGCGAAGGCGAGCGCGGCGAGAAAGGCGGTATTGCCCAGGCGACCCCAGATGATGTCCTTGACGGGCACCTTGAAGCGGGTCGAAGTACCGAGATCGCCCCGGGCAAGCTTGCCGAGGAACTCGACGTAGCGAACGAGGACAGGTCGATCGAGGCCCATGTCGCGCGTCAGGATGTCGACCTGCTCCTGGGTGGCATAGGCGCCCAGGACCTTCCGGGCCACGTCGCCGGGGGAAAACTCGTTGAGGGTGAAGACGAGGAACGACACCACGAAGAGCGTGAGGAACAGGAACGCGACATGCTTGAGGACGAATCGCGCCACGGTGAGCGCCACCCTACCGCTGTCCGCCCACGGCGTCAACGGCGCTCGTTGGCGGGACCGCGCAAGGTCGGATTGTCATTGCTCTTCCGTGCCTCCCACGCCTACAGTGACGCCAGCTCCCCGCGCCACTTTTCCCGGCCGGTCAGGAACCGGCGGCGGCGATGGCGACGACGGTCGAGGAGGCGGTGATTGAGTCAGTGGTGCCTCCGGGCGGATTCCACCAGGGCCGAGTACGATCGGCGCGTCAACCGCGTCATCGACCACATCCGCGGCCACCTGGCTGAGGCCCTGACCCTCGCGGAGCTGGCCCGGGTCGCGGCCTTCTCGCCTTTTCATTTCCACCGGGTCTTCTCCGCGCTCACCGGCGAGACACTCTTCGCCTATATCCAGCGCCAGCGGATCGAAAAGGCCGCGGGTGTCCTCGCCGCGGGCGGCGAGCCCACCATCCTCGAGGTGGCGATCGATCATGGCTTCTCTTCCGCCGCCACGTTCGCCCGGGCCTTTCGCGCCCGCTTCGGCACGAGCGCGACGGAATGGCGACGCGGCGGGGCGCGGCGCTGGAGCGAGCCGCACCGGCGCAAGATGAGCAAACAGATTCGCAAGCCGGGCAAAGCATCCGCTCGGCGCCGGTCGGATACTCCTCCCACTCACATCGGGGAGGCGACCATGGGCGTCGTCGTCAGGGAGCTGGCCACGCAGCATGTGGCGTATATGCGCCACGTCGGACCGTACGGAACCCGCGGCATCCCTGAGCTCTGGATGCGGCTCCGCCGGTGGATGGACACGCGCGGCCTCGAAGTCGCCTCCACCGTCCGGCTCGGCATCGCCTACGATGATGCCGGCATCACCGAGCCCGCGAAGTGCTCCTATGATGCCTGCGTGGTCGTGCCTGCCGGTTTCGTCCCCGATCGATGGGTGAATCTCATGGACGTAACGGGTGGCCGATATGCCGTGACCGCTTTCCACGGCACCGCCCATCAGATCGAGTGCGCGTGGCATGAGGTCTTCGCGGATTGGCTACCCGGCAGCGGGTATCAGACCGATGATCGCGCCTGCTTCGAGATCTATCGCGGCGCGCCCCCCGCGGGCGCGAAGAACGGCGCCTTCCGCTGCGACCTCTGCCTTCCCGTGCGCGCCCTGTGAGCGCGCGCGCCGTGGGGTGGCAGGCCTTCTCCGTCGACGCGCCCGAGCTGGCCGAAACCGGTCGCGCGCTCCTCGAGCAGTTCGGGCCGGGGCTGGCCTTCCTCGCCACCGTCCGCGCCGACGGGGCGCCACGGCTGCATCCCGTCTGCCCTGTGCTCTCCCGCGGCAGCCTGTTCGTCCTCATCACGGCCGCGTCCCCGAAGCGCCGGGATCTCGAGCGCGACGGCCGCTATGCGCTGCAGACCTTTCCCCAGCCCAAGCCCGGCGGCGACGAGTTCTACATCGCGGGCACCGCCACCCTCGTGGAGGATGCGGCGACCCGCGCCGCCATCTTCGCCGACGCGAAGCACAGGCCGGAGCCGTCCGAGATCGCCTTCGAGCTCTCGCTCGAACGGGTCATGCACACGCGCTGGGAGCATCCGCTCACCCCCCAGATGCGGCCCGTGCATCGGAGTTGGCGCGCTTCCCGATCCGGCTGAGCGGCAACGCGGGCGTCAGGGAATGCGGGCAGTGGACCTCGGTTCTCCGAGCGCGCTCTCGCGAGGCGAGACAGGAAGGTCGACGTCGCGCGGCCGCCGGACGAGGGCAAACGTCCAGACCAGCCACACATACGGCGCCGACAGCGCGTGCACGCCCACCGCTCCCGCGAGTCGGAGTGCCGCCGCCTCCAGAAAGGGAATGGCCACCACGGTGATGACGACGGCGGCCCAGCCGATGCCCGCGAAGCGGCGCAATGCCGCCGCCGCGATGAGCGCCGCGGTAAAGCCCGCGAGCCCGGTTTCCACCTGCCAGGCGGGCGTGCCGACAAGGTAGCCCATGCCCACGGCCGCCACGGATGCGCCGACCATCGCCACCCCGAGCCGGCGATCGGCAATGGACGCGGCCACGGCCAATCCCACCCCCACCACGGCGTTCGGGAGAAAGAAGACCTGCCCCACCCCCCGCAGACCGCCCAGGAGAATGAGGAGGAGCGGAGACGCGGGCGGAGGCGGGACCACGGGAAGCAGGGCGACCTTGCCCCAGGCGAAGGTGGTGAGCGCGCTCCAGAGCAGCCAGAAGGCCGGCACGTAAGGACCGATCACCAGCGGCACGTCCCAGGCCGCGAGCACGCGATACATCACCATCGAAATGCCGCTCACGAGGACACCACCCAGGAGGAGCGACACGGCGAGGCTGGGGCCCACGGCAAAAAACGTGGCGCACGCCAGACCGAGAAACCAGCCGTTCAGCTCGGCCAGTCCCGTGTCGAGGAAGGCGCGCGACGCGCCCGCACGCTCGGCGGTGATGCGGGCGATCGCGCTCGCGAGCATCCCCGCGAGGGCGAGATGAGGGGCGGCCACCGCGAGCACGAGGATGGCGGCCAGCCCCACCCACGGGTCGTACACGAAGAACGTCTGGCCGATCGCGGCGAGCTGTCGGACGGCGACTCGACGCGTCCGGCTCAGGACCTCACCCATCGGGCGCCGTGGCCGTCCATCGGCCGTTGACGAGCACGTGCTCACCCCACTTGAGCGTCATGGGAATCTCGGCGCGAATCGCCAGGTGCCCGTGGTGACCGCTCTGCGCCCCCGGCTCGAGCCAGAATCCCTCGGTCGGGTCGTACACCCGCGCCTGATCCGGCTCCGTGCGCACCACGCTCACCTCGTGATACACCACGCGCGTGCCGATCCAGTTGAAGGCGGTGGGAATGGCGTCCCATTTCCGGCGCCAGTGGCTGATTCTCTCCTCCGCGCACCCGCGCAGGAGCTGCCCCGGATACGCCTCGGTACCCTTGGCGCGGAACAGCTCCAGGGCGAACGCGCCGAAGACGCCGCAGTCGATCGTCTCCGCCTTCACCGCCTCGCACCACGCCACCGGCCAGCGGATCGGCCCCCACGCCCATCGCTCGGTGATCCAGCGCGGACCGGCGAGGGCCAGCCCATCCGTAGACGAGAAATCGTACGAGCGCCCCATGGCAATCAGCCAGGCGCGGGCGCGGGTGCAGCAGGGGCCGTGATGCGTGAGGGTCGACCCCACGACCTCCTTCCATTCCTCGCGCTCAGGAATATCCGCCACGCCCGAACGCATAACTCATGCTCCTTTCATAGGCGCCGGCATCGCAGATGATCAGCCGATCGCCGATCTTCAGGGTCTCCGGCAGGTCGAGCCCCTGGGAGAGCACGTCGTCCTCCATGCAGATGCGGCCGAGGACACGCACAGGGCCGCGGGGCACCGGCACCGGGCAGTCGTTCACGATGTGAAAGAAACGGTGGGGGTACACGGAGGCCAGGGGCAGCTCGGCGATGCAGGCGTCCACCACGACTTCCTGCAGCTTGCCGTCGTGCCGTCGCACGTCCAGAACACTGGTTACCATGGCCATCGTCGCCTGGGTGAGCGCGCGGCCGGGCTCCACGTAGACTTCGGTCAGGCTCGAAAGCTTCTCCCGCGCGGAGCGGACGATGTCCCGGAACGGCAGGCGCGCGAAGTCGTCCGGGTGGTAGCCGCCCCCGAGATCGATGGCGCGAACGCGACGTCCGGAGGCGGCCTCGATGGCTCCCGCCCAGGCCACGGAGGATTCCGCGACGTCACGCCAGTGCCCGACCCCGATCATGGTGCTCGCCATATGCACGTGGATGCCGAAGTCACGACCAGCCGGGAGGGCGGCCGCGGCCGCGCACAGGCGCTCGAAGTCCTCCGGCTCGTCGACGGGGACGCCGAAGCGCGAACGGCTTCCCGGGATCCGGAGGCGCACGCCCCACCGCCCGTCCCTTCGGCCCGAACCGGCCAGCCGCTCGAGCTCCTCGACGGAGTCGCAGAACACGACGCGCAGACCGTCCACGGCACGCTCGGTGGGCGGCCACCACTTGCCGGGCCCGTTCAGCACGATCTCGTCGGGACGCCAGCCCGCCTCGAGCGCTCGCCGCACCTCGAGCAGGCTGATGCACTCCGCAAGCATCCCGGCCTTGCGCGCGAGCATCAGGTACTCGGCGTCGGGGCTCGTCTTCAGGCTGTAGGCGTAGCGCAGGGCGATGCCGTCGACGGGCGCGACGGTGGGCAGCCCTCCGAACGCCGCCTCCGCGGTACGAGGGAGAAAGAGCCGATGAGGTGTGGGCACCGCCGCGGCGGTGGCCCGGAGGTCAGCCTCGGTCTCGGGGGAGAGCGTGGGCGCGGCGGCGCCCGGCGCCTCATCTGGAACGAGCATGGGAACGATCGCGGAGAGCGAGGCGCCGTACTTTCCATGGATGCCCAGCTGCCCGTGCTCGGGCTCCGCGGGCAGCGGCAGGGGCAATCCGGGACGAACCGGGACTTCGAGGACGACCCGCGTGAACTCAGCTCGCGCCGACAATACCCGCGGGCCGTCAGGCAGACCGAGCGCTCGACGGACGAGCGCGGCGGGAAGGTTCCGTCCCGAGAGAGTGGCTCCGTGCACCCAGGCCGGGAATCGCGGATTCCACTCGAGCCACCAGAGCCGGCCGTCGACGTCGCGCAGCAATTCGATCTCCGCACCCCCCGTCCAGCCGATGGCCCGCACGGCGGCTTCGATGGGCGCCAGGAGGTCGGCCGGCAGCTCGCCCACGTGCCCCGCCCAGGTCTTGCCCTCGGGCGTGGTGATGCGCTTGCGCATGTAGAGCGCGTCGCACAGCCGGCCGTCGTAGGCGGCGAGACACACCGATTCCTCGTAGCCGCGCACGTGGACCTGGACGGACAGGCGATCCGTCTGCCAGCCCTCTCTCATCCATGCCCGCACCTGCTCGAGCTGGCGCCAGTCCCCCACCGCCACCGCTTCGTGGTACGGGCCCTTGATCCACACGCGCCAGGAATGGGCGCGGCAGAAGGCGTAGATCTCCTCGTCGGAGGCAGAGAGGTCCAGCGACGGCGCGATCTCGAAGGGGAGGAGCTCGGCCACGCTGGGTCGCGGCTTACGGCTGGGCGCGAGCGCCTTTTCGTCCGGCGCGAGGAGCAGAGGGTGCGTAGCCAGGGTGCGCGCGAGCCACGCGACCTCGAGGTCCAGGGTGGGAATCCACAGGGCGCCCTGGTCGAGCTCGGCCTGCACTTCCTTGGCGTAGAGATCTTCCTCGATGAGGTCCCACGGCGGCTTCAGCCACGTGGCGTCGAACACTTCATGGTGGAGGCCCGAGCTCCCCGCCCAGTAGTCGACGCCGACGAGCCGGACCGAGGGAAAAGCCGCGCGCAGCGATCGAGCGACGCCGAGACCCGCCGACGGGCTGGGACCGGAATAGAGACCCGAGATGAAGACCGTTTCTTTCATCGCCTAGTCGCCCACCGCGTAGGGTGCTTGCCGGCTCCGATCATCATCCGTGCGGAGGTATGTGGTGGCCCGCCGGCCTGCGCGCAGTCGAACAGCGTCCGTCGGGGACGCCTGTGGCGCGCCCCATACCGCAAAAAAAGCGCCAACCGACTGCCTCTTTTAGGGACAAGTGTTTGGCTGACGCGGGCGGGGTCCGACCTGGAGAATCGTAAGAAAACTCGACAGCACCCGAGGCGATCGAGACGGCTCAGCGCGCCACGGAAAATGACCTGAAGGCCAGGAGGGCCAGCGAGCCCAGTATGGCCGCCAGCGCTCCCAGCGCGGTCTCCATTCCCAGGCGATCCACGAGGGCTCCGATGGGTGGCCCAGCCACCACGAACGACAGCCGGAAGACCAGCGTGGCGATCGAGAGGACGCTCGCCCTGTCCTCGGGCGGTGCGTCTTCCTGCATCACCGTGGCGAGGATCGGTCCCTGCAGTCCGCGGATCGTCATAAAGCACAGGTAGAAGACGATGCCCCACGCGGCGGGGCTCAGGGACAGCCCGGCATAGCCCACGGGAACGAGCAGACAGCAGCCGAGAAGAACGTGCCGCACGCCGAGCGCTCCCACCACACGCGCGCTGGCCAGCGACACACCGGCCAGCCACACGTGCGCGCCGGCCCAGAGCAGACCGAACCACGCGGTGGGAATGCTCCGCGATTGCATGTAGGGCTGGATGAGCCAGATCATCACGAAGGTCGACAATCCCAGGGCGACGCTGAGGGCCATGGCCGCGCGCAGCCGCCGGTGATGCCAGAGAGTGAAGCCGATGACGTGCATGGCGCGCTTGGTGTGGGAGCGTCCCCCCATGATCCTCGGGCGCGGCGCCTCCCGGAGCAGCGCCGCGGTGGACAGGGCGAGGGCGGCCGCCGGCACCTGGAGCCAGAAGGGCCAGCGCGGCCCGGCCGCGTAGAGCCAGCCGCCCGCGGCCGCGCTCATCGCCTCCGCCGACTGAGAGACGGCGCGGATCCGGCCGTCCCAGCGCGTGTACTGAGACGTACGGCTCGCCCCTTCCAGGGAGACCCAGAGCAGGGCGCGGTCGGCGCCGGACATGAAGGCGCTGGCCGCGCCGAGGATGGTCTCCGCGGCGGCCACCGCCCAGAAACTCCCCGCGCGCGTGTACAGGAGCCATCCCGCCGTGAGGAGCCCGGTGCCCACGAGAAGCGAGCGGCGATAGCCCACCCGGTCGGCGAGGTATCCCGACGGGAACTCGAAGAGCACCACGGACATTCCGAAGATGGCCTGGAGGATCATGATGTCGGCGAGCGACATCCCGATCTGGTCTTTCCAGAAAAGGGTGATGATGGGAATCGGGAAGAGGATGAACTGGAAGGCGGCGAAGGCGATCAGCAGCCGGACATTTGTCATACCGGCCCGAGCGTCATACCAGCCCGAGCGTCATATCAGCGCTGCGCATCGGTCAGCGTGGATGCTCACCGGCGGCCGCGGGCCCGTCAAGGGGGGCCCGACGATCGGAGGTCACTCGCGCTTCTCGACGTCGCTCACGGTGAAGCCGATGAACAGGAGAACGGTGAAGTTGTCGTACTTCGCGCGGCCGATTCCGGGCGCCTGCATGCCCAGCAGCGTGTCGGTCTTTGCCTCGAACTCGTAGATGCGGAGCTCAGCCTGCCCGCGATTCCGCTCCCACTTGAACAGCGCGATCTCCGGAAACGGAACGTTCACCACCGGGGCCTGGAAGGAGGGAATCCCGATCAAGGTGTGATCGCTGTCCGTACCGTACACCGAGGCAAAGAGCTTGACCTTGATCTCCGGCGATTCGGAGACGGTGCGAACGCCGTGGGCCTGGAGCCAGGCGGTGACGAACTCCTTCACGAAGGCCTGGTTCGCGTTCTGCACGAATTGCACGAACACGTCGACATTGACGCCGGGACCCCGCAGCTTCCCGAGGTCGAGCTGAGCGAGGGCCCGCTCCAGAGATCGGATCATCAGCTGCTGAGTGACGCCGGCGGGCTGAGTCGGAGGAAGCTGGCTCGCCAGCGAGCAGCCACCGACGACGAGGCAGCACATGAGGGCGACGCTCAGGCTGATCGCGCGAATTCGTGTCGACACGAGGTGCTCGCTCCCGGTGGAAACCATCACGTTGTCCCGCCTGTGGTGCCGAGGTCGAGTGAGCAAGCGGCGTGCCGTCCGCGGACTGCGGGCGAACGGGGAGAAGCGACCTCGTGACCGTGGCTATGGGATCTCCGTCGCCCCGGCCTCGCCCAGATCAGGTCGGAATGTCCACGTAAAAGCTTCCGGCTCGGAAGCGCATGTGGGTCCCCGGGCTCACGCAGGAGATCCGCTCCTAGCACCACGCACGGGACCGCCGGCGCGCACCCGTGAGAGGAGCACCAGCCCGATCAGGAAAAAGCTGCCGATGGCGAGGATGCCCGCCCGCTGATTTCCCCCCGCGGCATGCGAGATTCCGCCGAAAACGAGGGGACCCATGACGGCCGCGCTCTTGCCGCACAGCGAGTAGAAGCCGAAGAGCTCCGCCTCCATGCCCTCCGGGCAGAGGCTGGCGAGGAAAGTGCGGCTGGCCGCCTGCACCGCGCCGAGTCCCGTCCCCGCCACCACGGCGAGCACCCAGAACTGGCTCGATGTCTCCACGAAGTACGCGGTGATCACTACGATGGTCCACTGCACGAGAGTGACCATGACCACGCGCTTGGGGCCGAGATGGTCGATGGGTCTGGCCCACGCCAGCGCGCCGGCGAGCGCGGAGACCTGCACCACGATGTAGAGCACGATGAGCCGGTCCATGGGAAAGCCGAGGGTCTGCGCGGCGAAGATGGCCGAGAACGCGACCACGGTATTGACGCCGTCCTCGTAGAGGAAATAGGCGCCGAGGAAACGCCGGAGGTCGCGGAGGGCGAGGATCCGGCGCGCGGTGGCCACGACTTCCCCCGCCCCTTGGCGGGCAGCCTCCCACACTCCGAGGCGGCCGGGTGGAGGCGCGGGCAGGAAGAGAAACGCGGGCAAAGCAAAGCCCGCGAAGAGCACGGCCGTGCACAGGAAGGCGCCCGCGTACTGGTGGGCGCGCACGAACGGCAGCGCGGTGAGCAGCGCGGCGATGGAGCCCGCATAGCCGACGGCGAATCCCCAGGCCGACACGCGACCCTGATGGGTCGGCGGGGCGAGATCGGGAAGGTACGCGTTGTAGTAGACGAGGGCGCTCTCGTAGCCGAAGTTCCCGATCACGCCGAGAACGAAGCCCCAATAGATCATGCCGGGCTGGACGGTGGCGAGGAGGGCGGTGGCCGCCACGGACAGGGCGGTGAAGCCGATGAAGAGCGGCCGCCGTATACCCGCGCGGTCGGCGAGGCCGCCCAGGAACGGAGAGCTGAGAGCCACCGCCGCCATGGACACGGAGATCACGCGCCCCCACCAGAGATCGCCGAGGCCCGTTTCATTGCCCACCACGCCCATCGCGTAATAGGCGGCGTAGATCGTGGCGAAGACAACCGCGGCGAACGAGGAGTTGGCGAAATCGTAGAGTGTCCACGCCACGATGGCCCGGACGTTCACGGCGCACCTCCGTCCAGCACCGGCTCGGGCACCCGCCGCAACAGCTCCTGGAACTCGGCCATGATGGCGCGGCGACGCTCGAGGAGATGGGAGCGGAGACCCCGATCCATCAGGACGGTGACGAGCCCGCGCGTGTCCCGCCGCACCCGATCGAGCCGCTGCGTCCAGGAGAGAGCGAAGAAGCCCGTGGGCAGGAGCGAGAGCAGGAAGACGGCGAGGACCCCGCCGCCCCCGAGCCGCCAGACTCCCCATCCCTCGAGGGTCCAGCACAGCGGATAGAGCACCAATCCCACGATCACCTTGTAGGTCGACTCCACGTCGGCTTCCGGGTCCATCGCGCGCACCGCCACTGCGGTGAGCCGGTACGGCAGGACATGGTTCATTACACCCCACAGGGCCAGGGGCAGGCCCAAAACCAGAGCGAGGCCCTGGCGCAGCGCGTACCGGAGCACGGCGCGTAGCTGATACCCCTGCGAGAGGTCGCGGTCGGTCAGCCCCGTCCGTTCGAGCTCGCCGACGTACCGCTCGAGCCGCTCGCGCAGCGCGAACAGCCGGGCGGGTTCGAAGGCGACGAGATACCCGTGGGCGCGGGCCGCGCGCTGGCGCCACGTCGTGCGGGCCATGGGATCGGCCGCGACCTCCGGCGCCTCCTCGCGCCAGATCGCCTCGGCCGCGTGGACGAGATCGAGGGTATGCCGGTCGCGCGCCTCCACGATGAGGCTCCGGAGCGCTGCTCCGAGCCTCGCCGTGAGCCGTCTCACCGCCTCCTCGGCCTCGGGGAGCCCTTGGAAGTCCTCGGTGGGAACGACCTCGCCGATCAGGACCACCGCCGATCCCACTCTGAACGTGCCCGGCTCGTGAAACATGAGCCCCACGGGCAGAAGGGTGGGGCGAGGCCCGCCGCCGCCGCTTCCCAGGGTGAGCCGCGCGGCACCGGTGCGGAGCGGCATCAGCGCGGGCTCGGGCTGGCTCACGCCTTCGGGAAAGATCAGGAGGGCCTCGCCATTATCGAGGGCCCGACGGGCCGCTCCGAACATGGCCTCGTTGTCGACGGCCCGCGTATCTTCGTCCTGGCGCCGGTGCACGGGAATAGCGCCGGCCAATCGGGCGAACTGGCCGATGAGCGGATAACGGAAGAGCGGAGCCTTGGCGATGGGACGGAGTCGCCGGGGCAGCGTGGCGGCGAGCAGGAGACCGTCCATGAGTCCCTGCTGGTGATTCGCGGCCACGATGAGCGGCCCCGTCGCGGGCACACGCTCGAGTCCGATCACCTCGACACGACGGTAGTAGAGGCCGACGAGGAATCGCGCGAGTACCCGGAAGAGCCGATAGGTGGCGGGCTCAGCCAAGACCGAGGAGGACGATATCGGCCGCGTTCACGTGACGCTGGGCGGCGCCACGCGCTCCCGCCGGGGCGACCGCCCCGGAAACGGCCCGGCGCCCACGGGAAAGTCGAACGTCTCCATGCTCGCGCTCTCCACCCCGGCCATCACGAGCTTGAGAACGTCGAGCCGGGCCTCCATGGCGGCTATCTCCTCCTGGGCGAGCCGGGTTCCGGGGTGAGCGGGCACGAAGAGCGTGCAGCAGTCCGCGTCGGGCTCGTTGGAGATCTCGAGGGTGCCGAGGCGCCGCGCCTGGTCCGTGATCTCGAGCTTGTCCATGCCGATGAGCGGACGGAGGATCGGCAGCTCGGCCGCCTCGTCGATGCGCGCCATGTTGTGGAGGGTCTGGGACGCGACCTGGCCCAGGCTCTCTCCCGTGACGAGGGCGAGCGCGCCTGACTGCCGCGCGAGGGCTTGGGCGATGCGCACCATCAACCGACGATAGACGACCACTCGGGCCATGGGGCTGACCGAGAGCACGACCTCGCGCTGGATTTCGCCGAGGGGCACGAGGTAGAGGCGCGAGAAGTACTGCCACTGGGTCAGGCGCCCCACGAGCTCGCGCACCTTGCGAATAGAGGCATCCGGCAGGTACGGCACGCTGTGGAAGTGGACGAAGAGTACGCGGCAGCCACGCTTCATCATGCGCCACGCGGCCACGGGCGAGTCGATGCCCCCGGAGATGAGGGCGGTCACCGTGCCTGCCGAGCCCACGGGCAGGCCACCCGGCCCCGGGCACCGGTCAGGATAGACGAAGGCCTCGTGGGGCAACACCTCGACGTGGATCTCGAGCGCGGCGTGGTGGAGATCCACGCGCGCCTCGGGGCGCCGGCGCTGAACGTGGGCGCCCAGCTCGCGGTTGAGATCGGTCGAGGTCATGGGAAAGGTCTTGAAGGCGCGTCGCGCCGTGATGCGGAACGAGGCGAAGGCCCGCTCCTCGATCACGTGGTCCACCGCGCGGGTGAGCTCCTCCAGCGAGGAGCCTGTGCGCACGGCGAGCGCCGTATTGGCGATACCGCATACCCGGTCGAGGCGCTCACGCACCGCCTCCGGGGCGGGATGGCCGGTGAGGTCGAGCACGATGCGCCCCGGGAGCTGATGCACACGGACGGGACCCAGATCACCGACCGCGCGCGCGACATTCTCCTGGAGCCTGCGGAGAAAGAGGGGGCGGTTGCCGCGCTTGAGGCTGATCTCGTGGTAGTGAACGATGACGCAGGGCCGGAGGCCGGTGTCGCTCACGCGTCGGACTCCGGCCCTCGCGGATGCTTGGGGCGCCGACGGTAGGTGGTCTTCGGCACCTCCACCTTGGGCGGCTTACGCGGCATAGGCTTGCGAACGGTAGCGTGGATGGGCTTCTTGCGCTTCACCGAGTCAGTATATGCCACCGGGGAACGTGCTGATGCCCGCGGGGCGCCCGGCCACCCGGTACATCTTCACGCCGCCCCACGCGCTGGGAGCGAGCCCGTCGTGAAGCGCCCAGCTCCGGCCTCGCACGGTGCGCGCGGCTTCCCGTGAGCGGAAGGGCGAGGAGCCGTCCAGGCCCGCGGCGAGCGGGCCGTCGACGGCGAATCCGTCGTGTATGGCTTCCATCACCTCACGGCCGAGGAGATAGCCGCAGCCGTGGCGCTCGTAGAGGATGGCCGAGTGATAGAAGAGGGGCTCGATGAGGTAGAGATCCGAGCCCATGAGCCGGCAAAACCCGTCCATGGCCTCGAGCACCTTCGGGAGCAGGGTGAGGCCGCGCCTCACCTGCCCCGGCGCGAGCCCGTCGTTCCGGGCGCGGATCTCCTCGTCGACGTTGCGCGACACCGTGCCGAAGAGGGTGTCGCGTCCTTCGGGGTCGCGGTCGATGCCGTAGCGCGCGGCCCGCGGGTTGGTGATCTGCACGAAGGCCAAGGCGGGCACCGACCGTGCCGACATCTCGACGTCCACGAGGAGGGCGGGATCGCGGTCCTCGGTGGAGGAGCGCACCTCGACGCGCGCCCACGGCTTGTCGGCGGGCGCGGTGATCCGGACGAGCCGCGTGCCCTCGGGCCCGTTGAGGGTCTGCGGATCGATGGCGAAGCGGCTGAAGAGGTCGTCGGGCACGAGGCGCGCGTACAGCCCCTCCGCCATCTCCCGCGGGAGCTGGTTGATCTCCTGGATCGAGGACACCCCGACGCCGCCCGTGCGCGCGTCCACGCTACCGCCTCGCCTCGGCGGCCGCGAGGACGCGTGCGCGCGCCAGCTCCTCGGGCGTGTTCACGTTGGAGAACACCACCGCGGGATCGGCGAGCCGCGCGACATCCTCCTCGGCAATGGTGAGCACCCGCACCTCGTCCCAGAAGCCGGTGATCTTGAGCTGGCCGGCCCGGAGCCGCCGCTCCATGGGGCCGAGGCAGGTGCGCGCGTAGCAGGCGTGGAGCGTGACCAGACGGGCCACCGCCGCCGACAGAAACGGCATGTCGCACGCCACGGTGAAGGCGGCTTCCCCCGCCGCAGCCTCGAGTCCGGAATAGATGCCGCCGAGAGAGCCGCTGTCGGGAAAGACGTCCCGCACCATGGCGAGACCCATCCACGCGTAGAGCTCTGGCGTATTGGTGACGAGGAGGAGATCGTCGGTCACCTGCCCGAGGACTTCGGCCACGCGCTCGATGATGCGGCGCCCGCCCACCTCCATCAGCGCCTTGGGCTCGCCCCCCATTCGCTGGCTTCGGCCGCCCGCCTGGATCACGCCGGTGAGCCTCACGATCGGTCGACGGCCCGCCGGCCGATGTCACGCCTGTACTGCATGCCCTCGAAGCGGATGCGATCCACGCCGGCATAGGCGGTGGCGATGGCCGTGCGGATATCGGCGCCCAGAGCCTGCACGCCCAGCACCCGACCCCCGGCCGTCACCAGGCGCGCGCCTCGCTTCGCCGTACCTGCGTGGAAGACGTTGACGCCGCCGGTCAGCCCACCCTCGGAGTCGAGACCGGTGATCTCGTCTCCACTCCGCACCGTGCCCGGATAGCCATGGGACGCGAGGACGACGCAGACCGAGGAGGCAGGGCGCCAACGGAGCGACGCCGGCAGTCCGCGCCCGTGCGCCACCGCCTCGAAGACCGGAAGGATGTCCTCGTCGAGGAGAGGCAGGACGGTCTGGCACTCGGGATCACCGAAGCGGCAATTGAACTCGACCACGCGCGGCCCGTCCTTGGTGATCATGATCTGGACGAAGAGCACGCCGACGTACGGCGCGCCCTCCCTCGCCATGGCCGCGAGCACGGGCGCGACTATCTCCCGCATCACCCGGTGGCCGAGGGCTTCGTCCATGGCGGGTACGGGAGAGGAGGCGCCCATCCCGCCCGTCATGGGGCCACGGTCATCGTCGAATATGGTCTTGTGGTCCTGCGCGGGCTGCAGGGACACCACGCTCGTCCCGTCCGAGATCACGAAGCACGACGCCTCTTCGCCCTCCATGAACTCCTCGATGACCACGGTGCGTCCCGCGGCTCCGAACGCCCCCTCCTCGAGGCAGACGCGCACCGCGTGGTCCGCTTCCTCGAAGGTGCGGCAGACCATGGCGCCCTTGCCCGCGGCGAGCCCGTCGGCCTTGACCACCAGCGGCACCCCCAGCTCACGGCAGTAGCGCCGCGCGGCGGACGCGTCC
>WNFP01000891.1_pt1 | contig 26512 bp, 22 predicted proteins | sample 5400201 | NCBI WGS metagenome assembly WNFP01 (sample SAMN13153355, study PRJNA577476) | soil metagenome | isolation source: 115 cm saprolite under Madrone tree | place: USA:California | collected 2016-06-14 | reverse complement strand
CTTGGATTTGATCGCTTTGCGGTCGCCCTTGGATTTGATCGCTTTGCGGTCGCCCTTGGATTTGATCGCTTTGCGGTCGCCCTTGGATTTGATCGCTTTGCGGTCGCCCTTGGATTTGATCGCTTTGCGGTCGCAAAAGAATCGGAGGCGCCCGATGGCACAACACGTCGCAACCGAACAACTCACGATCACCGATTGGGTCAAAGGTCTCGCCGCGATCCCCGGGCGCGACTTCACCCTCGAAAACGTCCAGGACTACATCATCCGCCATTCGGTGCGCCCGGAGACGCTCGACAAATACTGTTATTTTTCGAAGGGCAACTACACTCGCAATCTTATCTTCAAGAACGAAGTCTTCGAGTGCATGACCATTTGTTGGGAGATCGGCCAGGCCAGCCGCATTCACAACCATCGCGATCAGAATTGTTGGATGTCCGCGCCCATCGGCCGGCTGAAGGTCCAGAATTTCCGTGTTGACGAGCGCGATAGCGCGCGCGGAACCTGTCGCATTATTCCAACCGCCATCTACGAAATGGACGCCGCCCATCCTGCTTATGTCAACCCTCTCGAGCCCGTCCATCAAGTTCTGAATCTCGCCGAATTCAACCACCGCGCCGTGAGCATCCACATTTACTCGAAGCCCTTCGACAGTTGCGAAGTCTACCTTCGCGAGAAAGGCACCTACGGCGATGTCCCCCTCCACTACACCAGCGAATACGGCAAATTGAACCCCGCCGAAAAGCTTTTGTAGCGCAGGCTTTGCCTGGAACCCCCTTCTCAGCTACTTCCGTTGCCGCCGGAATGAGGGCGCTCATAAAAGCCGCTGTAAGCGTTTGTAAACACAACCCTTAACCCAACAGATTGCTTCTGTTTTTCCTTTCTGCCCAGCCTGTGTCACAATCTCTATATGGCGTCCGAGACGCGTGACATTCAGAAGCACGTTTTGTCCAACGGCCTGGTGGTTATCACCGAGACCATGCCCCATGTCCGCTCCGTCTCCGTCGGCGTCTGGGTCCGCAACGGCTCGCGCCGCGAAGTTCCCGAAGAGAACGGCCTCGCCCACTTCATGGAGCACATGGTTTTTAAGGGTACGGAACGCCGCTCCGCCGAAGCCATCGCCCGCGAAATGGATTCCGTCGGCGGCATGCTCGACGCATTCACCTCCAAGGAACAGATCTGCTTCAATGCCAAGATTCTTGACGAGCACCTGCCCATCGCCTTTGACGTCATCGCCGACCTCGTGCTCCGCCCGAAATTCGACTCCGAAGATGTGAAGAAGGAGCGCCAGGTCGTCCTCGAAGAGATCAAGATGGACCTGGACAATCCCGAATATCTTCTTCACGAGATTTTCACCCGCGGTTTCTGGCCGCAGCATTCGCTCGGCCGCCCGATTCTCGGCACCCCGGAAACCGTGAAAGGATTCAATCGCGATTCGCTCCGTGCGCGCTTTCGGGAATGGTTCGCGCCGGATCATCTGGTGGTCACCGCCGCCGGCAACGTCACTCACGAGCAGGTGCTGGAATTGGTTCAGCAAGAGTTCGGTCACATGAAACCCACGGGTCCCGCCGAAAGCGACGGCGCGCCGCTGCCGGGCGCCCCCATACATCTCGAAACCAAGCGCGACCTTGAACAGGTGCATCTCTGCATCGGCGTCCCGTCGGTTCCGCTGGGCCACGAAGACCGCTTCTCCGTCGCCGTCCTCAACAATCTTCTTGGCGGCGGCATGTCCTCGCGCCTCTTCCAGAACATTCGCGAAAAGCAGGGCCTTGCGTACGCCGTCTTCAGCGAGCTGACGCCCTATTCCGACGCCGGAATGATGACCGTTTACGCCGGCACCGCTGCGGAGACGGTTGGCCAGGTAATCGATCTCACCATCCAGGAATTTCGCGCTTTGAAGGAATCACCTGTCACGGAAGAAGAACTTCGCCGCTCGAAGAATCACCTCAAGGGCTCGCTGATGCTCTCGCTCGAGTCCACCAGTTCCCGCATGTCCAATCTCGCCCGCCAGGAGCTGTACTTCGGCCGCTTCTATTCGCTCGACGAAATCCTCGCCGGCATCGAAGCCGTCAACCACGAAGAACTCCAGTCCCTCGCCCAGCGCTATTTCCAGGCCTGCCAAATCGCCGTCACCGTCCTCGGCCCCCTCAACGGCTTCACCCTCGACCGCTCGCGCTTGGCGTGCTAAGACATGCATTTGCTCTATAGGGAGCTTACTGCGAAACGGCCGAGGAGGAACCCACAACGGCCACATCCAGAACGAAGACTAGCTGCTGCGCGGTGAGAACAAGGAGTTGCTTTCCGTCTGCGGAGAAATGAGTGTACACCGGCGCGTCGGGAAATAGGTACTCATCCTTCTTGGCCCCAGTTTTCAGGTCGTACAATCTCAAATGATTTCTGTCGGCTGCCGCCAGAAGGCCCGTCACTGCGGAAGCCGAGACATAGTAACCAAACACTCGAGCGTGGATTTCTCCGGTCGAAAGGGAATAGACGGTGACTCGCGCCCCGTCTCTCACGCAGATCAGGAAGTCACCGAGAGAAAAAACGGAATCAAAACTCTCTGGTCCCCAACCCACACGGACGAGTGTTGTGCCTACGGCCTTGCCTGAAGATGCTTCGAGAACTTCAAAAACAGCGTCGTCAATCGTCAATCTCACAGCGTCCAGCCGCTTCTTCAGCGCGGGGTAGCGCTTCGCGAGGGCTTGGCCTCCAGTCATCGTCGCGCGCCACCCGAGTGCCACCCGTTCGCCCTGTGGGTCAGCATACGGGACGGGCGGATCACCCTCCCACTGTTTCGACCAAAGCTCGCGTCCGTTCTCCAGATCGAGTACACGCAACTCACTCTTTTTTTGATGGCCGAGATAGTCGAGGCCGCGAGGTGGGGAAACATAGAACGAGGATTGTTCGTGGACAAAGAGCACCGGACCACTGAAATGCGTGTCGAGGATAGTGAATTGTCGATCGGACTTGAGCGCGGGAGACCAAGCGTCCGCATAGGTCCCACTGTTTGTGTCCACTTTTTGCACCGGTCCTGGCAACTCGTCTCCACGGCAGCTCGCGGCGTACAGTTCGTTAGGACGTGCAAACCAGCCACCTCTTAATCGCAGGAACGGCATAAGCCGCGTCCCTGTGGCAGTGCGAAAGAGACCGCCGTCGCCTCGGACGCCAAAGATAATAGCGTCCAGGCTGGGAGAAACACTGGCCGTAGTTAGCCTAGGCAGCTGCGGTGGGGGCAGCACAGTCTCGGCCTCGAGTTCAACGTCGTCAAGGCCTACCAGTTTGAGTTCACCCTCGCGCGCATAGGTCACGAGGGTGTCAGCCCAGACATCCATCTGGCTCCCCTTTTGTGCCGTCACTACCTTTCCCGCATTGCGATCGAACAGGTGGACTTTGCCCTCGTCATCGGCGCCTTGGACCACGAGATATTTCGGCTGCGTTGCAGTCATAGCGGTGCGGGCCGCGAAGGGAAGCTTTGCTACGAACTGACCTGCTGGAAAGGTGATGATTTGGGATTTCTCAGGCTCATGTTGATCAAGAATCGCGATCTCATTCGGAGAAGCAAAGCACATCGCGGCATTCAGATGGCTCTTAACGGTGCCAGGGCAGTCGATTTTCCGTCTTGCTGAGATGTCGATGCACGCAGCACTTCTGTGCGGATCTATAAGGAGGAGAAAGTGGCCGTCAGGCGAAAAAAGAAACTGGGACCCGAAGAGTTCCCGGTCGGCAAGTGGCTTCAAGGTGTCGGAGACGCCGTACCCGAACGGCTCTGCGTAGGCCGTGCCTTCATTGCGCGGAATGATTCCCGCCGATGTCAATCTGTCGGGCATCACGCGCTCCGCAACAATCTGCTCGCCTGTATCAGTTCGATAGATTTCCAGCACAAGCGCGGGATTGAGGCACGCCGCGAGTTCACCGTTCGCCGAGAGTTCCGAGGCGAGGCACCCGTCGTGCAAATTCAGGATCTTCTGGTCTATTCTTCTGTTATCGGTGAGACTCCACCAAGTGATTTCCAGATTCCGACTTGCCAGGATCAGCATCCGCGAATCTGCCGAGAATCGCGCGGGAAGAATTTCCGGGGCATAGATCCACGCGCGCATCTCCAACGGGTCACGGCCGAGAATATAGATTCCGGACTCAACATGCACTAGAAGAAATCTTCCATCTGAACTGAAGCGGATCCCGCGCGCAGGTCCGCGTAGCGGTGGAGAGAGACGAGCCCGGCTAAGGACGCCGTGAAGCTGCTCCTCCGGGGAAGTGGCCCGGCTTGGAGAAAACGCCTCACGATGTGGCAGTCCGAGCTCCGCTGCCAGCAATCCACCAATCAGCACGATGCTGGCAAAAGACGAAGCCGAAATCGGAATTGGCCCAGAGAAATTCATTTTCCCGTCGCCTAGCGTTAGCGATCATCTCCGAAGGCAGCTTCGCTGTGACGTTTCGGACGGAGGTTTTCTTCGAACCGCGTGGGAAACGTGCCTCCGGTTTGCACCCTATCCTTGCACGGCGCGGTCGGCGTTGACGGCGGCGCCGATGATCCCCATTTCGTCGGAGGTCGGGACGACTTCGAAGCGGCTGCCTTGCAGGGGGCTCATTTTGACCATTTCATGAACGAGCCTGTCCAACAGGCTGATGTCGATGAATTTCACATCGGGGCCGGTAACCAAAAACATGCCGGGCCCCTCCATGTGGATGTTGGTGGCGGTGGCAGCGGCCAAAGCGCGGTGACAGAGCGTCACAAATTCGGCGCAGCGTGCGTCACCCGTGCGAGCATTTTCGAACACTTCTTCGGGTTCCAGGTCCAGGAAGCGCATGCGCATAGAGCGGCGCCCGAGAATGCCTTCCAGGTGCCCGCGCCCGCCGCATCCACAGAAATTTTCCTTGGGGTCCAGCGTGACCACGGAGTGTCCGCCTTCCCAAATGCCTTCACTCGAAGGATAGCGCCCGAAACCAACTCCATTGCCCAGCGTCCATACTCGGGTAAGTTGGTGCAATTTTCCCTGTGTCGCCGCAATTCCCGCGGCCATGACGTCCGCGTCATTGAAAACCCGGACCGGAACTCCTGCGGCTTTGCCACCCAGAGCAGATGCCAATGCCGCCTGCAATGCCGCTTGCAATGCGAATCCCTTTACCTGATGCAGGTTGGGAGAATCCTCCACGACTCCAGCACGGATGATGCCCGGGAAGCCGATTCCGATCGCCGCGATCTCTGCTCCGTTCGCGACTTTTTCAACCTGTTGCCGGACACATTCCACGATGCTTTCCGCGGGCATCGATTGCAGCGGGTCCAGCGTCTGCGATTTTTGCGGATAAATGTTCAGCGCGCCGACGACCTTGGCGCCTTCCACCAGGCCAACGGCGATATGTTCCATGACCAGTACACCAACTGTCCTGCGCATCGTGCTCCTGCCAATCCTAGGTAGTCGAAGATTCTGTCAATCGACTCCTCACTCGGACGTGACTAAGCCCTGACCAGTTTGTTCAGACCATTGAATGCGGCCGCCTTATAACACTCCGCCAGTGTCGGATAATTGAAAACAGTGTCCACGAAATATTCCACCGTGCCTTTCAGCGCGAAAACCGCCTGCCCGATGTGCAGGAGCTCCGAGGCCCCTTCACCAATAATGTGTACGCCCAACAGTTCCTTGGTGGAAGGATCGAAAAGAAGTTTCAGGCGGCCGGTGGTGTCGCCGCGAATCTGGCCTCGGGCAATTTCGCGGAAAAAAGCCATGCCCACCTCGTACGGGACCCCTTCCTCGGTGAGCTGCTCCTCCGTCTTTCCGATGAAAGAAATTTCCGGAATCGTATAAATGCCGTAAGGATAATTCGCGCGGTTGGAATTCGTCGGCATGCCAAACGCTCTGGCGGCGGCGATGCGCCCTTGTTCCATCGAAACCGAGCCGAGGCTAGGGAACCCGATGACGTCTCCCACGGCGTACACATGCGGTTGCTTAGTCTGGTAGTTTTCATCGACCGGGATGCGTCCTCGCGCATCGGCCTCTAGGCCGCCCGCGGCAAGATTCAATTCATCCACGTTGCCTTGGCGTCCAACCGCGTACAGCAACGCCTCACCGGAAACTTTCTTTTTGCTTTTCAGATTCGCCACGACGGCGTGATCCGGTGTTTCTTCGACGCTTTCGACTTCCTCATTCAGCCGCAGCGTGACGCGCCGGTCCCGCAGATGGTAACAAAGCGCCTCGACCATCTCGGCATCGGCGAACTCAAGCAATCGCGGGCGTTTTTCAATCAGCGTCACGCGTACGCCCAGCGTGGCGAACATGCACACGTACTCGACCCCGATGACTCCGCCGCCCACGACAATCATGGACTTGGGAACTACCGGCATGCGCAGAATTTGATCGCTGTTGATGATGGTGGTGTCGTTGAAAGGAACCAGGGGAGAGACGGCGGGCTTCGTGCCGGTCGCAATTACGATGTTGCCGGCTTCAAACTCGACTTGTCCGCGCGAACTCGTCACTTGCATGTGGTGGGGATCCAAAAAGCTCGCGGTTCCCGTCACAACTTCGATGCCGTTGCGTGAAAGTTGCGCGCGAATGACATCGATCTCTGTCTTGATGACGTTGAGAGCGCGGAAAGAGAGATCGGCCATGGTGATCTGTTCTTTCACGCGATAGTTGACGCCGTAGATGCTTTGATACTGATACCCGGAAAGATGCAGGACCGCTTCGCGGATGGTCTTGCTCGGAATCGTGCCGGTGTTGATCGCCGTACCGCCGATCACTTCCAGCTTTTCAATGAGCGCGGCTCGCTTTCCAAACTTCGCCGCTTGAATCGCGGCTCGCTGGCCTCCGGGCCCGGAACCAACCACGATGAGATCATACTTTTCCATGGTTTGCGGCGGGAGTATATCACCGTTGCAATCGTGGAGTCCTTGTTGACGCGCGCCTGGCGCTCTGCCATCATTTTGGAAATTTGTTTGCGTTCGAGTTCAGGAGAAAACGATCGGCTTGCGGGTATCCATCTTAGCGTCCGGCAGTTCGGGCAACATCACCTTGCTCGAGACCGAGCGCACCCGCCTCCTCGTGGACGCCGGCCTCGGCAAACGCGAAACCCTCGCCCGCCTCGCCGCCGTCGAAAGAACTGTCGACCACATCGACGGCATCCTCATCACCCACGAGCACACCGACCACTGCAACGGCCTCCCGCAGATGCTTGGTCTTTGGAAAGCGCCGCTCTACGTCACCGAGCCCACCCTGGACGCAATGCGGGGCATGCTCCCGGAAACGTTTGGCAAGCGGCTCAAACGCGTTGAAACCATCCAGCCTGGCCAGCACTTCACTGTCGGCGACATTGACGTCCACGCTTTCGCTATTCCGCACGACGCGGCTGATCCCATCGGATTCACCTTTCGTTCGAACGGCGCGAAAATGGCTATCGTCACCGACCTTGGGTACATGCCGGAGCTCGTCAAAGTCCATCTTCGTGGCGCCGATTGTCTGGTTCTCGAATCGAATCACGATCTCGACATGCTCAAGGTCGGCCCGTATCCGTGGGTCGTCAAGCAGCGCGTCCTCAGCCGCACCGGCCATCTTTCGAATCACGCCGTCAGCGAATATCTCTGCGACCCCGACGGCTTCGATGCGATCGCGCGCTATCTCGTCCTCGCCCACGTTTCTCAGGAAAACAACAACCCCGATCTCGTCCGCCTCTCCGCCGAAGAAGCCCTGAAGCGGCGCCCCGCCGAGTCGGCCTTCACTGGCGAACTCCTCGTTGCCTCCCAGCACGTTCCCCTCAAGCCTCTTCAGTTGTGAGCCTCGGCGCTGTTCTCCAAGGCAACGGGAAATGCCTGCGCACAACCGACCAACCGACCACAGATAAATTGCGCTTTGCGCTAAAACTTTGGTAAAGTGCCGCGTTGGCTACCCGCTCAGCTCCACAGCCCCGGAGGCCTTGATGAGCAATCTTGACTTGCGCCCCCTTTCGATTGGTGAGCTTCTCGATCGCACCTTTAGTCTGTACCGCCGGAATTTTCTCCTATTCATCGGCATTGCTGCGATCCCTCATTTGTTAGTCTTGGCGGTAAAGCTTGCGCAAGTTGCTGTCATGCCCGTCGTCGGCAAAGTGGGCGCGCCGCCGCCAGCGGCGGAATTGCAGGCCGCTTCCCGGAGTTTCGTTGCTGGGAATCCCATCGCTTTTGCCGCCTTTGCGCTGCTTGGAGTTGTAATCTATCTCATCGCCATCCTGTTCACGCAGGGTGGCACAGTCTTCGCCGTCTCCGAACTCTATCTCGGCAGGGCGACCACCATTGGCCAGTCTTTCTCGCGCGCCAAGGGCGAACTTGGTACTCTCTTCGGCGTTCTCTTTCTTAACGGCCTGGTCACCCTTGTCAGCTTTCTTCTATTGATTATCCCCGGCATCTACATGATGTGCCGCCTGTGCGTGGCCGTACCGGCAGCACTCTTGGAGAACCTCGGGCCACGCGACTCCCTCGAGCGCAGCTTCGCCCTCACAAAGGACAACGCCGGCCGCGCCTTTCTTATCTATCTCCTCTACTTTGTTATTCTCTATGCCGCCGTGGCGCTATTTGCTATGCCCTTCGCAATAGGTGTCGGGGTTTCCCAAAACGATCCCGTCATGGTGCGCACGTGGACGGCGCTGTCTGAAGTTGGCTCATTCGCTGCCGAGGTCTTAATTACGCCCATCCTGACGATCGGGTTGGCGATTTTTTATTTTGATCTGCGCGTCCGGAAGGAAGCTTTCGATCTCCAGATGATGATGAGCCCACTGGCGGGAGGCATACCAGCGCCTCGTAGCGCCACTACGCTTTTGACGTAAACAGTGTGCCGACTATGCGTCTCCGGGCCGAGTATGCCGATAAGGTTTAAAAATTTATTATGTCTACTCCTTGTTTTGCTTTTTGCCCCAGTTTGGTGCTGCGGGGCGCGAGCCGCGCAACAGAATTCCGTGCTGCCCGCGGCAGGCACCGGCAATGCCTATCCTGATACATCTTCCTTCGCTGCCGAACTTCACCGCCTCAATGACGCAATCGGAAAGCAGAACGTAACGCCCGAAGAGCTTGCTTTTGTCCGCCGGGGGCTGCCTTCCCGATGGGAAGTCGGTACGCCTGAAAGTCATTATTCCGTCTCCACGGAACCTCTGCGCTCCCTTCTCGGCGATCCCGAGATGGAAAAGAACTCTTCGAAACTTGCGGCCAAAGCCACGGAAGCCGCGGGTTGGGTGCGCGATCTCACCAATCAAGTGGAAGGTTATGCTGGAGCGCAAGCGCAAAACACCGCCGGCGGACGCCCCGCGCTGGAGCGCATCCTCAGCAAGAAGGAATTTGGAAGTGTGCATGGCCCGACTAGCTGGGATTTGTTCCGGCAGCGAGTCAACAAATGGATCCAGAATCTATTACTGCACCTCCTCGGTCGCGTCGCTCGTCACCCAATGGGCGCCACTATCTTGTTCTGGGTGGTCATCGTCGCTGCCGTTGTCTGGGTGGCCATGGCGCTCTTCCGCTATTGGACGCGGCGCGCGGCCTTGGAAGAATTGCAGGCGCCCGAATCCGTCGCCTTCGTTCGAACGTGGCAGGAGTGGATTCACGCAGCCCGCGAGGCCGCCACGAGCGGAGACTTCCGGGAAGCCGTTCATTCCGCCTACTGGGCGGGCATCTGCTACCTCGAAGACAGTGAGGTGGTCCGGAAGGATCGTACGCGCACGCCGCGCGAGTACGTGCGCTTGGTTTCGAACTCCACCCAACTCGCAGCCTCAGGCCGAAAAACCCGTGAGGCCCTTTCGGCTCTGACGGTGGTCCTTGAGCAGGTCTGGTATGGGCGGCGGCCAGCCAGCAATCAGGATTTTGCAAACGCCATGCAAAGCGTTGAGGCGCTCGGATGCCAGCTTCAATAGATCCTAGTGATCGCAAGCTCTTGCTCATCGGCGGGGCGATCCTTCTTGTGCTCACCGCGGGGCTTGCTTTTGTGGGAGCAGACTCGCAGGAAGAGGGGATGTCGATTCCCTCGACGTACTCTTCCGGTTCCGGCGGTGCGCGCGCCGCCTATTTGCTTCTTCAGGATCTTCACTACAACGTTTCGCGCTGGGAGCGCTCCCCTAGCGAGCTTCCCGGCGATCCGGAGGACGCTGTCCTGATCCTCGCGGACCCGCTGGAAACACCGACCAGAGAGGAGCGAGAGGCTCTCCAGCGCTTTGTCGAGCAAGGCGGCCAGGTGCTTTTCACCGGGGCACGAGTCAAGTCCTTCTTTCCGGAGGCGAAAGTTGACACGGAGATTCCCACGCTCGAATGGAAGACCTTCTCGGCGGATTTCCCCAGCAATTACACCTTCGGCGCTCCAAAGATTGTTCTTCAGACAGGCACCACTTGGCAGGCGCCGGTTGCCAGCCAGCTTCCGTTGTACGGCGAGACGCGTTCTCCCGTCGTCGTAAGCTGGCGAATCGGAGAAGGAAGGATTCTCTGGTGGGCGGCGGCGACGCCCCTGACGAATTCCGGTATCACGCGCGAAAGCAACCTGAATCTCTTCCTCAATGCGATGCATTCTCCCCTGCAGGGCGAACAGCCGACGGTGCAAATCTACTGGGACGAATACTTTCACGGGCAGCGAACCTCTTTGTGGAGCTACGTGCGGAAGACACCGGTAGCCTGGGGCTTGGCGCAGGTTGCGATCTTGGGCCTGATTGTTTTTTTTACGTTTGGGCGCCGCAGCGGCCCGGTCATGCTCCCGCCCGTTGTCTCGCGTCTCTCTCCTCTTGAATTTGTGGACACGCTCGGAGGACTCTATGAGCGCGCGGGAGCCGAGCCGGCCGTGCTGGGTTTTGTCTATCAGCGATTCCGTGCGACTCTTTCGAGGCAGTTGCGCCTCTCCTCAAGCGCGAGCGATGCGGAACTCGCCGATGCGGTGCAAGGCCGTCTGGGCTGGAAAGAAAGCGGTCTGAAGTCGACCATGGCGCGTGCCTTGGTGGCCAGCCGGGCTCAGAAGGTGGCGCCGGACGAAGCGCTCGGCTTGATCAGGGAACTCGAGCGCTACGAAGAGCAGCTCGGCCTGAAGAAGAAAATTGCAAAGGAGAAGTCCTGATCGTGGAAAACATCACACGCCTCGCCGCGCATGTCCGCGCGGAAATGTCGAAGGTCATTGTTGGCCAGCAAGAGGTCATCGACCAGCTTCTCCTGGTGCTGATTTGCGGCGGTCACGCCCTCATCGAAGGAGTTCCCGGGCTTGCCAAGACGCTCGCCGTCAAGACTTTGGCGAAAATCTGCGGCCTCGGCTTTCAGCGCGTGCAATGCACCGCGGACCTGATGCCCGCGGATGTGATGGGCACAAATATTTTCAATATGGCGACCAGCTCGTTTTCCCTGCATCGCGGCCCTGTTTTTACGGATCTGCTCCTCGTGGACGAGATTAACCGGACCTCTCCCCGCACGCAGGCAGCACTTCTGGAGGCAATGGAGGAACGCCAGGTCACCATTGACGGAACGCGTTATGCACTCGGCGAAAATTTTACGGTATTTGCAACGCAAAACCCCATCGAATTCGAAGGCACATATCCGCTTCCCGAGGCGCAACTCGACCGGTTCCTTTTGAAAATCCGCCTCGACTATCCATCCGCTAAGGAAGAGGCCGATATCCTGGGCCGATATGAGCAGGGATTTGATCCACGACGGCTGGATCTCATTTCGATTGTCCCCCTCGATCCGGCTTTGCTGGCAGCCGCGCGGCAGGACATCAGCGCCGTGCGCATCGAGCCGACGTTGCGTCCCTACATCGTCACGCTGGTTCGCCGCACGCGTGATTGGCCGGCACTTTCGCTTGGCGCTAGCCCGCGTGCCGCGATCGGTCTGCTTTTCGTTGCGCGAGCCTTGGCTGGCGTCGAAGGCCGCGATTTCCTCATTCCTGACGACGTCAAGACCTCTGCCTTGCCTGTTTTGCGCCACCGTGTTCTATTGAAGCCCGAAGCAGAACTGGAAGGTTTGAATTCCGACCGGGTAATCACGGAAATCCTTTCCACGGTCGAGGTTCCCAAATGATCTACTCCGAACCTCTGCGCCCTTCCACCACGGCGGCGCGTGCACGGAAGTTGGGAAAATTTTCGTTTGCGTTCGGTCCCCGGTTTTTCGTAGCTCTGCTTCTCGGATTCGTAGCGCTGGGTCCCGCGTGGTGGTTTCGACAAGCCATCGCCGCCATGTTTTTGTGGAATGGCGTGGTCCTTGGCGCGTGGCTTTGGGATTTGCTGCGACTCCCTCGCCCGGAGCAATTGGAAGTTCAGCGCACTTGGGAGAAAAGACCCTGTCTTGGAGTGCCCGGCAATGTGGGTGTGGAACTTCGAAACGGGGGGGGAATATCCATTCGTGCGCGCATCGTCGACGAGACGCCAGCCCAATTGCGTAGTGAGCCTCCCGAATTGGAGTTGCGCGTGAAGGCGCGCTCTTCCGCCGAAGCGCGGTATGCAGTGATGCCCGCCGAGCGAGGTGATACGCGACTTGGCCGACTGTTCCTTCGCTATCAGTCGCCGCTGGGCTTGGCCGAGCGATGGGCCGTCGCCGAAACCCAGCAAACCATTCGCGTACTTCCGAACCTCGAACAGGCAAGGCGCCAAACGCTCTATCTCATTCGCAGCCGCCAGGCGGAGTTGGAAAAGCGGCGGCGGCGCCAGCGGGGCATCGGGCGCGAGTTTGACAGTTTGCGAGAATATCGCCAGGGCGATGAACTTCGCGACATTTCCTGGACCGCGACTGCCCGCCGGCGGCACCTCATCACGCGCGTCTTCCAAATGGAGCGCAGCCAGAACGTTTGGCTGGTGCTCGATGCCGGCCGCCTCCTTCGGGCGCAAGTCCGGGAGCCGGGCGACGCTCCGCGATTTTCGAAACTAGACTATGCTGTCAACGCCGCGCTTTCCCTGGCCCAGGTCGCTCTTTATTGCGGCGATCGCGTGGGCTTACTGGCTTATGGCCGCCGGGTTCAACAAAATCTGTACGCCAGCCGTGGCGCTCATCACGTACGAGCGATTGTCGAATCTCTCGCTCAGGTTCGCGCGGAAGCGTTCGAATCCGATCATGGGCGCGCCGTGCGCGCATTGCTGAACGCGCAGAAGCGGCGAAGCCTGGTGGTTTGGATCACGGACTTCGCTGAAACGGCGACCATTCCCGAGGTCATCGAATATGCCATGCAGTTGACTCCGCGCCACCTGGTTGTCTTTGCGGCCATGGGCCAGCCCGACCTGCAGACCCTCGCCGAAACGATTCCCGCCGTCACGGCGGACATTTATCGTCACGGCGCTGCTCTTGAAATCTCGCAAAGACGCGATATTCTGCTGCGCGGTCTGCGGCAGCGCGGCGTCCTGGCCCTTGAGCTGATGCCGGGAATGCTCGCTGGTTCACTCGTGACGCAATACTTGAATATCAAAGAGCGTAGCCTGCTCTAGTTTTGTTTAGATCGTTTCCGGCTGCGGCGCGCCCAGGCGAACCAAATAAGCCGTGAGCGCGGCAAACAATACGGCGGCAAGGAGAAATTTAAGAGGCTTGGCAATTCCGGATGGCGACACGAATCCTTCTATGATTCCCGCGACAATCAGCATCGGCACGATGCCGAGCACTAAGCGCGCCGCGCGCCCGCCTGCCCGCGCCAGAGACTCGCGCCTCGGAAGCAAACCAGGAAAGAGCATCCCTCGCGCGATTTCCAGCCCGGCGCCGCCGGCGATGAAGATCGCCGGAAGTTCGAGCACGGCGTGCGGAGCGACGAAGCTCCAAAGTTGGAGCGCCATTCCCGCTTGCCATGTCGCCGCGCCGATCACGCCGATGAGCATGCCATTGACCACCATCATCCAGATGGTTCCAATGCCCGCTGTGATTCCCAGCGCAAACGTCGTGAAGGACACGGATAGGTTGTTCGTCATAATGGATGAAGCGGCGAGCGGCTTGATCGTCACAATGGACTGTGTCCACATCTCCCTTTTCTCGATGGTGTCCATCATCTGCGGCCCCAGCAGCCGGTGGGCGAAGGCCGGATCATGAATCGTCACGGCCCAGCTGGCGACCCCGGTCACGGCGAAAATGAGAAAGGCCAGCAGCGTTTGCCGGAATGTCTCCCGGAAAACCTGTGGATAGGTTTGCGTGTAGAAACGGACGAGCCCGCTGATTTTTTGCTTGTGGCCCATATAGATGAGGTTATGTGCGCGTCCAAGAAGCTGATTCAGGTAGAAAGCCAGCTGGTTGCTGGTCACATCTTCGCGCACCGTGGCGAGGTCTGAAGCGGTCTGGCGGTACAATAAGCCGAGTTCCTGCAATTCGCGATGATCGAGGGCAGAAATGCCGCCCTTGTTCGATCGGTTGACGAGCAGTTCAAGCCGGGCCCAGTATGTTTTTCGTTTTTCCAGCCAGCGCGTGGAGATCATGACAGAGCCATCACAAATTCGTGTTCCCGGCGATTTCAGAGACAAGCTTACCATCGAAACGCCGGAACAAACGGTGCTCGAATTCGAAGTCGCCGGCATTGGCAGCCGTTTTCTCGCCCTGGCCTACGATACCTTGATCCAAATCCTGCTCGGGGTCGGCATACTCGTGATCATGGTGGTCGTGGGCGTGTCCGTGCCCAGCGCGGCGAAAAACGGAATTTGGTTTCTTGCTCTCATCGTGCTCTCTTATTTCTTGTTTTATTTTGGGTACTTCACCATCTTTGAAGTCATTTGGAACGGCCAGACGCCGGGAAAAAAGAAGGAAGGTCTTCGCGTCATTAAGGATTCCGGCCGGCCGATTACACCGGCGGAGTCTGTCGGCCGCAACCTGATGCGCATCGTGGACCAGTTGCCCGCGTTCTATGCCGTCGGAATTGGCAGCATGCTGCTAAGCCGTCAAAACAAACGGCTCGGCGATTTCGTTGCGGGCACAATCGTGGTTCATGAAAAGTCGCTGGTGGACGCCAAGCCGGTTTGGCAATCAGCCCAGACGGGGCAAGTACCGCCCGCAACCACCTTCGGATCGGAGCGGCTTACTCCAGAGGAGTTTGCGCTCATCGAGGCGTTCTTGAACCGGCGGAATTCGCTGCCTTCCGACGTGCGGTTCAATATGGCGGACCAGATCGCCAGGCAGATTCAGCCGAAACTTTCCCTCCCACCCGGTGAATTGTTCTACGCAGAAAAACTCCTCGAGATGGTCGCCCAGGAGCGGCGTTCCAGTGCCGGCTACTCCTGATCCGCTTTCTTCAGCTGTCCGTGGCTGCCCTCCGCTCGGCTGAACGCAGGCAGCACGCATTTTCTGTGCTAGAGATCTTGGCCCTGCAAAGTCTGGTTGACACAATTCCATCGCTCTTCTATTCTAGAGTTTCTTGGTAGAGGTGCGGAGGCCATGAGTAGCCGGGCATGCAATTCCGATCAGCTTCGGATGCCCGCGCAAAAGGGGCTCTTCTGTTGTCCGCCGAAACCGCCGCGGTAGCTGAAACCGCAGCAGTTGGGGAACAGGTCCAAGGCCTGTTCACTGTCATCCATTAATTAGGATGAAGCGCTATCGAGAGGCAGCAGCCCCGATTGGTATCCTCGTGGTTCCTTCCTTTCGTTTCGCTCATCCAGAAATGCCGATTCGAATGAATCTTTTCGAACTGACACGCGCGCTTGTCGACATCGAGTCGACCACTAACCACGAGAAAAATGTGGGCGACTACCTCTTCGCGCATTTATCTCCTCTCGCCGAGCGCCACAACGGCCGCATCGAGCGCATCCCCGCCGAACCCAATCGCGACAATATCTTCGCCTCGTGGGGTGAGCCCGTCGTCACGCTCTCCACGCACATGGATACCGTTCCGCCCTTTTTTGGTTCTCGCGAAGATGGCGATTTCATTTGGGGCCGCGGTTCTTGCGACGCTAAGGGGATTATCGCGGCGATGATTGCCGCCGCGGAGAAACTGCTCGCCGCGGGCACGAGAAATTTTGGGTTGTTACTTGTCGTCGGCGAAGAACGCAACAGCGCCGGAGCAAGAGCCGCCGCCGCAACTCCGCGTGGTTCGCGATTTCTCATCAATGGCGAGCCCACGGAGAACCGTCTCGCTCTCGGTTCGAAAGGCGCGTTGCGCTATGAAATCACCGCGCACGGAAAACTCGCGCACTCTGCTTATCCCGAGCTCGGTCATTCCGCCATCCACACCCTGCTGGATGTTCTCCACGACATTCGCCAGATTCCGCTGCCGCAAGACGCCTTGCTCGGCCACAGCACGCTGAATATCGGTACCATCGATGGTGGCCGCGCGCCCAATGTGGTCGCCGATCACGCCGAAGCGGAAATCATGATTCGCACGGTAGGCGATCCGGCGAAGACCCGGGAAGCCGTGTCCGCGGCGACGGCAGGCCGCGCGGAAGCCCGCGAGGTTTTCTATACACCGGCCGTACAATTGGCGAAGGTCGAGGGCTTGCCCACAACCGTGGTGGCCTTCACGACGGACATCCCAAGTTTCGAAGGTACCTGGGGGCAGCCCTTCCTCGTCGGGCCCGGCAGCATTCATGTCGCCCACAGCTCCGAAGAGCGCATCCCGAAGAAAGAATTGTCCGAAGCGGTGCATATCTACGCGCGCATGGCGACCCAACTTCTCGCGACCAGCCGGAGCAGCGCATGAGCATCGGCCTCGCCATCGTTGGTTACGGAAAGATGGGCCGTCTCATTGAGCAGCTCGCACCCGAATACGATTTCGAGGTGCGGGCAAAATTCGATGCGCGCAACAATCCGCGCGGCCAGGCCCTTTCTCATCAGACTCTTCGGGGAGTCGACGCGGCTGTTGAATTCACTTCACCGGACGCTGCTCCGGAAAACATCCGCCGCCTCTCCGTATTGGGCGTTAACTCGGTTATTGGCACAACCGGCTGGTTCGAACACCTTCCCGCTGTCCGCGAAACTGTGGCAAGCAGCGGAACGGGCCTTGTCTGGGCGCCCAATTTCTCCGTTGGGGTAAACCTTTTCTTGCAAGCTGTCTCCCACACCGCGGCGCTTTTTGCGAAACACGCGGACTATGAAGCCTGGGGTTGGGAGATCCACCATTCTGCGAAGAAAGACGCGCCTTCGGGGACCCTGAAAAAACTCGCAGAGGAGATGCAGGCAAACAGCTACAACCGCACGGTCAGCTTGAGTTCCAATCGGGCGGGGGCGCATCCCGGCACGCATGAAATCGGTTTCGATTCCGCCGCGGATACCATTACCCTGCGCCACACCGCGCGCAGCCGCGAGGGTTTTGCGCGCGGCGCGCTCCGCGCGGCGCGCTGGGTCGTTGGAAAAAAAGGGCTATTTGAATTTCGCGAGATTCTCAGCGAATTACGCTGAGGGTGGTTGGAAGGTTGTTTTGCCCAACAAGCGAGTTGTCATTCCGAGCGCATCCGATGAGGATGCGCGAAGAACCTCGACTTAGGATGTGACGACAACTCGTTGCTCGTTCACCGCATGTAGTGAAGATAAGACTCGGAAGGAGAAACACCATGTTTACCGGCACCGGCACCGCACTTGTCACCCCGTTTCGTCCCGACGGTTCTCTCGACGAACCGGCTCTTCGTCGTTTGGTTCCGAGGCAGATCGAGGCAGGCATCGACTTCCTCGTTCCCTGCGGGACAACCGGCGAGAGCCCCACGCTCACGCGCGAAGAACATCTTCGTGTCGTCGAGATCACCGTCGAACTCGCTAAGGGAAAGGTCGCGGTCCTCGCCGGTGCCGGAGGCTACAACACCGCGGAGGTCCTTGCACTCGCGCGCGAGCTTGCCGCTCTCGGCGCGGATGGCATCCTCTCCGTCACGCCTTATTACAATAAGCCTACACAGGAAGGCCTCTTCCAGCATTATCGCGCCATCGCCGAAGCCATGCGGCTGCCCATCATTCTCTACAGCGTGCAGGGCCGCACCGGCGTGAACATCGAGCCTGCGACCGTGAAGCGGCTGGCCGAAATTGAAAACATTGTCGGCATCAAGGAGGCTTCGGGTAACGTCTCGCAGATGGCCTCGATTCTCAATGCCGTCCCGGACGACTTCATCGTCCTCTCCGGCGACGACGCCATCACGCTCCCTCTCATCTCGCTCGGTGGCCGCGGCGTCATCTCCGTCGTCTCCAACGAAATCCCCGCGGAAATGTCACAATTGACGCGGCTCGCCCTCCAGGGCGACTTTCCTGGCGCGCGCGCGATTCACCGCCGCTATCATCCGCTCATGGAAATTAATTTCGTGGAGTCGAATCCCATTCCCGTGAAGGCCGCGATGGCGGAAATGGGCCTGCTCGAACCGGTATGGCGCTTGCCACTCGTGCCGCCCAAGGCGGAGAATCAGGCGCGCATCCGAGCCGTGCTCGAAGCGCTCGGGCTCGTCAGCCGCGCGGCGACCGTGCCCAGGGTCGAGAGGGTTCATGCTGCCTTCGCAAATTGAGCGTCTGTTTGACGAAGCTCCAGCTCAATACGAAGAATTACATTTCTGGCTCTTCCGCGATTTCAAAGCCGCGCTGAACCGCGGCGAAATTCGCGCTGCCGAACCCGATGCGTCTACGAAATCCGGCTGGCGCGCGAACGCCTGGGTGAAGAAGGGAATCCTCCTCGGCTTCCGCATGGGCGCCATCGCCGACATGTCCATCGACCCCGCGAAGCAGCCCTTCTTCGATAAGTCCACTTATCCCGTTCGCGCGTTCACTTCCTCCGACGGCGTGCGCATCGTTCCCGGCGGTTCTAGCATTCGCGATGGCAGTTATATCGGCCGCGGCGTCATCTGTATGCCGCCGATGTTCGTCAACGTCGGCGCTTACGTTGGTGAAGGCACGATGATTGATTCGCACGCGCTCGTTGGGAGTTGCGCGCAGGTCGGCCGCAACTGCCACATTTCAGCAGGCTCTCAGGTCGGCGGCGTCCTCGAACCTGTCGGCGCGCTGCCGGTGATCATCGAAGACGAAGTCCTGGTTGGTGGAAATTCCGGTGTCTATGAAGGAACCGTCGTGAAGCGCCGCGTTGTTCTTGGCACGGGCACGATCCTTAATCGCTCCATCCCTGTTTACGATCTCGTTCGCGACAAGGTCTACGCAGCCACCGAGACCGAGCCGCTGATCATTCCCGAAGAAGCCATCGTGGTGCCCGGCTCGCGCGCTGTCTCTCATCCCTCCGGCGCAAAATGGGGGCTCTCGCTCCAGGCCGCCGTCATCGTCAAGTACCGCGACGCCCAGACGGATGCTCGCGTGCAGCTCGAGGATCTTCTGCGTTAACCGCTACTGGGTCAGCACTTTTTCGAAAAACTGCAGCGCCCGCGGATCGTTCGATTGCCCCAGCCAGAACATAGCCTGCTTCCGCACCTCCAGATTCCGGTTGTTCTGCGCCACTTCGATCAACTTCGGCACGCCTTCCTCCTTCGGCAATTGGCTCAGCGCAAACACCGCTTTTTTCTTCACATCCGTGTCCGGGTCGTTCTCGATCGCCCCGCTGATCGTCCCCACGGCTTTCTTTCCCGCCTTTTGCGCCAGCCAGAAAAGCGCCTGTCCCCGCACGTGTGAGCTTGTGTCATCGTGCGCCATTCGAATCATCTCATCCAGCGCTCCAGCTTCGTGGCTCACGGACAGCGCAAACGCTACGTGCGCGCGCACGTCCGGATTCGAATCGGTCTTAGCCATGTGCTGCAAAGTAATCAATCCAGCCTTGCCTCGCGCCGCGCCCATCCAGAATGCCGCCTGTCTCCGCAATCCTTCGCGCTGCTCTGGCGTCACAAACGATTCGAGCGCCCGGTCGGCCGAGGCATCTGCATGCAATGCGATCGCCGTCAAGGCTCCGTTGCCGATCCCGTGCTCTCGGTGTCCTTCGAACTCCGCTCCGCGCACGTGGGTCGCAAGAAGCGTCACGCTTTCCGCGGCCTTCGCTCCTGTCAGCCAAACGAACGTTAGCCCTCCCGCATCCAGCGTGCAATCGTCCGACGCGACCCGAATTTTTACCACCTGCCTTCCTTCCAGGCGGTACAGGACGACGAGTTGCCGCGCACCTTCCAGTTTGACGTTTCCGTCCGTGTGTGCGGTGCTGCTCATTCCGCCGTTTTCCTTTTCCAATCGGCAGGTTCCGCTATTCCCATTTTTCCAGTTGTTGTTGCAGCAGACGCCTCGCTCCCCGGCGACCTGGTCCACGTTGTAGCCGACCCACTCCGCCTTTTCCGCCGTTCCCGCGATCTCGCGCATGGTCGCATCAAGACTTGCGCCGGCTGCCCGCGTTTCCAATTTCGCATCTTCGATGCGCGGCACTTCCGCCGACGGCGCAGCGGTAGGACTTGCTTGCTCCGGCCCGGTCGGGGCCCCGCCTTGGGCCAGTTGCACGGCGGCACTGCCAATCCCCGCCACGATCATCGCGAGCCCGAGAACTCTCCGCAGCGTCGAAACAGTTCGTTCATTTCGCATCGTTCCCCCGCTCACTTTTGCAGCAGTTCCATCAGGTAGTCGGTGCCTTCCTTGGAATGCATCAGCGACAATTTGGAGACCGCAGTCTTCTTGAGTTCCGGATCTTTTTCGCTTCGCGCGATGGCCACCAGCGCTTTTGCATTCCCCTGCAGGAAATATGCGTTCAATACTTCTGCTTTGACCGCGTGGTCCGTTTCCTTGCCGTAGATCTCTTGCAGCGCCTTCCCCGACTCGTCCGAATGGATCAGCCCAAGATTTCGAATCGCCGCCCGCCGCAATTCCGGATCTTTTTCTCCCTGCGCCGCTTGCACGAGTCTTCCCGAATCGCCAGCGAGGAAGAATGCCTGAAGGATTTCCCGCCGGACGTCCGGCGAGCTTTCCGTCTGGTACAACTGCTCCAGCTCGCTCGTCCCGTGAACCAGCCCCAGCTGCCGGATCGCCTCGCGGCGCAGCGACTCATCCTTCTCGCTCTTGGCCGCGGCGAACAGACGCTCGTGATCGCCGCCGATCATGTAGCTGCGAAGAATGGCGTGTTTTACCGAGGCATCGCCGCTCGATGCGTAAACGTCGGCCAGCGTCTTCCGAGCTTCAGGACCGCCGAAGAGTCCCAGATATTCAACCGCCTTCCGCTGCAACTCCGGATTGCTCTGTCCGCGTGCGATTTTGCCCAGAATCTCGCGTGCTTGTGGCGACCCGCTTTGTGCCAGCACGAACAGCGCCTTCGATTTTTCTTTTGGAGAAGCCGAACCGTTGAGCACTTTCTCGAGCAGGGACATCGCGCGTTCGGAGTCACTGTTCATCAATCCCTGGATCGCCAGCATTTTCAATTCTTCGTCGCTCTGGTCCGCCGGCTTTACAGGTTGGCCGGTCGACTGTTTCACCTCGATCTCCAGCGCGCTGGCATCTTTTTGCCAGCGGCTTTGCGGAAATCGCCGCTTCAGATCCGCAATGGTGGTCAATGCCCTGTCCCGCTTGCCCAGTCGGTTCTCCGCGTAAGCCTTCCAGTACAGCGCCGCATCCGTCTGCGGGCCATTCATGTCCGCCAGTTGCTTAAATTTCCCTTCCGCCTGGTCGTAACGGTCCTCGTCCAGCGCCTCGCGGCCATCGTCGTACAGTTCCTGCAGCCGGTCAATCTTTTCCTGCTCCCGGTCGCGAGCTTCCTGTTCACGCTCGCGTTTCTCCTGCTCTCTATCGCGCTTCTCCTGATCCTTCTCCTGGACCTCTTGGGGATCCTGCAGAGAATCCGCGGCTGGCAGATTGGTGACCACAAGCCGGTGCGCTCGCGCGCATGCCGGCGCCAACAGCACCGCCATTGCGATCCATGCGATGCTCGTCTTTCGAACTGGATTTCCGATGGTCATGCTTTGTTCCTTTCCTTCTTTGTAGAGTCGTTTTGCTTCGGCGCAGGCCGCTTTGCCTCCTGCCGTTGTTGCAGTTCCTTGTTGACCACCCGAACTTTGAACAAAATCCCGCGCCCCTCGATCTTTTTCTGGAGCGCTTCAAGCTGCGCCGGCGTTACCTCTTCCGTGCTGTGCGCCACGTCTAGTAGCACGCGCTCCAGTTCGTCCAAAACGCTGGCGAGCCCGGCATCCCCGTCTCGCAGCGCCGTCTGCCGATACAGCCGGTTTTCTTCCAGCAAATCTTCTGCGCGGCGCTGCTCGGCCGAGATGTTCACTTGTTTTTGCGCCGGATCGTTCGGTGCCGCGTTCGAAAGCTCCACCAACATCCTCTCGGAGTGGCCCAGGTGTTCGCCTACGGCAACCACCAGCACGCGCTCCCGCACCTGTTCTTTGTTCGCGACGTTGTCGGCCTCTCCGTGTCTCGGCATCATTCGTCCCAGCACAAACGCCGCGATAATCAGCGCTACAACCACGCCCGCCGCCGCGAGCCACTGCGGTTCCATCCAAACCTGCCACCACCGAACCGGTTGTTTCGCTAGCCGCGGCGCAATCGCCCGCCACACCTGCCGCCCATAATCTGCTCCCGGATTCGGCACGGGCAGCGTATCCAGGGCCGCGAGCACCGCCTCGATTCGCTCCAACTCCGCGCGGCATTCTTCACAAGCCGCCAGATGTTGTGAAATCAGCGCTCGCTGCTCGGCAACTCCCTCGCGATACGCAATCAACTCTTCTTCCGTCATGTGTTTCATGATTCCGTTCCCATTGCGCGCGCTTGTGCTCTTGTTTCTACAAAGGGCTGCAGCGCACGCCGCAATTTCTGCACCGCTCGAAAGACGGTGTTCTTCGTCGCACTCGAACTTGATTTCAACACCACTGCGATTTCTTCGATCCCGCAGCCTTCCCAATGCCGCATCACGAAAGCCGTTCTCTCCGCATCTGAAAGAGCGGCCAGCGCTTGTTCCATCTGTTTTCGCAGCTCGATGCTTTGCGTCAGCCGCTCCGGCGTCGGCGCCTCATCCTTGACGCGATTCAATGGGTCGTTTTCCATCCCGTCGCTGTCTTCCGCTCTCGGCGTTTCCCGCCGCGCTTCTTCCTTCTGCCGCTGCCGCATGCGGTCGAACACTGCGGCTGTGCCGCTCAACGAGAACGCGATAAGCATCGCGATCGCCCGCGAGCGTGCGCTCCACGGTGATGGCGTCGCTCTCGGCGATGGCCTGGGTGCTTTCGACGCTCGGTTGCATCCGATTCATTAGACAGGGTTCGAGGCTTGCGGTTAGGTCGGGCTTAGACCTTTATCCATCAACAACATAGCGCCAACTGTTCAGCGTTAAGCTACTACAGAAGGGAGTTCATCTTGCTCAGAAGAAAAATCAAAAGGCAGTGTAGCGTGGCCCGCGCAGGCTTTCGCTTCAGCTCTGCTCCTTGTAGTGGCGCAGCATGCTGCGCCCTCATCGGGCAACACGTCAGCCACGTAGTGTGATACTTCAGTTCTCCTTCTTCACTCATACCGCAGCGCCACCACCGGATCTACCGAGGACGCCCTTCGCGCAGGTATGAAGCATGACAAGCCAGAAGTCGCGACCAGCAGCAGGATCACACCCGCTAGGATCAGCGCATCGAGAGAGCTGCCCTGAATCCAGCGCGCGAGCACGCGATTGAGCGTGATCGTCAGCACTACTCCGGTTAGAACACCGCCAGCCACGCTCATCGCCGCCGAGCGAAACACCATCAGCAGGACATCTTTGCGCATCGCTCCCAGCGCCATGCGTATGCCGAATTCGCCGGTTCGTTGACCAACGGCGTAGGAAATCACGCTGTACAGTCCAGTGGCGGCGAGCGCCAGCGCCAGGATTGCAAATCCCGCAAACAGCGTTGCTACCAGATGTTCCTCTCCCCATTCCGGCTGCGCTTTGATCCAGCCATCGAGATCGCGGACATCTCGTTCAGCCTGCTGGTCAGGGTCAACAGCGTGAACCTGTTCGCGGATCGAATGGAGCACCGTGAGGGGCGGGACCCGGGTTCGGACGAGGATTTGGGTCCAAACGGGCATCATGATCGTGTATGGCACAAACACGGAAGGCTTGATGGGATTGCGCATTCCATCATCGCGGGCATCGCCGACGATGCCAACCACCTGAAACCAACTCTCGCTCCCGGCGACGGCTAGTAGAAAGGGAGGCTCGCCCTTCAGTTCGGGCACGCGGATCTGGCTGCCGACCGCATTGCCGTTCGGAAAATATTGGTGAGCCAGCGTCTGATTGATCAGAGCGAGCTTTGAGCCATGCATAGTCTCGCTTTCATCCCAGATTCGTCCTTGCAGCAGCGGAATGTGGAGCACCGAGAAATATTGGGGACTGACGAAGTTGATACGCGCTCGTTGTTGCTCCGCTGCCGGCTTGCCGGAAATCTCGAAGCGCCGTTCCCAACCGTTGCTCGGCGGGGTTGCGTTTGTGGAAAGCGCGGCCGAAACAACCTCAGGCGTCGCAGTGGCCTTCCGCAGGAGCTGATCGAAGTACGCTCTCCTCGCTTCCCAGGTGGTGTAGGTGTTGTCGTGCACCGGGATGCCAACCGACATAATGTTGTGCGGATCGTAACCGAGGTTCACGCGCATCATGCGCACGAAACCTCGCATCGCCACGCCGGCTCCGGCCAGCAACAGAAGCGTTAGGGCAATCTGGCCCGCGATCAGGACACTGTGGGCCCGGCGGCCGCGCACTCCAGCCGTCATTCTGCGCGTGCTCGATTGCATCACCTGGGCCACATCCGGGCGCGAGGATTGCAGAGCTGGCGAGATGCCGAAGACGATGCCGGTCAGCAGCGCAAGAACGACACTGAAGAGCAGTACCGGCAGATTGATGCTGAGGGCCGCTTCATGCGGGAATGAGAATTCCGGAAGCCAGTTTACAATGAGCTTCACCAGGCCATACGCCAGCGCCGCGCCGATGGCCGCCCCGGTAATCGACAGCATCAGCGCTTCCGTGAGCAACTGCCGCAGAATGCGCGAGCGCTCCGCACCGATTGCCGACCGGACCGCCAGCTCGTGCTGACGCGCCGTGCCCCGGGCCAGCAGCAGAATCGAAACGTTTCCGCAGCCGATCAGCAACAATAGTGCTACAGCGGAGAGCAGGAGGATCAACGTCCCGCCGATCCGATCTACGAACTGATCGTTCAATCCTTCTAGCGTCACGCGGAAATGCTCAGGGAAGTGGGTCGGTGTTTGCTTTGCAAATTGTTCGAGCAGCGACTGGATCTCTGCATTAGCTGCGGCTCGCGGGACTCCTGGTTTGAGCCGGGTCATGACGAACAAAGTTCGCGCCGGATCGGCTGTGAGTTTGAGCGGCAGATAGACTTCACCGTCGCCCCAGGTAAAGCGCGGCCGGACCACGCCCACAATCGTGTAGCTTTTACGGACTAACCGGATATTCTTGCCGACAATGCCGGGATCGCCGTTGTAGTGCCTCTGCCAGAACTGATAACCCAGCACGGCCACATTTTCCGGATCCTGACCCTCGGGTGCATCCGATGGCAGCAGTCCACGCCCCAGCAGCGTCGGCACGCCAAAATGGATGAAAGCGTTGGAAGTGAGATACACAGCCTGAACGTCTTCGGGAAGATCGCCTTCGGTCGTGGTGAGGTTCCATCCTTCCATTCCAGCAGCGCTCTCGACCGATCTGGCCTGCCGAAGCTGTTGCAATTGCGGTCCGTTGAGGAAAACAAAACGGCGGTTGCCGTTATTATCGTGAACGGTCACATGAACCATTCGGTCTGAATTGGCGTATGGATACGGGTTCACCAGGACGCCGTAGACCACGCTGAACACCGCTGTAGTGGCGCCGACGCCCAGCGCCAGCGAGAGGATGGCAACAATTGCGAATCCCGGATTCTTCAGCAACATCCTCATTCCGTAACGCGCATCGTCAGCGACGTCTCTCAACCATATCCATCCCCAAACGTCCCGCGTGACCTCCTTCACCAATCCCACATTCCCAAACTCCCGCCGCGCCGCACGTGCCGCATCCTTTACATCCTCACCTTGCTCCGCGCGCTCCCGCGCCGCCATCTCCAGATGGCTCCGCAATTCCTTGTCAAGCTCTGCTTCTCGCCGCTTACGCCGCCAGAAACTCATCGGCCACCTCACCACTTCTTATGTCCTTACCTTCTACTTCATTGCATTCGCCCTGGATTCAACACGCCCGCGATCGCGTCCGAAAGCTGCGCCCACTTCCAGCGTTCCTTGGTCAGTTGTTTCTTTCCTGCGGCCGTCAGTTGATAGAACTTTGCTCGCTGGTTGCTTTCGGAAAGTTTCCATTCTGCTTTGATCCATTTCTGTTTTTCTAGCCGATGCAGCGCCGGATAAAGTGAACCCGTATCCACCTGCAGCAACTCGCGGGAGCGATTCCGGATCGCCACGCTGATTCCATAACCATGTTGCGGCCCCCATTGCAGGGTCTGCAAAATCAACAAGTCCAGCGTCCCTTGCAAGAGTTCAATACGGTTCTGGTACCGCGCTTTCTTCTCGACCATCGCCTTGTCCCTCGGTTAGTCCCTTTTGTGCTCGTTCGGTTCCCTCGAACGCCCTTGCCATGCGCTCATTTTGTATTCGTCCTTGGTAATGACGTCATGACCCGGCCATTTGTTCCATTCTAGGCTGTCGATATCCTACCCCCAGCCTATAGACCATCTACCCCCTGGCTCCGAGCAACTCCCTTGCCGCTCCATCTATACCTTCAAACCCCTCTCGGCTGGCGCTTTATGCTCCTCCTTCCTCTTCCCCACGGTT
>WNFP01000653.1_pt1 | contig 26519 bp, 28 predicted proteins | sample 5400201 | NCBI WGS metagenome assembly WNFP01 (sample SAMN13153355, study PRJNA577476) | soil metagenome | isolation source: 115 cm saprolite under Madrone tree | place: USA:California | collected 2016-06-14 | reverse complement strand
CCGCGACAAGGCGGCTGCGAGGATGACCCCGTCGCAGATCGAAAAGGCCCAGGCGCTCGCCGCCGCTTGGAAGCCGACGACCGGACAGTGAACGGATTTTCCGACACGGGCTACACCCGGACAGCGATGTCTGGTGGATAGCCGTGATAGATCACCGCTCATCATTCCGCCCCGAGAAGCACAAGCCTGCGGCAATCCACTTCAAGCCCACTGTCGTTGCACGAGTGCAGCGTGGGAAGGAGAACTTGAGGAGGATGCCGGTGGCTTTTTCAGGTATGGATTAGAGGTAGCGTGGTTGCGAAGACTTGGCAGGATGCCACCGCGATGTCCTTTGTCGCCTTCTCCGCTGCGCTCAGAGTACGATCAAGAAGCTCGTGCCCATGTTGAGCGAATTTCTCATTGCTCCAATTGTCGTGAGATGGGCCAGCACTCATCAGCCATAGATGCTGGAGTGAATTGGGATGGCAGGACTCGCACAGGAAGTTGTAGGTCTCCAACCAACCGGGCACTTGCTGGTCGAGGCACTTAACGAACTTCATGGCGCTGTATGATTTGAAAGGGGTAGTGCCGCCCCACGGGAGCGCCACCGGCGATCTCGCACCGTATATTAAGCGTCCCGCCTTTTCTTGGCCTTCTGAAGGTCTTTGCTCAACGCGTACTGGGTCAGGATTTTCTCTCCGACAGAGAGAGCGCCGAGATACTCGACAATGAGCCGGGCGCAGAAGGTGACCAAGATAAAACGTCCGCTGGCCCAGTTCTCTTTAACGCCATGTACCATCTCCCGCGTCGCACGCAGCGTGTTAAGCGTGTGGAGACCAAAGTTGAGTGCGAGTTGAGCTTCCATCTCAAGCGGAGCCGCGAGAGGCAGCGATGGCAATTTCTTTGCTTCCTCGAACGCGCCGGCCAGCGGCAGTAATAGGTTCGCGACGCGAGGCGCGTATAATGACGTTGCTGTTCTCCAGTCGAGCATGTCGTCGTTTCCGAGCGCAGGTCCCTCACTGCTGGAGAACAGCTGTCATCCGATCCGTCAGCTTCTGCATACAGTCTTGAACCTTCTGAACGGTCGATTGGTCGCTTGGAGGTAACTCGACCACGTTGTCTAGCGTCTGGCTCCCAAACGTGAGCCCAAGAGTGAAACCCACGAGCGCCATTTGGCCCGGTATCATTGCAGTTTTCCCGTCGGAGTATTTCACAGCAATAAAGGTGCCAGCCTCATCCCCCGGCACAGGTGCAGCTGAGAAGCTCGTGGTTTTGCCGTATACGCTAGTTTCGACCCAGGAATAGCTGACCGGCTGTTTTGCTAGCGCCCACGCGCTGCCGCAGTCTTTGTTTTTCATAGTCCCCCCTTGCCACAGATGGCCCGGGAATTCTCTGCCGGCCACTTCGCAGCGTCAACGATTCTGGGGTGAGTTGACGAATGGTATAAAACGTGTGTGCAAGACGTGTGTGCAACGGATTGGTTCATCACCAAGAAGTGCCTATAAACACTGGCCTTTCTGATAGATCTAAAAGCTGGCGTCCCCGACGGGATTCGAACCCGTGTTACCGCCGTGAAAGGGCGATGTCCTAGGCCTCTAGACGACGGGGACGCGGCCGTGACGAAGCCCGCCTGGCGCGGGCGGGCCATGACTAGCGGCAGGGCGGGCAAAAGGCAACCGTGAATTCGAAGAAGGCGGCCCTCAACCGCCGGCCTTGCCCGGAATCCGGGCCGCGGCCATACTCCTGCTGCTGCTGCTATTCCGTATTTCTTTCCTTCCCTGCCAAGCATGAGGACAATATGAGCATCACACGTATCGGCGTCGGCCCACGTATGAGCCAGGCGGTCGTCCATAACGGCATCGTCTATCTCGCCGGCCAAGTGGCCGAGAAGCCGGTGCCCTCGGTCGAAAAACAGACCCGACAGATTCTGGCCCAGATCGACAAGCTGCTGAAGCAGGCGGGCAGCAACAAATCCAAGATCCTGAAGGCGAACATCTGGCTGTCGGACATGCGTGGCTTCGCCGAGATGAACAAGGCCTGGGAAGCTTGGGCCTCCAAGGGGAATACGCCGGCGCGCGCCACGGTGGAATCGCGGCTCGCCACTCCGGATTACCTTGTCGAAATCATGGTGACCGCGGCGATCTGAGTTCTATCCAAACGCGGCGGTCGCACTCAGGCTGCGACCGCCGCATCGTCGATCAGAAGCTGCACGTCGTCGCGGCCCTGCCAGCGGTCGGCGCGCAGATGGCCGGCCAGATGCAAGGCCGGCCCGGCACGCTGCAATAGAGCGCGGCCGAGCTCGTTCTCCAGGCTGCGAAAGGCGATAGCCTTCAGTCGCGCGCCGTCGGCCCCGGAAATAATGCAACGAACATGGGCCTCGCCGGCGGGATCGGCCCGCACGATCCGCGCCGCAGTGAGGGCAAAGCGCGGCTCGGCATTGCCGCTGCCGAAGGGGCCCAGGCGCTCGATCTGCCGCAGGAGATGGGCGGTGGCGCCGCCGGGCTGCAGGGCCGCATCGAGATCCAGGATCGCCTGCGGACGCTCGCCATTCAGGCCGGCGCCCAACCGTTCGGCCAGGAAAGCCCGCAAGGCATCGAGCTTGTCCGCCGACGCCGTGAACCCCGCCGCCATGGCATGGCCGCCGCCGTTGACGAGCAATCCCGCCTGGCGTGCGGCGATCACTGCATTGCCCAGATCGATGCCGGCGATGGAGCGGCCCGAACCCTTGCCGATCCCCTCCCCCAGCGCGACCACGCAAGCGGGCCGGCCGTAACGCTCCTTCAACCGGCTGGCGACGATGCCGATCACGCCGGCATGCCAGCCCTCGGCGCTCACGAATACCAGGCCCGGCGAAGCTTTCGATTCCGCCTGGGCCATGGCTTCGAGCAGTACCTTATCCTCGATCTGCCGGCGCTCGGCGTTGAAGGCATCGAGCTGGCGGGCGATAGCTGCCGCTTCCAGCGGATCGTCGGTGGACAAAAGCCGCGCGCCCAGATCGGCCGCGCCCACCCGCCCCCCTGCATTGACGCGCGGGCCTAAGAGAAAGCCTGCATGGTAGGTGCCAGGGGCCTCGTTCATTCGCGCCACATCGGCCAGTGCTGCAAGGCCGATATTGGCGCGGGCCCCCATGACCTTCAGCCCTTGGGTTACCAGCGCGCGGTTGATACCCGTCAGCGGCACCACATCGCAGATCGTGCCGAGCGCCACGAGGTCCAGGAGCTGTTTGAGGTCGGGCTCAACCCTGCCATCCTTGAACCAGCCGGCTTGGCGGAGCGCCCGGTTGACCGCGACCGCCAGCAGGAAGGCGACACCGACGGCGGCGAGCTGGCCATGACCGGGCGCCTCGTCCAGGCGGTTGGGATTGACCACGGCGACGGCCTTCGGCAAGCGCGGCTCAGCCACGTGATGGTCGATGACGATCACATCGAGCCCGGCATCCGCTGCACCCGCCAGTGGCTCGAAGGCCGTGATCCCGCAATCGACCGTCACCACCAGCTTGATGCCCTCGGCCCGCAGCGCGAGCAGCGCCGGCAGATTGGGACCGTAGCCTTCCTTCATCCGATCGGGGATGTAGATGCGGATGGGCCGCCCGGCAGCGGCGAAGAACCGAGCCAGGAGGGCCGAGGATGTCGCCCCGTCCACGTCGTAGTCGCCGAAGACGGCGATCCCCTCCCCGCCCCTGACGGCGCGGGCCAATCGCTCCGCCGCGCCATCCATATCGCGAAAGTGCGAGGGATCAGGTAGCAGGTCGCGCAAGGTGGGATTGAGAAAACTCTCCGCCGCCTCTGGCCCGATGCCGCGGCCGGCGAGAAGGCGGCCGACGATCTCCGGCAGCGCAAGCCGCTGGGCGATTGCCAAGCCGGCGCGCTCGTCCCCCTGGCGCGCGCGCCAGCGCCGGCCGGTGAGCGACCGTTCGACGCCAAGAAAGGCTTCGCTCATGCAGCCAGCCGGCGCCGGTCAATCCTCATAGCCAGGCTTCAAGTCCCAGCTGTGATGGGCCTCGATCAACCGTACCGTGCCGGTCTTGGAGCGCATGACCATGGAATGGGTATAGCCGTTGGACCGATCGCGCCGCACGCCGCGCAGCATGGTGCCGTCGGTGACGCCGGTGGCGGCGAACATCACGTCACCTTTGGCGAGGTCGAGCAGCTTGTATTTGCGGTTCAGGTCGGAGACGCCCAAGCGCCGCGCGCGGCCCCTTTCGTCGTCGTTGCGGAAGACGAGGCGGCCTTGCATCTGGCCACCGATGCAGCGCAGCGCGGCGGCTGCCAGCACGCCCTCGGGCGCGCCGCCGCTGCCGATGTAGATGTCGACGCCGCTGCCGGGCCGCGATGTGGAGATGACGCCGCTGACGTCGCCATCGGAAATCAGCATGATCCGCGCGCCAGCCGTGCGCACCCGGTGGATCAGCTCGCTATGGCGGGGGCGATCCAGAATGCAGGCGACGATATCGGCGATATCGACCTTCTTGGCCTGGGCCAGGTTTTTCAGATTTTCCTCGGGCGCCGCATCCAGATCGACGATCTCATCGGGCAGGCCGGCGCCGACGGCGATCTTGTCCATATATACGTCCGGGGCATTGAGAAAGCCGCCGGCCTCCGCCATGGCGACCACGGCAAGGGCATTGGGTCCGCCCTTGGCGGTGATGGTGGTGCCTTCCAGCGGATCCAGCGCGATGTCGATGGCGGGGCCGCCCGCCCCCACCTTCTCGCCGATATAGAGCATGGGCGCCTCGTCGCGCTCGCCCTCGCCGATCACCACGGTGCCGTCGATGGCCAGGCCGTTGAGAGCGCGGCGCATGGCATCCACCGCCGCCTGATCGGCGGCCTTTTCGTCGCCCCGCCCCATGAGGCGCGAGGCGGCGAGGGCGGCTGCCTCCGTCACTCGGGCTGCTTCCAGCGCCAGATTCCGATCCATCGATGTTTTGGTCATAGCTTCAGCCTCCTGTATTCACGTTTTTTCTTGTTCTCGTTTCACGGCGATCGTTTCGCCGGCGCTTTCTTCTACAGCGATTCGATGCGGATCATATGCGGCGGCTCGACCACCGAACCCAGCGCGGTGATCCGCTTCAGCGCCCGGCGCATCGCCGCCTCTTCCGTATCATGGGTGGTGAGAACGACGGGAACCGCCTCGCCCGGCGAGCGGGCGCGCTGCAGCATGGATTCCATCGACACTTCCTCGTCGCGCAGCGCTGCCGCGACATCGGCGATGACGCCCGGCTTGTCGACCACCATGAGACGAATGTAATAGGCGCCCCTATGTCTTGTCATCGGGGCGGCCGGCAATTTCTTCAGCTCCGTCGCCGGCACGCAGAACGTCGGCTGGCTGCGGCCTCGCGCGATGTCGATGAGATCGGAAACGACTGCGGAGGCCGTCGGGCCGGCGCCGGCCCCCCGTCCCTCGCAGAGATTCTGGCCGACGAAGTCGCCCTCCGTGACGATGGCATTATGGACGCCTTCGACATGGGCAATCGGCGTGCCCAGCGCCACCATACAGGCATGCACACGCTGCTCGATGCCATGGGACGTGAGGCGCGCGATCCCCAGAAGCTTGATGCGAAAGCCCAACTCCTCGGCAAAAGCGATATCGACGGCGGAGACGTTGCGGATGCCTTCGACATGCACATTGGCGATATCGACTTCGCAGCCGAAGGCAACCCCGGCGAGAATGGCGAGTTTATGCGACGCATCGATGCCGTCCACGTCGAAGCTGGGATCCGCCTCGGCATAGCCCAGGCGCTGGGCATCGGCCAGCACATCGGTGAATTCGCGGCCGGTCTGACGCATGGTCGTCAGAATGTAATTGCAGGTGCCGTTGAGGATGCCATAGACGCGTTCGATGCGATTGGCGGCCAGCCCTTCGCGCAGTGTCTTGATGATGGGAATGCCACCGGCCACCGCCGCTTCATAACCCAGGCTGACGCCCTTGGCCTCCGCCGCGCGGGCGAGTGCCGTGCCGTGATGAGCCAGCAGCGCCTTGTTGGCCGTCACCACATGCCTGCCCTGGGCGATCGCCGTCTCGATCAATTTTCGCGCGGGCCCCTCCGCCCCGCCGATCAGTTCCACCACCACATCGACGTCCTTGAGGGACGCCAGCGCAAGTGGATCGTCATGCCAGCGATAAGGTGAGACATCGATGCCGCGACCGCGGTTGCGATCGCGTGCCGAGACGGCGGCGATCTCGATGGGACGCTCACAGCGGCGCGCCAGATCGGCAGCATGAACCTGCAGCAGCTTGATGGTTCCCGCTCCCACGGTGCCGAGGCCGGCGATAGCGATACGCAATGGCGCCGTCATACGCGCGAACATCCTTTGGTCGCCGTCCTGAATTGATGCAATGGCCGGCTCAGCGGTCGAGATAGATGTCGACGCGCCGATTTCCCGCCTCGCCGGTCGGCGAGTTTTCATAGAATGCCGGCGCTTGCGAACCTTCCGCCACGATGGAGACCGTCCCTTCCGACACGCCCATGCCGATCAAGGCGCGGGCCACCGCATTGGCCCGGCTCGCGGAGAGCTTGTAATTGGCCTGATCGCGGCGCGCCGGATCCAAAGCCGCGGTGCGCTGGCTGGCGTGCCCGACGATGCGCAGGCGGCCCCCCTGTTGCTGCTGCAGCAGATAGACATCATGCAGCACGTTCTTGTCGCGGTTGGAGAGCCCTGCCGAGGCGTCCGCGAAGAAGATGAGGGCGATCGGCTGCCCCGCGGTCTGTGTGGCCCCGGCGAGCGCGCCGCCGGGCTGGCTGGTATCGACGTTGGCGGAGCTCTGATCGGCGGTCATCGCGCCGCCCGCAGGCGCTGGCGGGATGGGATTGGGCGGCGGGGCCAGCGGCGTGGCGCCGACCGCGGGCGCGGGCGGCGTCACCGGCTGGGGCGGCACGGTCGCGGCGGGCTGCACCGCGGGCGCCTGGGTCGTCACCTGCGAGCTTGTCGTCGGCTCCGGCGCGGGTTGATTGGTTGCGGTCTGGCTGACCGCCGATGGCTCGGGCGCGGGCGGCGTCACCGGCTGGGCCGGCACGGTCGCGGCGGGCTGCACCACGGGCGCCTGGGTCGTCACCTGCGAGGTGGTCGTCGGCTCCGGCGCGGGTTGATTGGATGCGGTCTGGCTGACCGCCGATGGCTCGGGCGCGGGCGGCGTCGCCGGCACGGTCGCGGCGGGCTGCACCGCGGGCGCCTGGGTCGCCACCTGCGAGGTTGTCGGCGGCTCCGGCGCGGGTTGATTGGTTGCGGTCTGACTGACAGCCGATGGCTCGGCGGGCGGCGTCACCGGCGGGGGCGGCACGGTCGCGGCAGGCTGCATCGCGGGCGCCTGGGTCGTCACCTGCGAGGCGGTCGCCGGCTCCGGTGCGGGTTGATTGGCTGCGGTCTGGCTGACCGCCGATGGTTCCGGCGCGGGCGTCGTCCCGGTCGAGGCAGCGTCGGCGGCGGGTGCCGGCGCGGGGACGGGTGCCGGAATGGGCGCCGGTACGGGCGTGCCCGTCTGCTGGGCCGTCACCGGCTGGTCGCTGTAGGCGGCGTTCTGGTTGTCGGCCACCAAGCCCGAGGTTATCTGCTGGCGATCGGCGCTGCTGGTCGTTGCCGGCGCCTGGTTCGGCACCGTTCCCAGATTAGGAAAGGTCTGTGCCCCGGTCGGCTGAGTCCCAGGTTGTGTCGTGGATTGGGCTGCTGGCCCAGGTACCGGCTCGGGAGTCGAACTCGAACTGCTGCCGAACAAGCTGTTGGACACGCTGCAGCCGGAAAGGAGCGACAGAACCGCGGCGGCCTGCAAGCCGGCCCGCAGCCCGTCCCTTAGGCTGCGCGAGCACCAAGATCGCTTCATCTTGTTCTTAACCTCGGTTCCGGTTGTCTTGCCTGCGGCGCGTCGTTATGTTCGGAAACCATAAGGACTCCCGTCGAAAAAGATCATAGAGGAAGCGGACATGACCGATCAACAGGCTCCGGACGTGAAATTGCCGGACCCGGTCGAGCTGTCCCGCGCCATGGCGCGAATCGCCGAGCAGTCGCAGAGGGTTGTCGCCGATTTCATGCAGCGCCAAGCAGAGGGTTCCGGGGTCGAGGCCGTTGCGGGCATGTCCGACCCGATGAGCATTGGCAAGGCTTTCCTCGAAATGACGGCCCGAATGATGAGCAACCCGGCCAAGATGGTCGAGGCCCAGGTCAATCTCTGGCACGACTACATGCAGCTTTGGCAGTCGACGGCCCAGCGGTTGGCGGGCGGCGGCGGCGAGCCGGTGATCGCCCCTACCGCCGAGGATCGGCGTTTCAGCGACGCAGCCTGGCAGGAAAACCAGCTGTTCGATTTCATCAAGCAGTCCTATCTGCTCAGCGCCCGCTGGGTCCAGTCGACGGTGCATAGCGTCGAAGGCTTGGACCAGAAGACGGCCAAGAAGGTCGATTTCTATACCCGCCAGTTCGTCGATGCCATGGCGCCAAGCAATTTCGTCATGACCAATCCGGAAGTCTTGCGCAAGACGCTGGAAAGCGGCGGCGAGAACCTGGTCAAGGGGCTGGAGAACCTGCTGAGCGATCTCGAGCGCGGCAAGGGCCAGCTGCAGATCAAAATGACTGATCCGGAGGCCTTCGAGGTCGGCAAGAACGTAGCCGTCAGCCCCGGCAAGGTCGTCTATCAGAACGATCTGATCCAGCTTCTGCAATATGCTCCGACCACGAAGGACGTGGCCAAACGCCCGCTGCTGATCATCCCGCCCTGGATCAACAAGTTCTACATCCTGGATCTGCGCGAGAAGAACTCCTTCATCAAATGGACGACGGATCAGGGCCATACCGTGTTCGTCGTGTCATGGGTCAATCCCGACGAGCGCCTCGCCCGCAAGACCTTCGATGACTATATGATGGAGGGTCCGCTGGCGGCCCTCGAAGCGATCGAAAAGGCGACCGGCGAGACGCAGGTGAACGTCATCGGCTACTGCCTGGGCGGCACCTTGCTGGCCTGCGCGCTGGCCTATATGGCGGTCAAGAAGATCGACCGCGTAGCCTCGGCGACGTTCCTCGCGACCATGGTGGATTTCACCGAGCCGGGCGAGCTGGGCGTGTTCATCGACGAGGAGCAGCTGCAAGCCCTCGAAGCGCGGATGAGCGAGAAGGGCTATCTCGACGGCAGCGCCATGGCCAATACCTTCAACATGCTGCGGGCCAACGACTTGATCTGGTCCTTCGTGGTGAACAACTATCTGCTGGGCAAGGAGCCCTTCCCTTTCGATCTGCTCTATTGGAATTCCGATTCCACCCGCATGCCAGCGGCGATGCACAGTTTCTATCTGCGCAAGATGTATCAGGAGAACCTGCTGGCGAAGCCCGGCGGCATCACGCTGATGAAGACGCCCATCGATCTGACAAAGATCAAGACGCCCAGCTTCATCCTGTCGACCAAGGAAGATCACATTGCGCCGTGGAAATCGACATACGCGGCGACCCAGATCTATGGCGGTAACGTGCGCTTCGTGCTGGCCGCCTCCGGCCATATCGCCGGCGTGGTGAATCCCCCCGCCTCGGACAAATATCACCACTGGACCAATACCAAGACACCCAAGGACCCGGAGGCTTGGCTGGCCGGCGCCAAGTCCGAGCCAGGATCATGGTGGCCCGCATGGAATAGCTGGGTCGCTCAATTCGCCGACGGCAAAATTCCCGCCCGCAAGCCCGGCGACGGCAAGCTGAAGCCGATCGAGGATGCACCCGGCAGCTACGTCAAGGTCCGCGCCCAATAGTGCGGAACTTCCGGCAGGTTCATGACGGTGCTGATCACCTGCGTTCTTGAAACGCTGCGCGGATGGCGGGCGATGGCGTCGGCGGCGGCCGTGGCACTCATCTGCCTGCTGGCCGCGCCCGTTCTGGCGCAGGACTGGTCGGTCGTCGATGCGCCCGGCGCCGGCGACCAGACCAAGGCAGCCGTGACCACGAATATCGATGGGCACAAGCTTTTCATCTGGGCCAAGCATCTCGAGGATCGCAGCCTGGTCTTCGCCGAACTCCATCTGGAGAACGGCGACGAGTTCGCGGGCCGCATGCCGGTCTACCGCATCGACAGCGGCGATCCGGTGGACACCGAACTGGTCCGCCGCGCGGGCGAGAAGCAGGGCTCGCTCTGGGGCTTCGTCGCCGGCAAGGCATGCTTCTGGCTTATCTGGTCATCGAACCGCCAATCGGTCGACGCCAGCGATCATCTTGCCAAGTGGATGAACGGCAAGCTCTTGAAGGTGACATATCTCGCCTCGGACGGCAGCAAGAAGAATATCGAGTTCAGCCTCGACAGTTCGCTGACGGCCATTCAGCAAGCAACCGGCGTCAACCTGCCCTGATTCTGTCGCCCGCGCCGGCCCCCTCATGCTGAGCTTGTCGACTAATCTTCCGGTTCGACGTCAGGCTTTGCCTTGCCGTGTTTCGGACGGCGGCGATAGGCCCTCGGCGACGGCGCGGCTCCAGTGGCGCGCTGGCGGACGACGATGGCAAAGGGATTTCGCGGGTGTATTGTCGACGGCGCGGCCCTCGATGATTTGTTGGCGTTCGATCCCCCGCTTCGCTTTGATTTCGCCATAGCCTCAACCCGAATACGCGTGCCTATTCGGGCCGATAACTGGCCGCGAGCCGGCAGTAATGCTCGGCGGAATAGACGAAGCCGGCGATTTCCTTTTCCGTCAGGCCGCGCATCAGTTTGGCCGGGCTGCCGGCCCAGAGCTCGCCCGCTTTCACCCGTTTGCCGGGGGTGATCATGGCGCCCGCCGCGACCATGGCATGGGATTCGACCACAGCCCCGTCGATTACCGCGGCGCGCATGCCCACGAAACAGCCGTCCTCCAGGGTACAGGCATGGAGCATGGCCATATGGCCGATGGTGATGCCGGCACCGATGGTTGTCCGGTACCCGGGGGTCTTCGGATCGACGCCGGCCGGAAGATGATTGCAATGGACGATGGTGCCGTCCTGAATATTGGTGCCCGCCCCGACGCGAATGCTGTTGGTGTCACCGCGCAACACGCAGCCGAACCAGACGCTGGCCCTGGCGCCAATCTCCACATCGCCGATGACGACCGCGGTCGGCGCGATGAAGGCATCGGGCGCGATGCGCGGATGCTTGCCGCCATAGGGCATGATCAGAGCCGCCATGATTGCCTCAGGGGAATAGAGGCTGCTGGTCGAGGGATGTTGCCTCCGGCCAGCCCGCCATCACGTTCATGTTTTGCACCGCCTGGCCCGAGGCGCCCTTGACCAGATTGTCGATGACCGAAACGAGAATGGCCCGGCCCGGCACCCGATCGGCGAAGACGCCAATGAGGCAATGGTTGGAGCCGCGCACATGGCGGGTGGCCGGCGCTTGGCCTGCCGGCAGGACGCGCACAAAGGCCTCGCCCGCATAACGCCGGGCGAGTTCGTGGCGCAGCCCGTCGGCCACCGTCGCCTTGGCCAATCGAACATAAATGGTCGAGAGAATGCCGCGGCTCATGGGCATCAGATGGGGCGTGAAATTGACCGTCACGGGCCGGCCCGCCGCTCGGGCCAGGCCCTGTTCGATTTCGGGCGCATGGCGATGGCTGGCGATGCCATAGGCGTGGATGCCCTCGGTCACCTCGGCATAGAGATTCTGCTGCTTGGCATCGCGGCCCGCGCCGGTAACGCCGGATTTGGCATCGATGATGATGTCGTCGGATTCGATCATGCCCGCCTCGAGCAACGGCATCAGGGGAAGCTGGGCCGATGTCGGATAGCAGCCGGGATTGGCGACAAGGCGCGCCGTGGCGATTGCCGCCCGCGCCAATTCGGTCAAACCATAGATGGCTTCCTTCTGCAGATCCGGCGCGCGGTGCTCATGGCCGTACCACTGGGCATAGCTCGCCAGGTCGCTCAGGCGGAAGTCGGCCGAAAGATCGACCACCTTCAGACGCGCGGGCAGGCCGGCGATGACCTCCTGCGTCGTGCCATGGGGCAGGCAGCAGAAGACGAGATCGACCGCCGACCAATCGGCGTCCTCGATCTTGACCGGAACGGGCAGGCCCAGGCCACCCAGATGCGGGAAAATTTCCGCGATGGGCTTGCCCGCCTGGCGGTCGGCCGTGAGCAGACGCAATTCGACGCCGGGATGGCGCACCAGTAAGCGCAACAATTCCGCGCCGGTGTAGCCGCTGGCGCCCAGAATTCCGATCCGCAGTCTGTTGGTGATGGCCATCGCAAGCTCCGCCGTCGAAATACCCCGTAACGAAAAGGGGCGCCCCGGTCGGGACGCCCCATCTCAACACAATACGTGAGTCGTCCCTAGCGCTTCGAATACTGGAAGCTGCGTCGGGCACCGGACTTGCCGTATTTCTTGCGCTCGACCACGCGGCTGTCGCGGGTCATGTAGCCGCCGGCCTTGAGGATCCCGCGTAGCGCGGGCTCGTAATTCACCAGCGCCCGGCTGATGCCGTGGCGAATGGCCCCCGCCTGGCCCGAAAGGCCGCCACCGGTGACGGTGGCGATCAGATCGTACTGGCCCAAGCGATTGGTCACGCCGAAGGGTTGCGCGATCATCATGCGCAGCACCGGGCGGGCGAAATAGATCGCGCCCTCGCGTCCGTTCACCGTGACCTTGCCTGTACCGGGCTTCAGCCAGACACGCGCCACCGCATTCTTGCGCCGGCCCGTGGCATAGGCGCGACCGAAGGCGTCGATCTTCGGCTCGCGGGGTGCCGCGGCTATTTCGGCTGTCGCCGTGCCGGCGCCGGCGCCGCGCAGGTCCTTCAGATCCGTCAGCGTCTGAGTCTCGTTGCTCATGCCGCACTCGTCCTCTTGTTCTTGCGGTTCATCGCGGCGACATCCAGTGCTACCGGCTGTTGCGCCTCATGGGGGTGGCTGGGGCCGGCATAGACCTTCAGATGGCGCATCTGCTCGCGGCCCAGGGGCCCTCGCGCCATCATGCGCTCCACCGCCTTGGTGATCGCGCGTTCCGGATTCTTGCCGCCCAGGATCTGGCCCATGGTGCGTTCCTTGATTCCACCCGGATGGCCGGTATGCCAGTAGAACTTGCGATCGGACAGCTTGTTGCCGGTCAGATGCACTTTCTCGGCATTGACGACCACGACGAAATCGCCGCAATCGACATGGGGGGTGAACCCGCGCTTATGCTTGCCCCGCAACCGCATGGCGATGACGGAGGCAAGGCGCCCGAGCACCAGCCCTTCGGCATCCACGAGATGCCAGGTCCGGGTCACTTCGGCCGGCTTCATTGAAATGGTCTTCATGATATCGGCTAAACCGTTGGTCGGTTGGATCGGGCGCGCAGTATCGCCAAAATCCGCACCAGGTCAATGTAAAAAGCGCGGCCGCCAAAGGGGTTTCTCTCTGTGGTATCCCGCTACCGCCGTTTAGGCTGGACAGCGGTTGCGCGCCGCGTCCATCATTGCCAACTCCTCCCTTAGCCCCCTCGCTGAAATAAGGGTTGCCGCCGATGGATGATCATAGCAACGAGCCCCTTTTGCTGCGCCAGGTTCAAGAGGGCATAGCCACATTGACCCTCAACCGGCCCCAGGCGCGCAACGCCCTCTCCATGGCGCTCATGGGCGAATTGCTCACGAACCTGCGCAACCTGGCCGAGGAGCGCGAAATCAAGGTCGTGATTGTCGCCGGATCGGGGCCCGGGTTTTGTGCTGGCCACGATCTCAGGGAATTGCGCAGCCAGCCCCAGCGCGAAATATACCAGGCCGTCTTCAAACGCTGCAGCGAGTTGATGCAAGCCATCGTGGCGCTGCCCAAGCCGGTGATTGCGCAGGTCCATGGCATCGCCACGGCCGCAGGCTGCCAGCTGGTCGCCACTTGCGATCTTGCGGTTGCTGCCGAAGAGGCACGTTTTGCTACGCCGGGAGTCAATATCGGCTTGTTCTGCTCCACGCCCATGGTGGCGCTCTCCCGCGCCGTGCCGGCCAAGCAGGCGATGGAGATGCTGCTGACCGGCGATATGATTCCGGCAGCCCGGGCGCTGGAGATCGGATTGATCAATCGCGTCGTGCCGGGCACCGAGCTGTCCGCGGCGACATTCGCACTCGCGCGCCAGATCGCGGCCAAATCGCCACTGACCCTCAAGATTGGCAAAGAGGCCTTCTATCGCCAGGCGGAAATGGGCCTGGCCCAGGCCTATGATTATGCCAGCGAGGTGATGACACGAAACATGATGGCGGCGGACGCGGCCGAGGGTATCGATGCCTTCCTGGCAAAGCGTCCGCCGGTCTGGCGCGGAGAATAGCGGGGCACATGTCGGCTGCGAGGAACTACCCCGACGCGCTGCTGAAACAGATCCTCCGCAGCGTCAAGATCATCGCCATGGTCGGGGCCAGCGCCAATCCGGCGCGGCCGTCGAACGGCGTGATGCGCTTCCTGCAGGGCCGTGGCTATCGCGTGATCCCGGTCAATCCCAATCTGACCGGCACGACGCTCCAGGGTGAGCGCGTGTACGCCGCGCTCAGCGACGTCGCCGAGCCGATCGATATGGTGGACGTCTTCCGCAACTCCCAAGCGGCGGGCGGCGTGGCGGATGAGGCCGTCGCGGTCAGTGCCGAGGTCGTCTGGATGCAACTCGGCGTGCGCGACGATGCAGCCGCGGCCAGGGCTGAAAAGGCCGGGCTGACCGTGGTTATGGACCGCTGTCCTGCGATCGAAATCCCGCGCCTGTTTGGCAACAGCAGCCCTGGGCGGATAACCTGACGGCGCTGGCCGGCCTCTCGGAAGGAATCTACGACCGACGAATTTGGAGAATCGCCTTTGGCGGTCCCCCAAATCTTCGCCAACGCTGCAACGCCGTTACTCTATGCTCGGAATTGCCTTTGCCGGCTTTGTCGACGCGGCCAGGAGCAGCGTGACGGCTGGCGCACTGACCGCGGCGTAGCGACCTACCTTCTTCAGCAGGGCTCGTCGCGACTCGATTTCGTTTGGCTTTACTTCGGACACTTTGATCCCCCCTCGTGCGTTAAGGAGTCGATGTATCAGACAATCGGCCGGGGCACCACGAAGAATCCAAGGAGGGCCGTCGTTCAGCTGCGCACGGCCGCCATGAAATTGCGATAGAGCCGCCGCGCGTCACGATTGAGATTCCGCATTTCACTCGCCGCCGCGGCTTGTAATCGCGGCATCGACCCCTTTCCCAGCGTCTCATCGAGCGCACAAGCGTATTTCGGGATATCGGCCCATTCGCCCACGGTCTGGGGCAGAAGCTCGCAGTGGTATTGCATTCCGTAGGCGCGCGCTCCCACGCGCATTGCCTGCACGGCGCAAAGCGGCGATTGCGCCAGCACCGCGGCGCCGGGCGGCGGGGTTTGAACTTCGGCGCCGTGCCATTGCAACGCCTTGAAACGATCGTCGATGCCCGCGAACAGGGGATCCGCCCTGCCCGCCTTGGTGAGTTCGATATCGAGCACGCCGACCTCGGCCTGTGGCGCCTTGCCCACGCGTCCGCCAAGACATGCTGCAAGCAGTTGATGGCCGAGGCAGATGCCGAGATAAGGCATGCCGCGATCGAGGACCGCTTCGCGGATCGCCCGCTTCTCGGCCACCAGCCAAGGATTCCGATCTTCCTCCCAGACATCCATGGGACCGCCCATGACCCAGAGCTGGTCATAGCCCTCGAGGGTGGGAATCGCTTGCCCCTCGTCGAGCTCGACGGCATCCCAGGCGATCCCGTCCTCGGCCAGGAAATCGCGGAAGATGGCCGGATGTTCGATGGCGATATGTTGAAAAACAAGAATGCGCATGGCCGGGAGATTGCCATTGGCGCATGCCGACGACAATGTCGCTGCGCCAACCAATTTCAGACCGCAACCGCTATCAGCGCCAGGCGGCCTTCGGATTGTTCAGCACCTTGGGCGTCAGCGCGAGGCAATAGCTTCCGGCCTGCCGGAGTGCGCGGCAGGCGTTACCGGCCTGTATCGCCGTCAGGCCGACCACAACGGCGCGATAGGATTTCACGCCCTTGTATTGCCGGGCAATGATCGTCGGGCGCCCGGCGCGCGAGCCGGACGGCAACAACTTCATGGCCTTGTCCAGAAGGGCGCGTGTCGGCGCCTGCTGGGGAAATCCGCCGAAGGCGATACCCCAGCCCGGCAGCCGCCCGGCCACCTCGCCATCGGGGCGCAGCGACCAGCCGGGCGCGCAGTCCTCGTCCGAGAGCTGTTGAGTCGGGGCACCCAACGCCGTCTTTGCCATCTGATTCAATGTTACCGGATCCTCTTCGTCAGGCGCCACGGCAAAGCCTGCATCCAGAAGATCGGTCATCTGGCGATAGCGCTGGTCGCTGGTCAGGCCGCCCAAGACGACGCCGATGATCCGCCGCCCGTCGCGCTTTGCCGAGGCGACGAGATTGTAGCCGGAGCCGCAGGTGAAGCCGGTCTTCAGCCCGTCGGCCCCGGGATAAAGATTGAGGATGGCGTTGATGGTGGGCAGATTTTCCCCCAGATGGCTGACGCCTCGCGCGGAAAAGAACTTGTAGTACTGGGGGAAGTCGCGGATCAGCGCCATGGCGAGCACGGCCATATCGCGGGCGGTCGTCGTCTGTTCCGGATCGGGCAATCCGCTGGCGTTGCGAAAGACGCTGCCGGTCATGCCGAGGTTGCGGGACGTCGCCGTCATGCGCTGGGCAAAGGTCGTCTCGTCGCCGCCGATCCGTTCAGCCAAGACGACGACCGCATCGTTGGCCGAACGCGTGATCGTGGCCAGGATCGCCTGTTCCACGGTGATCTTCTCGCCTTTGGAAAGGCCAAGCGCCGAGGGTGGCATGGCCGCTGCATAGCCCGAGACGGTCAACTTCTCGCCCAGCTGCAGGTGTCCTGCGGCCAATTCCTGAAAGGTGATGTAGAGGGTCATCAATTTCGTTAGCGAGGCAGGCCGCCAGAGCGCGCTCGCCTGATTGGATTTCAGGACAGCCGCGGTCGCCGCGTCGATGACGATCGTGGCACTGGGCGCGGCCGAGGCACCAGCCATGCCGCCCGCGGCCCAAAGCAGCACGACCCCGAGAGCGATTCTCCACGGCCGCCGCATTACAGGGACGGGCGCCTGCCGATCCAGGGCCTCGCCGCTTCGATCTGGCTCGCCAGCCGGAAGAGGACGGCCTCATTGCCGAAATCGGCGCCGATCTGCACGCCAACCGGCAGTCCATCGGCGGTCCAATGCAAGGGAAGCGAGGCCGCGGGTCCGCCGCTCATATTGAACTGAGGCGTAAAACAGACGTAGTCGAACAGCTTGGTGAAATAGGCGTCGAGATCGTTGCCCATCATGTCGATGGCGCCCAAGGGCAAGGGCGGCCCGGCAACCACCGGCGACAGCAGCACGTCGTAGCGTCGGAAGAATTCGCCATATTGGCGGCCGATGCGATGGACGCTCAGGATCGCCGCGGCATAATCGGCCGCACTATGTTGCCGTCCTTCGGCGGCCCAAAGCGCGGTGATGTTTTCCACATCGCCCTGCCGCAAATCTTCGCGGCCCAGGGCTTTCAGGCGATAGCCGATGCCGGCCGCGAGATTGGCGCCGATTATCACGCGCAACGCCTGTAGCGCCGCCTCGACATCGATGGTCGGCGCCGCCTCCTCCACATGATGGCCAAGATCGGCGACCAGTTTCCCCGCCGTCTCTGCCGCGGCCCGGCACTCCGGCGCGATCGTCTGGCCCGCAGGATGACGGGTGGTCAGGGCGATGCGCAAGCGGCCCGGATCGGCACCCACTTCCCGCAAGAAGGGGCGCGCCGGCGGCGGCGCCCAATAGGGGTCGCCCACCGCGGGGCCGCTGGTGGCATCGAGCAAGGCGGCGGCATCGCGCACGCTGCGGGTGACGGCATGGCCGACGGCAAGACCGCTCCACCCCTCGCCGACATCGGGCCCGGCGGGATTGCGCCCGCGGGTTGCCTTCAATCCGAATAGACCGCAATGGGCCGCCGGAATTCGGATCGATCCGCCACCGTCCGTGGCGTGCGCGCCCGGCACCATGCCCGATGCCACCGCCGCGGCGGCGCCGCCGCTGGAGCCGCCGGCGCTATGGCCGAGCTTCCAGGGGTTGCGCGTCGGGCCGAAGCGAACCGGCTCGGTGCCGCAGTTGAGTCCAAATTCCGGCGTATTGCTGCGACCCACGATGACAATGCCCGCCGCCTTCAGCCGCTCGGTCAAAGTTCCGTCATGATCGGCGAGGAAGCCATCGAACAACCGGCTGCCATTGGAGACAGGCACGCCGGCATAAGGCTGATAGAGGTCTTTCAGCAGATAGGGTGCGCCCGCCAGGGGGCCGGCCGGCAGGCCGCGGTCGATCTGGTGGCGGGCCTGCTCGTCCATGCGCTGGACCACGGCATTGATCCTGGGATTCCATCGCTCGATCCGCTCGATGGCCTCGCCAAGCACTTCTCTCGCGGTTACGGCGCGCCGGGCAATCAGCTCGGCGAGACCCAGCATGTCGTAACCTTCATAGTCGCGAAATGCCATGACCGACCCTCCGGAATTGAGCCTAGCGCGAATTCGGCCAGGGAACCAAGCCAGCCGGCATCGCTGAGGCGGTGGGGACGCCGAAGAGGCAAGCTGATAGGCTTTAATCGAAGGTGCGACACCGGGGGGACAGCGCCGTGACAGCCCTTGAGGAATCAGCGACTGACCAAACCTCGACCCACGATCGGCCGTCGAGCAAGGCCGAACGGGCGGCCGCCTTCGAATTTTTGTGCCGGGCCCTGTCGCAAAAACGGGCAAATGAGTTGCCATGGTTGGGCGGCGGGCCTCACAATTGGGTGGCCCTCGTCGAGCAGGCCAACCGCGAACGGGTGGTAACCAACCTTCATGTGGCCTTCGTCGAGCGCGGCTGGCCCCCCGACGCACCGGAGGATCTGCGGGAGTATCTGGCTCTCGTCTACGAATCCAACGCTACGAAGAACCGGGCCATTCGCCAAATGGCCCTCGACGTGGCGGCGATCCTGGTCGGAGCCGGCGCAGCCTTCGCCTTTCTCAAGGGGGCCAATTGGCTGCTCGAAGTTGCCGACAAACGGATCGGCGAGCGTTGGCTGTCCGATATCGACCTGGTGGTGGCGCCCGCCGACTGGACGACCGCTCTCGGCGCGATTGAAGCCGCGGGATTTCGGCCGGCCACCGATCCGGCGACCTATGAACGGCATTTCCACCATGTCCCCTTGGCCCGATCCGGCGATGTCGTCACCATCGAGCTTCACCGCCATCTCGGCTGGCAGCGATATCAGCTGACCCCCGATGAGGTCGTCGTCGCGGCCCGGCCCGCGCCGGGCACACGGGCGCTTGCGCTCTCCAGCCCGGCTCACCGATTCATTTTCGGCAGCCTGCATGCCCAATTGCAGAACATGGAATACACCGCCGGACAATTCAGCCTGCGCGATTTGTGCGACATCCAATATCTGGCGGCAACCAAAGGCGATCGGTTGGATTGGCCGGCCATCGCCACCTTCGCCCATGACCGGGGTCTCTTTCCCTATCTCGCCGCCTCGCTTCATCTCTGCCATCGCCTGCTCGGCTTCGAAATACCAGCGCCCTTTGCCGACAGCGCGGTTGCACGGCGGCATGCGGCGCGTTGTCTTCTGCAGCACCGGGGAGATTTCCGGCCGCGGCTGACGGCATTGGCGGTGAAGATCGCCTGGCTGCTGGACGGCGGGCGGCTGGCTTATGAATTGGATTGCGAGGAAGCGCCGTGGCTTTTGCGCCAGATCAGGATTGCTGGCGGGCGTCTGGCTTCGATCCTGCGCCGGCTTCTGGGGCGGCGGCAAAGCCTGCCCGATTCACCCTTCGCGGCCGACAACGCGTCGCCCATGGAACCTTAAGGCGCGCCCCCGGCGAGGGCATCCAGAGAGGCCAGCGCTGCGGAAAGATCCGCGAAGGTCAGATCGAAGAATTGCAATGCCCGAGCCCATTCCACCACGTGGCCCGCTTCCTCCGCGCCCAACCGGCGCGGCACGGAAACGCATTCGGCGAACAGACGCAGCAGGCCCGCGCTGCGAGACAGGGGCGTCAGGGCGGTGACGGGATGGGCATCGTCGGCGTATCGGGGGAAGACGACGTGGGTGGCAAGGCAACGCTCGATCGCGCGGCCCACGGGCGGCAGATAACGGATACGGCGGCCGGCGCGCTCGTGCACGGGCTGTTCGGCCAGCGATGGGTAGCGCCCGGCAAGCACGGGCCAGCTTCCCTCCTTGATGCAGGCCGAGAGCGGGGCCACGCGCAAGGCGCGCGCATCGCCGCTCAACAAGGTGATCTCGTCGGTCCCGAAGTCCCAACCGCGATGATTCAGCGCCGCCGTCAGGGTCGTCTTGCCGTTGCCCGAGGGGGCCGGCAGCATCAAGCCGCAGGCGCCCCGCGCCAGCACGCCGCTATGAAGCGAAAGGAGATGAGGCGTGGCATCGATAGCCGTCAGGACTAGGGTGGTCTCGAGCCGAGCCATCACGCCGGCGAGATCGGGGGAGACGCCCACCACCGACATGCCGCGGGCGATGAGATAGCGTTCGCCGACGCCGATGACAGTTATCTCCACGTCGGCGGGATGATCGCCCGGGTCGCCGAGCCGCGCGAACATGCCGGCGACGGCCGGCAATGGCGCTTCCCCGGTGAAACCGACGCGAAATCGCGTGTCGAACAGGCGATAGAAACGGTGGGCCACGCAGGGCGGAATACGCTCCAGGCGCTGGCCCTCGACGATGCCGGTCTGATCGGCCGCCGGGGAGTCGGGCGCCGGTGCCGCCGCACTGGCCAGAATACCCTCCGCCGCAAACAGGGCCCGCGACTGCTCCCACCACGACCGGGCCTCGCCCGAGGGCGCGCCGGCGGCCACGAGTTCATCGATGATGGCGCTCTCCGGCAGCCCCTCGGACATGGCGAGCCAGCACAGGGCCGCCGTGGCGTTCAAGACATAGAAGCGCTGCACCGGTTCGCAAAACAGCACGCCGCCATCGTCGACCGCAAAAAAATGCGTGCCTGCGGCCGGCGCCAAGGCCGGCGTTGGATGATGCCGAAGGTCGGACAGGCTTTAAGCGATCGAGTGTTAGAGCGCGGCCGGAGGGAATCCGCAATCCAGCACGTCCAGACGCGTATTCAAAGACTTGATCGCCGCGAGGCAGATCCCGACCCCATCGATCATATCGATCGAACCGCCGTGGCCGATGTCCGACAGCGTCGCTAACAGCGTTACGCCATCGGCAGCGCCTTCCGGATTCTTGAATTGCCGGCTCGAACTCGGGGGAATCGATGTGATCGCTGCCGCGCGCTTGCTGGTCGCCGCCAGCAGCAAGGTGACGGCCGGCGGCGTTACCGCGGCATATCGACCTAGTTTCTTCAAGATCGCGCGCCGCGGCATGTCGGCTTGCTCGGCCGTCGCCGGTGCAGGTACAGAGGACAAAGGCGGCTCGACCAATGGCTCGCTCATTTTTCTTCTCCCGATTTTTCGCGAAGATCAGCCTCCAGCGTCTCGACCCGTGCCGCCAGGGCCTTGATGGCGGCCAGACAGACGCCCAGCGCGTCGGTCGTATTGATCGTCACTCCATCGCCGACCCCAAAAGATGCTTTGAAATCCTCGGCATAAGGGCCGATATGCACCTGCTGGGATAGCCCGGTTTCCGCCTTATAGCGCCAGCGGTCGACGGGGAGCGCGGCCACCGCGGTCAATACGCCGGTCTCATCGACGCTGCCTTGGGCTGTCTTCAGCAGCTTGCTGGATGTGATGCCCGATATAACAGCTGCCTTCGACTTGCTGGCGGCCGCCAGCAGCAAGGTTATCGCCGGCGGTGTGACCGACGCGAATTTTCCCAACCGACGCAACGCAATCCGCCGGGCGCGGTTCGGCGCATCGGCTTGCGCCTTCGCTTCCTTGAACTCGTCCACGGAAAACCCCCATCTCGACCTTTAATCGCCTCGAATTAGAGCATAGACGCCGTTCTAGGGCAAAGCGAATGAACATGGCTCGACGTGGCAGCATGGCCGCCACGGGTCTGCTAGTTTGTCCCGTCAACCGAGCGGAGCAGAAAAACCGTGAGCGCCATTGCCTTCGAGCGGATGGATAACTACCCCATCTGCGTGATTCCAGGCGCCGTGCCCGTCTTCTTCTGCGCCCAGAACGAGAGGCGACGACTCCCCCATTTTCTCGCCCATCATCGCCGCATCGGCGCGGGTCCGTTCTTTGGCATCGACAACGGCTCCAACGACGGCACCATGGAATACCTCCTGGCGCAATCCGACTGTCACGTGTTCTCGACCCGCGAATCCTTTGCCGCTGCCGGTTTCGGCATCTCCTGGCTGAATGAGTTTCGCGATATCTACGCCCGCGACCGCTGGTGTCTGTCGGTGGATGTGGACGAGGCCTTCGTCTATCCCGGCTGCGAATCGGCGGGCCTGTCCGATTTAACCCGGCATCTCGACGAGACGGGGGTCGAGGGCGTGTTGGCCCTCATGTTGGACATGTATAGCGAGCGCGCCGTCGCCGATACCGCCGCGCGGCCGGACCAACCCCTGATCGACCTATGCCCGTATTTCGATCGGCATTACGAGTGGCGCAGACGGCCGCGCATCCCCCTTCGCCCGAAGGCGTTTCCGTCGCTCACGTTCCATGGCGGGCCGCGACTTCGATGTTTCTATCCCGAATTCAAAGACACGGGCTCATTGCGTCTTGAATTGATCATGCGGATCGCCGCTCGGCTGCGCCTGCTTGGGCTGCCGGTTCCAGGATATCTTGCGACCCCGCCCTGGTTGAGCAAGATCCCCCTCGTTCGCTGGTCGTCCAACGCGCGCTATGTCAACAGCCATAGCACCGTCCCGATCAGGCTCGCCGGCACGACCGCCGTCGTGCAGCATTTCAAATTCCTGTCCGATTTCCACGAGCGCGCCTTTGCCCAGCTACGCAAAGGGGGGTCCTACGATCCGTTCAGCGAGCATGCGCGCTATGTCGCGGTGGCGGAGCGCGATCCCGCCATCAAGCTCTATTGCGAAGATAGCGAGAGCTATAAAGACAGCGCGCAGCTCGTGGATCTGGGGTTGATGAGAGACAGCCACGAATGGCAGGCAGCGCGGGCACCCGGCTTAGAGCAAAGCAGCGCCCGATCGTCCTAAGCCAAATTGAGTCAACACGATCAGGCACTGGATTTTCTTTGTCACCGGCCAGCGGCCGGCGAAAATGCCAACTTGCGCCAAGGCTGGCAAAGCGCCATGGTCACGCTCGCCGATCACGCGATCGGCCGACCCCCATTAGGCAAGGACTGAAGGATCAGCAATGAATCTGCTGCAATACGCCCTGCGCGCATACAATTTGCTTCTCGACCTGGTTCTGCTGATCCTCAGCCCATTCCTGGGGCCGCTGCATTATCTCCTCGTCATCGTCCTGTTCCTCGCCCTGGCGCTTGGCGGGCTCACCTATGTCCTGACGATCAGGCGCCGTCGCCAGCCGCCCGGGAACTAGGTTCGGCCGTTCAAGGCATGTCAATGCGTGCCGGTTCGGCTCGCGGGCGCCGCGAATTCCACAGGATCGCGGCCAGGTAGACGATCAGCATCAGGGCTCCCACCTCGATCTGGCTGGTGCGATAGGCCCAGTCGGTGATCGCCTTGCCGACGAGATCGCCCGAGGTCACCGTTGCCAGCAGGAAGCTGATCGCCATGACCGCGGCGCCGAGCAGCTTTGTGCGCCGATCCCGGAGCCAATACGCAACGGTGACCGTATAGGGCAACATGAGGGCGACGTAGTGCGAGCGGCTGGTCATGGGCGACAGCATCAGCATCGCGATAATCAGAAGTGATCCGTCCACGGGTATCGTCGATTCCCCGCGCGCCGAGACGATCAGGAGAACGCCCAGGACACCGACGAAGACGATCTGGGCCGTCCGCAGAATGACCAGAAAATCCTCCTCGTAGGGTGTCCCGTCGACAAGGCGGGCGATCGCCCCGTGGATCGAGTGGTTGAGGGGGTTGGGGCCAGACCAGAACGCCGCCTTTGCCGCGCCGGCGTTTTCAAGCAGCCCGCCGCCGGCTATGTCGCGCAACCAGCTCACGAAATATCCGTGATCCGCGCCCTGGGGCGTGAAGAACAGATCCGGCAGAAACGACAGGCCGAGCAACACAAGGATGAAAACTGCCGCGCCGACAAACCGCCGCTTCAACAGCAGATAGGGCAGAAAGATGATCGGCATGGCCTTCAGCGCCGCGGCGACGGCCAGCAAGGCGGCCCCGGTGATATCGCGCTTTTCGACAAGACAGAGAAGGCCGAACAGGGTCAAGGGCAGGACGAGCAGGTCGTAGGCCTGATTTTCGTACACCGCGAGAATGAACTTCAGGCTGAGGAGCAGGCCGACGATGCGAAGCCGGGCAAGGTCGCGCGGCGGCCAGGGCCCTGGAACCAGGTGCAAGGCCAGGGCCTCGGCCAGCCTGTAGGACAGAACCGTCGCTGCAAGCGTGATGAGATACCAGACGACGTTCCACGCCCCCGCGGAGAGCGTGGCGAAGGGGATCATGGCGAAGGCAAAGGCCGGCGGGTAGGTGAACGCCGGCGCGCAAGCCCGCAGCGCCTGTTGCAGAAGCAGGCACTCGCCCGCCTGCGGATAAAGCATTCCGGTCGAATCATGCGCGAAGCGCGGGAAATACACCGCCGCGGCAATCAGAAACACCAGCCAGAGGCCGTAGCGCCGGGCGAATTCATCGCGCTTCATCGGGCGTTCTCGTCACTCGGTGGAATTTGGATTCCAAGATGCATGATCGACCCGCCGCATCGCTCGGCTGAGCGGTGGAGAAAAGCCGCCTTCATTCTTACCAAATCGTATGCTGTCGGATAGGCGGAAGGCATTGCCGATCGGTATTCGCCATTCCAAATGCCGGGGGTGACCGGCGCTGCTCATAAGAGTGCGCCGTTCGGATCTCAACCAGCGTTTAGGAGAAACCGGATGAAACGGTTGATCATCGCGGCGGCAACGATGGCACTGATGACCGGCGCGGCGTTCGCCGCCACCGACATCGGAACCATAAAACAGATAGATTCCCGGAGCGACGCTATCACGCTGGACGACGGCAAGACATTCACGTTGGCGGAAGGCACCGAGGCGGAGTCGCTGAAGATCGGTCAGAAGGTCGACGTGACCTACACTATGAAGGCCGGGAAAAGGGTGGCAACCAAGATCGTCGTTACGAAATAGCGGGCTTTGGATGGCGCGAGTATCCGCCGTCGGATCCCTGCGGCGATCAAGGAACGAACACCGCAGCGAAGGCCAGCAAAACGCGAAAGCTAGGCCACACTCTTCCGACGCCAATCCTGCAAATCTGCATCGAGGCCCTCGACCTTCGCGGACAACGCCTTGATCGCCGCTAGGCAGACTCCAACACCGTCGGTCGTGCTGATCGTTACCCCGTCTCCAATCCCGAAGGCAGATTGGAAGTCCTCGGCATAGGCACCGATATGCTCGCCCTGATCCAGGCCCGTCTCGGACTGGTAGCGCCAGCGCTCGACGGAAAGGGCGGCGACACCGCCCAGGATGGCCCCGGTGTCGATGCTCTCGCCGGTGGTTTTCAATTGCCGGCTGGATGGCGCGGCGCTTACCGCCAGGGCCTTCTTGGGCTTGGCCGTCGCCGCCAGAAGCAATGTGACCGTCGGCGCGGTCACGGCGGCAAACCGCCCGAGTTTCTTCAATAGCGCCCGCCGCTCCGCAGCCGTCTTCGCCCCGGCAGCCTCTTGCGATTGAATGATCACGTTGCACCCCTTGTCTGCCATTGGTTGGAAATCGGAGCCTACCCCCGACCGATGTGCCCGGCAACCGACGGGCGGCCCGCAGTGACGTGGCAGTCATGACCCGCCCGATTCCTCCCCTCTAGAATACGCTCTACGACCCGAGATTGCGCCGCTCTGGTGGGAAGGGCCTGGAAAGCGTAATGTGGTGCCTAAATTCGAAGCAGCCCGAGAATGGCAGACTCGGGAATAATTGAATGGGGCAGACCATATGAGGAAGCTTCCATGCGCAGTGTCAAAATTGAACAAGGGTTGCGGAATCAGAGCAAGAACCGCAGCCATCGGGGTGACGCTTGTCATGTCGCTCGGTGGTTGCGTCAACCAGCCGATTGGCCCATCCGTGGCGGTCATGCCCGCGCCCAACAAACCGTTCGAAGTGTTTCAGCAGGACCAGAATATCTGTACGCAATATGCCGGCCAGCAGGTCGCGGGGGGCGCGCAAGCAGCGAACAGCGATGCGGTGGGCACGGCAGTGATAGGAACGTTGCTCGGCGCCGGGCTTGGAGCTGCGGTCGGTGGTGGCGCGGGCGCTGGTATTGGCGCAGCCTCTGGTGCGGTTGCCGGGACGGTCGTGGGCTCGGGCCCTGCCTGGGGCGATCAATACGGCCTGCAACAGCGATATGACATAGCGTATTCGCAATGCATGTACGCCAAGGGCAATCAAGTGCCGGGCTATTACTACGCTCCATCTGGGGCTTCGTTTCCGCCGCCGCCTCCTCCGCCGGCGGGGGGTTGAATGGCGCCGCGATCTGACCCGGATCACCGGCGCGATCGAAAGCCGTCGGGCAGCCCGCGGGACGGCGAGCCCCTATCCTAGATGCCCTTCCGATC